>JGI2172J19969_10001352_pt1 | contig 11277 bp, 11 predicted proteins | sample DeeMarSWOR230_32_FD_19969 | JGI IMG/M metagenome (IMG submission 19969)
AAGCCGACCTCCGAAGGAGATAAGAACAAACGATTGCTGAAAGGGAAAAAAGGTAAGAAATAGACCTTTCACTCATATTTCGAAAAAATCGTAACAGCGAGGAGACCAAGAAGATGGCAGCCAAGACTAAATACGGAAAACGCATCCTGACCGATAAACTCATCCGGGATATACCGCACTACGCCGGCAAGTCCCTCCTGGCGCATGACGGCGAGCTGGACGAGGACTGCAGCCTGGGATATCACTGTATCTCCAAGCCGATGTCCTTCGACCACCCCCATTCCCACGATTTCCCAGAAATGCTTTGCTTTATCGGAGGGAATGCGCTGGATATTACCGACTTCGATGCGGAAATCGAATTCACCATCGGCGGTGAAACACACCTGATTACCAAACCTGCCGTCGTCTCCATCCCCGGCGGCGTGACCCACTGCCCTATAAAAATTAAGAAAGTCTCCAAGCCTATTATCTTCATGGAGATCTCGCTGACTCGTATCTGGAAGAGGCCTCCGGGTCCCCCGCCGCCCCCAGAGAAGAAAACTACCGCTAAGAAGGCGTCTAAATAAACACTTTATATTATCACATGGAAAAACTGAAAAAATAATCCGCTGCTTTCACCTGTAACGTCAGCACTGGCCTTTACGTTTTCACAGGCTGGCAGGACTGCCTTCTCTTTTTAACCTGTTTATACGCCGCGATACGGCTGTTTACCACGTCATCCCTCTATAACTTCAATCATTCCTTGCCAATATCTTTATGTCAAATGACTTTATTTTTGCATCCTTTGTTTCCTTTGTCTACTGCCCTTCCGACCAATCATTAATAAGATATTTATCTTATCTCCCGCCTCGTTTATGCTACGTTTACCGCTGAGATGCTACTCTTTAACGTGTCAATGACGAGCCAAGGGAGGCAATCATGATAGCGAAGACCAAAGTCCTTACCATCAGCCGCGACCCCGTACTGGTGAACTTTGTGGAACGCGAACTCAGCGATAGCGACTACGAGACTATCAACACCCAGCATAGCGGCGTCCAGCTTCAAGACGTCATTGCCGCAGAGCAGCCCGATTTCATTATCCTGGACATTGTCATGCCTTCACTTGACGGGATAGGAGTTTGTCTGCAGCTGCGACAGTGGACACAGACCCCCGTTATTATGCTCAGCACCTGGGATACCGTCGACGGCCAGGTCAGGGGACTTAACCTCAGCTCCGATAGCTATCTAACCGAACCCTTCGGCGGCAATATCCTGAAAAAACGGATAAAAGAGACCCTGAAACGGCAGGAGAAGACAAAGGTTCAGCCCGATATCCGCACCTATAGAAATTAAACATATATAAAAATACCGAAGAACCGGGAGGAAAAATAACATGATAATACTCTGGGTAAGGAAAAAGAAGCTGGAAGGGAAGAAACACTCCTCAAAGAGTGAACGGGCTTCTTTCCAGGAACACGACGAGTTGATGAAGAAGTTCCGTTTTTCTCATCCGGACCCGGATACGAAAATAACCGCATCCAAGAATATCCTGACCACGGACGGTAATCTACTGGCCCCGGTATACAAAGTGAAAATCGGGGAAAACACCCAAAACTAGCTACCCTACTCTTTACAATCGACCCCAGGGTCGCTATATCCTGATATCCGGGGTTTAATGAAAGCTCTCCTCGAACATCCAGGAGAGCTTTTTATTATGCCGTCGCAAGGTTTCGTATCTGTTGCTCAATATATCTCCAGATGATACAATGGTGAACAGCAGCTGTAACAGGGGCCGCTAGCTCAATTGGAAGAGCAGATGACTCTTAATCATCCGGTTGGAGGTTCGAGTCCTCCGCGGCTCACCATTTTTGTAGCTAATTCGACCCATTTTTTCAGTTTTCCTTTCAGTTTAGTCAGTATACTCAGCAGTTTGCTTAACAAAATCCTCAATTTTAGCCTCAATTTTGCTTAACAAACTGCTTAACTTTTTCATTTCCACATATGATAACTCCGCCCCCTTTTAAAATCAACATCTTATATTTATTATATTTTTAAAACTCAAATATTAAGTTCGAGGCCTGCACGGCCTATATCACACATTAGCCTACTAAGACACATTAGATCACATCGAATATTCTAGGGATGACTGTACTTCCAAGCGTATATCTCTTCATAACCTGTATCTAGACAATTAAACTTGCTGCTATTGACAACAAGAAGGATTATAATAGAGCTATTAGAGAGCAAGACAACAATTTTTCAAAGTCTATATTGGCTATGGGAGATTGGCTGTTTTAACTTTACTAATTACAAAGAGAGGCTCATATGTCTTTGGTCGCTTTCTCCAGGAACCGAATAAGGAAATTGTTGACTAAAGAGAGCAACATGATACTTGAAAATAAGATTCCTTCCTACGAGAGCCTAGAAAGGAAGTTTCAAGAAATCAGTGAATTTGGACTATATCTTCATATTCCTTTTTGCAAACAAATATGTCCTTACTGCCCGTACAATAAGGAAATTTATCAACCTGAAGTAGCAGAAATGTATACCAGAGCTATTAAAAAGGAAATCGACTTCTACTCTGGTCTCTTTGGTGATAAACCGGTGACTTCTTTTTACATCGGTGGCGGAACGCCCACAACGATGCTTCGTAACGATCTGGGCAACATTTTAGAACACATCTTTAAAAGCTTTAATATGCAGTGTGATATACACATGGAAAGCCATCCTAATGATTTAACATCAGATAACCTCAGTACCATAAAATCTCTTAACATAGCAAATCTAAGCACCGGGGTAGAGGCTCTACAGGACAAGTACTTAAGAATCCTTGAAAGACCGTACAATACCAAGCAAATAAAAGCTGCAGTGGCAAGGGCCGTTAATAAAGGATTCAAATGTTTCAATGTGGACTTCATTTTTGCCTTACCCAATCAGACCTATAGTGAGTTAGAACAGGCAGGTCATGAGCTTGTCGAGATGGGTATTGACCAGGTTGCCGCTTATCCACTTTGGCGGTTTCCTTATACCAAAATGGGAGAGTCGTCGAAGCAAGGAAACTACAATATACAGAATATCTTCAGGAGAAGAAAAATGCTTCATATCCTAGAGGGCATTTTCTATAGCAGAAAATACGAAAGAACGTCTGTCTGGGCTTTTACCAAAGAAGGGACGCCTAAGTATTGCTCGGTGACGGTGCCCCTTTATGTCGGTCTGGGTGCGAGTGGAGGCTCTTACTTAAGAGATATTTTCTATCTCAATACCTTTAATGTCGCTGAATACATAAAGAAACTCGAAGATGGCAAAATGCCGATAGCATTATCACTGGATTTGCCGGAAAACTTGCAGATGGCTTGGTGGCTTTACTGGAGGGTCTATGAGACAAGGTTTAAGAGAGGTGATTTCAAGAAAAGATTTGAAAAGGATTTCAATGAAGTATGGGGAAGATATATTAAGCTTTTCCATCTTTTTGGCCTAATAAAGAAAGATGATGGTAACGAGATAATCCTTTCCGATAGAGGTACTTTTTGGCTGCATGCCCTGGAAGATTTGTTTTCGCTAGATTACATCAGCAAACTATGGGGAACTTCAAAGCAGGAACCATGGCCGGAGAAAGTTGTTTTATGAGTTATTTTAATTCACTCACCAGATTCAGCCTGTTTATTTCAATGGTCTCCACGAATATGGAGGCGAAAGCGATAACAAAAATAATTTCTAAATGAAGCTAAATGCCCTAGAAAAAGTGCTACCTTTTATCCGGCACGGCCTGCCAAGATTAGTGAACCGTCAGGTTCATGAAATTTCAAAGAACCAGCTTATTAATACACTAGGTCTACCTATACTCTGAATCGTTTCAAAGCTATTGAAATAGAGGGGGTGTTAGCGATTTGTTTAAAAAAGTTTATTACAAGATGATAGTTACAAACAAAAAGATAAGGGAGTCCCTTACGACCCCCTTATCCAAGCACCCATAAGGCGCGTATTTTGTATTATTTAAACTGGATAGATACGAACCTTGATTAACTTGGCCCCATTGCTGACCAAAGACCAGAAGTATTCATCAATGACAAGTGTATTGCCTTCCGGGTCGAGGACAGTCCCGTCAAGCAAATCTAAGGTATAGATATTTTCATATCCTGCCCCGAATATTCCGCTCAGGTCAACATAGAGGAGTTCATCAGTGGCATCAGCCCATTTCCTGCCAACACTGAATTGGCCAACTTCCATAAGAGATATATCAGAGTCACTATCGTATATCCATCCTTTGATATCGGCCGCAAAGCCTGGCTTTCCTCTCATACAGATAAATACCTTGTATCTGTCTTTGGGCAACTCAAAGGCACAGGCACCATCGTCGAATGCGTTTCCATCAGTGACGGCGTACTCCGGTCCCAATCCTACGTTTAATTTTATGCCTTCGATTAGAGTGGTGCCGTCAGGTGCGGTAAAACTCAGACTGCTTGAATCGGCAGGTACAAAAACAGTGCTACCGTGGTCATAATCACCATTGCCGTTCCAGTCGGCTTTTTTACCGACTATATTCAAGGTGTAGTGGAATCCATTAACATCGATACCTTTTGGGGCAGCGAATGCCGGAGTAGCTAAAGTTGCCGTGATTACTATTGCGATGATTATAGCCATTATTCTTTTCATGTTTTGTCATCTCCTTTGTTTTATATTTCTTCGTAATAATCACATATAAGTTATTATTCGATTATTGCTTTATTTCCCTCCTTCCCTGACCGGTGGGTATTGAAAAACTACCCGTTCTGTTTCATAATCAAGACGAAGGCGGAAAGAAACTGGCCAGCCAGTCGGTTTTTTAAAGCCTTCACCGGGCGGCCTCTTACCAGGTCGCCCGTATTTATTTAACGATATTATATCCACGCTGTAAATCACATAAAGGTCATGGTAATATCGGTCTTGCATATTTACAGTTGGCTATTCTTGATTAGGAAATTCGTAACCTTACCCGAATCAGATGAATGTTTATAATTACGGATATTGAATGTTTGGGCAAACGATATTGCTCAATTTATACAACGATTTATATAGAATAGCCACCGGGATTCCCGCAATTTCATATTTATATAGATTGACCACTGACAAAATTCATGAATTTACGTTAACAATATTAGAAGTGAGTAATTAATTACCTAAAAATATCAACGCTCGAATCGCGATGTAGTATAATCGTGGAGGTGCATAGGTGCTATAGGTTGTAGGACATGAGTGATAATCTCTCCAAAGGGAAAGCTGATTCGAAAGAGTATAAGGAATCTGCTCTCTCCAGCCTTTATGAGGAATACTTCGATAAGATTGCGCGTTATGCTTACGTACGTATTGGCAATAGGGTTGATGCCGAAGATATTGCTGGAGATGTTTTTCTGAAAGCACTCAAGTCCTTAAACACATATAAAGAGCGTGGAGTCCCGATGCAGGCCTGGCTTTTCAGGATTGCTCATAATCTTGTAATAGACTACTTTAGAAAAATGAAAAAACGTAAGACGGTACCAATAGATGATGTGGAAATAGAAGGCGGGATAAATCCAGCGAAAGTAGCGGAAAGAAACATGGAGCTTGAACAGGTAAAAAAAGCTATGGAACAACTCACTCAGGAACAAAGAGAAGTATTGGTACTGCGTTTCTTTGGAGGGTTGTCTTCCCGAGAGACAGGTCAGGTACTAAACAAAAGTGACGGAGCCGTACGTGAGATGCAACGGACGGCTATCGAAAAGATAAGGGGTCTGCTTTCCTTAGAAGACTAACTTTTTAAGAAGACCAAAGAAAATGAAAAACGACTTTGAGAAAATATTGGATGATTGTGTCGACAGAATAAACCAGGGTGACAGCATTGAATCGTGTCTGGCCGATTACCCCGCCCTGGCCCGGCAACTCAGACCGATGCTGCAAACGCTCTTTAGCGTGAAAGAAGCGTATTCATTTGTTCCTTTCCCCGATGCTAAGAGAGCAGCCAGGGAAGGTTTCAACATAGCCCTTGAAAATCTATCACGCAAACGTGAGGCAAGTCAGCCGCATTTTACGTGGCTCCAAGGCTGGTCAAGAGTCTGGGCTACGGCAGCTGCGGTTCTGGTAATAGCGGCGATAGCCTATACTGGAATAAGGCTCGCTACTCCCCAGGGAGAAACAGTGCCTTATCCCGAGCCAAGTATAGCAGCACCCAGTCTTGAGCCCGGGCCATCTCCAGTGGTGCCTAGCATTCAGCCCGAACCGTCTCCGGCGGTACCCAGCCCTCAACCTGAACCATCTCCGGTAATGCTTGTTGCGAAACCCAGCCTCGAGGGTAATTTTGTGTTTCTGATAAGCGACGACGTCAACGCAATCGGCGACTTCGAGAGTGTTAATTTATCCATATTAAAAGTCAGTCTACTTAAAAGTGGTAACCCAGATGAATTGGTTGAGTTTGAACCGGAGCAGGGAGAGGTCGATTTGACCCTTTTAAAGGGAGACAATACACAGGAAATCTGGAGAGGCAATCTACCTGAAGGGCAATATACCAATGTATCCATCCATGTATCAAGCGTTCTTGGTATCCTGAAAGAAACAGGAGAAGAAGTTGAAATCAAATTGCCCAGTGACAAGTTACGAATTACAAAAGATTTTCAAATCAGTAAAGATATATTAACCACCTTTACCTACGATCTAACGGTAGTTGCCGCCGGTAGTCCCCAGAGCGGTATCAAATATATCCTCAAACCACAGGTTGACCAGAGCGGTGCCACCCATAAGCCAATTACACAGAAAGAAAAGACTGATATCGAGTAACCGGGCACCAAAGAGGACTCATAAATCCATTTATCCTTCCTTATCTTATTCTCAGTACTAAAGTAAGTATAAATGATAGCTGACATGTTTATCTGTTATTCGTTATTAAATATAGATGGCATGAATACGTGTGTTAAAAAAGGGGGAATTGAAATGAAAAAGATATTCATTATCGTAACGGTATTAGTTATTACAGCGATGTTAATAGCCGGGTGCAATACTCCAGAGGAATCCGCGCCTGCTTCGGCTTCGGGTCTGACCAGCCCGGTAACATCGGGTTCTTCTGAAATGCCTGGTACTGATAAGAGTCAAGTAACTCCCGGCCCCACTTCGATACCAGAACAAACTAACGGCAGTACGGTAACTCCCATTCCTACCACACAAGAGCCCGTCACAGGATCACCTACAGGCACAATCCAAGTACTCGTCACCGATGCGCCAAAGCATGATGTCAATAAAGTCGAACTAACGGTAACTGAAGTTGAAGTCCATAAGGCAGGTGACGACGGAGAATCGGGCAACTGGACAACTTTGGATGTACAGGAAGAGACCTTCAATCTTCTGAACCTCCAGAACGGACTGACCATGCTTCTTGCCGATGGAGAAATAGAAGCCGGTAAGTACACTCAATTACGGATGACCGTATTCGAAGTTATTGTGGATTACGATGACGTCGTGGGGGCGCAGGCTGAAGTCCCCAGCGGCAAACTGAAGTTTGTCCGACCCTTTACGCTGGAAGCCGGCGGAAACATAACCCTCATTGTTGACATTGATGCTGCCAAGTCGGTAGTTATTACCGGAGCCTCCAAAAAAGACAAGGCTAAAGTACTTTTTAAGCCGGTAGTAAAACTACAGGTAGTATCAGAAGGAGAACCAGATACGTTGGCGCCTATCGTACTGGCCTATAACCCGGCCGATAATGCCGCCGGGGTTGCACTTGATGCCAACATGGTTCTCACTTTCAATGATAACATGGCTAAGGGAACTGGCAATATCACCATCAAGAGATACTCGGATAATTCAACCTTCGAAATAATCAACGTAACATCAGCTAATGTCACCATCTCTGGAAACGAGGTGACGATTGACCCGTCTGGTATCTTTGAGGATAATACCGGCTATTATGTCATTATCGATGCAACAGCCTTGACCGATGATAGCGGCAACGGATACGCTGGGATCTCTAATAAGGATACCTGGAACTTTACCACGGCTGAAATCATCCCTTTGACTATTGATAGTGGAGTTTTAGCTGCTGATAACTCATATATAGACGTCGCCTTCAGCGAGGGAGTGTTTGGCGACTCTTTAGGTACTGTTCCCGTAGAACCTCCAGATTTCAATCTCATTTTCACTCAGAATGGCGGCAATGCCACTAACGTCACTATATCCAGTGTCAACAATACATCAGGAGGAGCCCTGACCGGCGGTGAAAGTATCATCAGAGTTTATATGAGCATTACCGAGACACCAAGTGGTGTGGAAACAATCGAAGTCAAACCGCAGGATTCTTCAATCTATAATATTGACGGTGACGCCGCCGCTATCACCGAGACCACCGGTATCAAGATATTAAACGACCAGCTAGCACCTGCCGTACAGACCTTTAGTCCGGCTGATGATGCGATCGGGGTTTCTCAGAATGCTACACTGATCCTCACTTTCGATGATAATATGGCCAAGGGAAGCGGTAACATCACCATCAAGAGGTACTCGGATAATTCAACCTTCGAAATAATCGCCGTAACTTCAGCTAATGTCACCATATCGGGAACTGAAGTAACGATTGACCCTTCCGGCACCTTTGAAGACGATACAGGCTATTATGTTGTTATCGACGAGGGTGCCCTTACCGGCGACGAAGGCAACAGCTTCGATGGCATCGCCAATAAAGATACCTGGAATTTTACTACATAAGTACCAATTCCAGACTACTGACACATAAGTACTATTCTAGTATATTGACTATCACTATGTTTAGGTGCATATTAGAAACGGGTATAACAAACGGGATTTGATTATGTATAAAGAGAGGAGGCAACGTTATGCGTAAGCTTTTAGTAATTTTTATTGTTTGTTTGCTACTTGCTTTGTCAGCTACGGCAGTATATGCTGCCCCGCCTCCCGGGGGTCCGCCAGGTTTAGAGCAAGCTATAGCTGTCAAAGAGCGGCATGCAGATGCACTTTTAACGATTCCCGGAGTTACCGGGGCTGCGGTCGGTTTGAACCCGGCCGGCCAGCCAGCGGTGATTATTTTCACGGAGAAACCAGGCACACCTGGGTTGCCATCGGTCCTCGAGAATGTTCCGGTAATAGTGCAAGTAAGTGGTGAATTCGCTGCCTTAAAACGTCCTCCAGGCAAAGGAGGCAAAGGCAAAAACAATCCTCCAAGTGTAACTATTACTAGCCCGTATAATGGAGCAACCTATCCCTCTGGGGAGGATATTGTCTTTGCCGGGTCGGCTACAGATAAAGAGGATGGCAATATCACAGCGGACTTGGAGTGGGTAATCGACCCAGGCGACTACACACGGACTGGCGGTGGTTTCACTCTGGAGGAGCTTAGCGATGGTACGTATACTATAACCGCCTCAATAACTGATTCCGGGGGAAATACCGGGAGCGCCACAATTATAATCAAGGTGGGTGTCAGTTTTGAGCTATACCCGTATAGCAAGTGGGGTACCCCAGTGCCAATCGGTGTCTCTACAGGTCATTTTAATATTACGGCGGGAACCATCGGGGCAAGAGTCAAGGACAGCTCAGGTAATGTCTACGCCCTGAGCAATAATCATGTCTATGCCGATGAAAACCGCGCGAGCATCGGTGATACCGTCCTCCAGCCGGGACCCTACGATGGCGGCAGGGAACCCGGTGATGCTATTGGCACACTTTCAGATTATATTCCCATAAAATTCTCAAGACGTGCTAATAATGTAGTCGATGCAGCGATTGCACTATCCTCCGTGTCACAATTAGGCAATGCCACCCCTGATGATGGCTATGGGGTTCCGAAGTCGGATACTGTTCCAGCTTATGTGGGCCAGTGGGTGGTGAAGTATGGCCGGACGACTGGTCTCACAATGGGATTTGTATACGCCATCGAGGCCACGGTGAAAGTCAACTATGACTCTGGGATTGCGCGTTTTATACATCAGATTATAATCATCCCGATAACAGGTCCATTTAGCCTCGGCGGTGATTCGGGGTCATTGATAGTTAGCGTCGATGATGATCTTAAGCCAGTGGGGTTGCTGTTCGCCGGAAATGACCTCTTTACTGTTGCTAACCCCATCAGTGAGGTACTTGAGCAGCTTGGGGTCACCATTGACGGTGAGTAAGTTGCTTTTAACATGCTAAATATGTAGTATGCAGACAGGGAAGAGGTGATTTCCTTTTCCCTGTCTCCCTTTTTAAGGATATATTATGCCTCGTGCAAACATTGAAGAAATATTAAAGAAGCACGCTGATAAGTTGATGTCGCTGCCCGGCGTGGTGGGCGTCGCTCAAGGAGAATCTAAAGGAGTTCTCTGTATTAGAGTATTTGTGGTACGTGAGACCTCCGCACTATTGAAACATATCCCTAACCAACTTGGTGGCTATCGTGTCATTGTCGACGAGAGTGGAGAATTCCGTGCCTCACTGAAGCGTAGATCACAAAATGAGATTTAGCTTCTACACCCTTTCTTCATGGGGTTGCTGAATATACTCAGGGTTAAATATATGGTCTTAGAATAAGATTAGATAAAATAGAACTGCTGTAAAAAGATATACCTATTACCCTGTAAGGGGTAAAAATAATGATTCCGTTTGGGAAGATCAACTCTTAATCATCCGGTTGGAGGTACGAGCCCTCCGCGGCTTACCACCATTCTCTCAAACTCCTCGTGATTTACACCATCCGTCATAGCTTTTAAAGTCGCCTTTTTTCATCTGTTGAATTCTGGGTGAAAACCATCAGAAAAATGCCAAAATAACCCTCATGGCCTTCATTGACTGCCCAGTTGGCATTCTGCATCGTGATGAAATATAATTTTAAGAAGCAATTTTACCGTATACTAAGGAGAATCCCGTGACGTATGTAAAAGTCCCGGAGCGTATCAGCAGGCTCAATGATCTTGCCGGCAGTTTGTGGTGGAGCTGGCATCCGGAGGGGAGGGTCGTCTTCAGGAGACTGGACTACACCTTGTGGCGGCAGAGCGGGCACAACCCTGTACAGCAGCTCTACGAAATAAGTAAAGAAAAGCTGGAAGCTGCCGCCAGCGACCCCGCTTTCCTGTCTTTATACGATGCTGCTATTTCAGCCTTCGATAATGACAAAAATGATGCAACCTCATGGTACAAAACCAGCCATGATGGCGCCTTTAAGGGACCCATAGCTTATTTTTCCATGGAATTCGCCATTCACAATTCGCTGCCCATTTATGCCGGTGGCCTCGGGGTGCTTGCCGGCGACCTTTGCAAGGAAGCCAGCGACCTGGGCATACCGATGGTAGCCGTCGGCTTTATGTA
>JGI2172J19969_10001354_pt1 | contig 11272 bp, 23 predicted proteins | sample DeeMarSWOR230_32_FD_19969 | JGI IMG/M metagenome (IMG submission 19969)
AAAAAAAAAAAAAAAAAAAAAAAATATGTTTATGTTTACAGTAAATCCAATCCACATGGAGGATTGAATATACCAAGGAAAAGATTAGAGAGACTTTTGAAAATAAAGGAAACGGAGGAAAAATGATACCTTTAATTGGAACTTTATTGCCTATAGTTGGAAAAGTTTTGGATAGAATTATTCCAAATGTTGCTGAGCGTGAGAAAGTAAAGATGGAACTTCAGCTAAAGCTTGTAGAGCAAGAAGGAGAACTTGTTAAAGCGTTAATCCAATCTGATATTGCACAAGCTGAAATCAATAAGATTGAGGCACAAAGTGATAATCCTATTAAATCCCTTTGGCGACCAGTTTTAGCTTGGATATGCGTACTAGCTTTCACATGGCTAACTGTAGTACAGCCTATAATTTTATTCTTTTATCCTTTATTTACTGGAAAGTCTCTTATGATTCCACAAATAGATACTTCTATACTTACAACCGTACTATTTGGAATCCTCGGATTAGCTGGATATAGAACTTATGAGAAGAAAAACGGAATTTCCAAATAGTAGAGTTTGCTACGCTTGTAAAGTTGAGTATCCACTAACTAGTAAATACTTTTATTATTCACTATTAAAGGTATAGGAGGACTTATGGGGATTGAAGAAGAATATCCTAAAGGTGTCTGCAAGGAATGTTACCTCAAAGAAAAGCAAGTAAGACCGTTAATGCAGATTGGTGGCAGACTACAATGTCCTAACTGCTCATCTAAGCACAATGAATCTTCTGGTCTTGTTAATAACATCAAAGACCCTGGACATGAAGCTTTTGCGTCTGGAAAAGTAGACTCAATGAGTGCTGAGTTTGAAGAAATACCAGAAACAGTCAAAGAAGTTGTTGTTTCTACTAAAAATTTAAATCAATTAATTAAAAAAACTAATGGTGAACGTCGAAATGATTATGCTTCATGTTTAATAGCAGTTTATAATATTCTTCACTCACAACCTGTTCAAAGTTTACCTCATGCAAAACATTTACTTAAATTAAAAAAGAAAGTACTTAATATAAAAAATGAAATCCAAATATTTTTAGAATCTAATATTAATAAAGGAGAATAAAATGTGTGAATTTTTTAGTTGTTTAGCACTTAAAACTGGTATCTTATGGGACAAAAATATAGATTCACACGAAGATTTAGTTCAGAAGTTTAAATTAAGAGATAGTTCAATATTTCCATCTTTTGTTAGAATTGAAGTTGTTCCTAAATCTTTTTCTGAAAAAGATATCAAAAACATTAAATCTTGGAATTTTAAAGTTGATCAAGATTTAATTCCCGATTGGTTTTCAAAAAAAGAAATAGAAAAAACAATTAAATCTAAAATATTACCTGAAGTAATAAAACAATTATTTGTTTTTGATGGAATTCATGAAATTAAATCAGGTAGAATTTTTGCTTGTGACTCATCCCAAGTCGAAGCCTATAATTCATCCCAAGTCAAAGCCTATGGCTCATCCCAAGTCAAAGCCTATGGCTCATCCCAAGTCAAAGCCTATGGCTCATCCCAAGTCAAAGCCTATGGCTCATCCCAAGTCAAAGCCTATGATTCATCCCAAGTCAAAGCCTGTGATTTATCAAATATTATTGCTTTTAACAACTCAATAATTATATTAAAAGATAATTCAAAAATAATAGATAGGAGAAAATAAAATGACTAAAAGAGAATTAAAAACAATCGGTATGGGTATTACTCCAGTTGTACGTCTTACCGATAAAGTTGAAAGTAAATTTACTGGTATCTTAAAAGCTTCTACAACCAGTAAATTTGGATTAGTGTTTACTTTTGCAATTCAAGATGGAGACGCACCGATTAAGAAGAAAGAAGGAGATTTATTGATTGAAACTTCAGTTAACCTAGGCGATGAAGTTGTAATATTTGCTAGTGGTCAACTTAAAGATAAACTTCTTCAAGCTCAAATTGGTGAGAAAATTGAAATTGAATATAAAGGCAAAAAAGTTAATCCGAAAACTGGTAGAGCATTTAATGATTATATTGTAAGTGTTGTTGAACAATAAGGAGTAAAATATGGCATTAATCAAAGAAGGATCTATTGCTATTCCACAAACTGCTAATCTTACAGCAACTGTAAATAATACTGATAACAGAGATCTTAAAACTAAACAAATACAAGCTCAAGGAATTATTCAAGCTGCTGTACAAGCTCCAGTTCTTCAAATGTTTGTAACTAATTATGAAGAATGGTGGTATTTAGTTGAAAAAACTGCTGAAAATATGCTTAAATTTGTTGAAATTAAAACAAAATGATAGAATCAAGAAGTGGTAATAACATTCTTACATTTGACGACGAAAAGCACCAATATAGACTTAATGGTGATTTTGTTGACAGCGTTACTACTATCAATAAGCTGTCTATGCCAGAATCACCTAGACTTTCAGCATGGAAAATTGGTGAAGGTGCATTTTATGTCATCAATCAACTAAAAGAGTTTCCTCAGCAAGTAAATAAACTTCCAGACTATTTACTAGAGGAAATATCAAAGAAAAGTAAAGCAGCCTGGATGACTATTGCTAAGAAAGCTGCTAATATTGGAACAATAGTACATGATTATGCAGAACAATTTGAATTCAGAGGTAAAATAGATGAAGAACTACATAAAACAATTATGCAGCACAAGGATAAAGCGAAAATTATCTCTTGCATTCAAAAGTTTAGAAGATGGAAAAAACAAAACAAAGATACTATCCTTCGGCACGAAGAAATATTGGGTTCAGTGTTGTATCGCTTTGCTGGTAAATTTGATCGCCTTGCCTCTCGTAATGGTCTTATTGTATTATCTGATTTTAAAACCTCTAGCGGATTTTTTATTGATCAATTTATACAGTTAGCAGCTTATACACTTCTTTTAAAAGAATGGTTTAACATTAATATAGACGTTATTGAAATTATACGGTTTGGGAAAGAAGATGGAGTATTTGAGACAAAGGAGATAAAGGATAAAAAAGAAATTAAACTTCTTCAAGAGCAGTTTTTACGGAATCTTGCTACTTATAGGTTCATGAAGGAGCATGAATAATGAAAGAAGGAAAATCTGGAATGGGGATGCACAAACATGGAATAAGTGGACATTCTCCGCATTCTAGAAAATCTAAAATGGCTATGGAAAGAGAAGCTAATAGAATAATAAAAGAACGAGAAAGATTAAAATTATTTAGAAGAGGAAAAATGCTATCTAACATAAAGGATTTATTTAATGCTAAATGAAGCTAAATATTTTCTAAGTAGAGGCATCTCAGTAATTCCAGTAATGGGAAGAGAGGCTATTAGTGAAGATGGATATAAAAAGCCAGCGGTAAATTGGAAGGAATACCAACAAAGATTACCTAGCATGACCGAAATTGAAAATTGGTTTAAATTTAAGCGATATAACTTAGCTATGGTGACAGGACAAGTTAGTAGAGTCTTGACACTAGATATAGATTCAAAGAAGGGGGGTCTTGACTCTATTAAAAGTAAATTTATACCTTTAACGTGGACTGACAGATCACCTAATGGGTTGCATTATCATTTTATCTGGACTCCCACATTGAACGGTAAAGTAACATCATACTCAGACCTACTCCCTGGAGTTGATATCAGAGGAGATGGGGGATATGTTATCATTCCACCATCCGTTGGATTTAACGGACAACCTTACTCATGGGTAAAACCTCCAATAAACACACCATTAACATATCCCCCCTCCTGGTTAGTAGATCTGCTTTTAAGTAAGCAGCAAAAGAAAACTATAGAAATAGGTAATAAACAAGGTTGGATTGCTGAAGCATTAATAGGACTCAAAGAAGGTAATAGAGATAATACTTTTATCAGAATTGCTGGAAGATTATGGCACGATGGATTTGAAACTCAAGATATTTTTGAAGTGTTAAAACCTCACGCTGAAAAATGTGGATTTGAATTAGAAGAGTTACAAACAAAAGTAAAACAAATAACAAAATATGATAGAAAAGTGGGAGAATATATAGCAGATGAATTTGAAAAAGATCGAATTTTAACTCTTAAAGAACTTCTTAGTGATCACACTAAAGATGTTGAATGGCAAATAGATAAAATTTTACCGAAAGAAGGAAAATTATTATTGGCAGGAAAAGAAGGAATTGGAAAAAGTTTTTTAGCTTTAGATCTTTGTATAGAACTTGCAAAAGGTGGAGGTAGTTGGTTAAATAGATTTGCTGTAAATCCTGGAATCGCTCTTTATATCGATGAAGAGAATGGAGCTTCTTTATTAAAACAAAGAGTTAAAGCTATGTTAAAAGCAAAAGGAATAACCAAAATACCTGAAAATTTACATCTTTGTATTGAACATAATTATAAACTTGATAATGAAAAATCACTTGCTAAATTAGCTAAGAAACTAGAGAAAATAAACCCACAAATAGTAATTTTAGATTCTTTTAGACGATTCCACAATAGGAATGATAATGATTCAGATACAATTGCTTTGATATATGAAAATATTAAAAAACTTACTCGTATTTATAAATGTGCTTTTATAATTTTAGATCATGAAAGAAAAAGTCCAATGGACACAAGATTTATTTCAGAAAATCCATCTGCTCAAGATGTAATTGGCTCTAGAGATAAAAGTGCTGCTGCTGATGTAGTTATTAATATGAAAGAAAAAAGAGGAGAATTATATATTTATCACACAAAAGCACGCTATTCAAAACCGTTCCTTCCAGTCTTAGTACAGATTGAAGATGACGAGCAAGAAGGCAAAATCCAAGTGAGAGGCTATTAAAATGGTAATTAAAATTTATACTTGTGCCAAAATGACTGGTCGTGATAGAGAAGAAATGGTTACTATGGCAAAGAAAAATAAAAAAATATTTGAAAATGCTGGAATCACTGTTCTTGATCCAATTCTTGAAGAACATATTAAATCTATTTCAGGACCACTTCAAGATGTTCCTTTATCAGCTCTCAAAGATTATTGGAAAAGAGATAAACAAATGATTAGAGAAGCTCATGTAATTGTTGATACTACACCAGAATTAAAAAGTGAAGGTTCAGCACATGAAATTGGATACGCTAGATATGGATTATGGAAACCTGTTGTACGTTTATATAATAAAGAAAAACCATCGAGTATGATTGTGTATTTTGAAGATGATCTTATTGTCCATTCTCCAGAAGAAGCAGCTATTCAAATTATAAAATATTGGGGAACTTGGAGAAAAAGATTTTGGTGGCGATTGGCTATGTTAAATAGATGCTTATTTAAGTGGATTTGGCATCAAATAAAGGAGTGGAAATAATGAATAAGAAACCAGTTAGAAAGAAAGTCACTTTACGGTGGTTAGAAAGAAAGTATGAAAAGACTCTTCGTAGAATTGATAACTTGAAGAAAACTGCTGGGACGTATTTAATTTTAATCGAAAGAATTAAGAAAGAGATAGAAGATAAAAAGCAGCCTTATGTGAAGGAGAAATAAAATGTCAAAGCAAAATTATGATTGTCCTCATTGTGGCCAAGATTTGAGGTTAAGCCCTGGTGCAGAAGATGAAATAGAAAATGCAAAAGTTGAAGGTTTTATAAAAGCAGTGAAGGAAATTAATAAATTTCATAAATTGAAAAAAGGATATGAAGAATGGGAAAAAGGAGATTAATATGCCATTCGTACCACAGGAACACAGAGAAGAAGGATACACACCCCATACTCCAGGTGATTTGTGCTATAAAGAGTATCTAAAGTTAATGAACACTTGGAGAGCCAACAAACGTTGGACAACGGTACACGAAGAGTTTAAGAGAGTGTTTGAAATAGAAGATAATGAAAAGATAGCTAAGACTTTGGCGTATCTTACATGGCTAATTCGTGAAGTTATGACTTATGAAGATGAGAAGGAGAAAGAAAATGGACCAATTTGAACAGTGCCTAATGTATAAAGCTGTAAAAATGATCCAAATGCTGTTTATACTTTAGATGGAGAAATAGTATGTCAAGAATGGACGCAAACTATCAAAGAGGAGACTAAAAATGGATAAAAATAAAGCAGAGCAAATTATAGTAATTGCAAATGAGGTATTAAAACTACAAGAGCTATTTAAAGAGGTAAAAGGCTCCCCTTTCACAGTCTCTCAGAACCTATTGGATGCGGTACATAATGCCAGTGGTTTCTTAGAAGGCTTAAACTCAAAAGAGGAAACTAAAGAGGAGAAATAATATGCCATTAATTATTGGGATATCTGGTAAAAGAGGAAGTGGTAAAAGTCTTCTTTGTAATCCATATCTTAAAGCTAGAGGATTCGAGATTCATTCCTTCGCCGATCCTCTTAAAGAAGATATTAGACGAGCATATGGAATTACTAAAGAACATACTGATGGAAAATTAAAAGAAGTTGTTTGTCCTAAATTAGGAGGTAAAACTCCTAGAGAAGCTATGATTGCTGAAGGTGAAATTAGAAGAAGATTTTCAGAAAATGGTCTTTATTGGGTGCATCGTTTTTATGATAGAATTAAATATCTTCCACCAGAATCATTAGTAGCAATATCTGATGTTAGATTTAAAAATGAAGCAGCTTATTTGCGTCATTTTGGGGGATATATTGTTAGGCTAGAAAGAGATCCAAAATTAAATATCTATAAAGATATAATAGACGATCCTTCTGAAACTGAATTAGATGGTTACCCATTTGATAAAACTCTTTCAGCAAATAGGAATGTTACCCCACAAGATTTAGAAATGTTTGCAGAGGAATTAAAAGAATGGTCAAAAAGTTTATTAAAACTGTTAAAGTAATACTTATTGGAATAGGAATTTACATAAGTGTTATTGCTGTTACACCAATAATACAACTTATAGGATTAATACGATATGTCAAACGTTCAATTAAACTCATTTGGTATTGATAGATATGGGGCTAAATTAGAAATAAATCCTATAATATGGCCTACTTTTATGTCTCTATGTTTTATAGATATAGAAACAGATGAAAAAGATAATTTTGTTGGATTAGGAATAGGTTTCGATGATAAAGAAGTTTATTACTTTACTCAATTAACAGAGAAATTAAAAGAGTTTTTGTCAAATACTAGATTAGTAGGGCATAATTTAAAATTTGATGCTAAACTTCTTGTTAAGTGGGGAATAAATATTAGCCCACAAAGTTTATTTGGTGATACAATTTTAATGTCTTATTCTTATAATACTACTAAAGAGTCTCATTCATTAAAAGATATTGGAAAAGAATTAGGATATGATTGGCCTTCTTATAGAGATATTGTTGGAAAAGGAAGAAGTAAAAAAACTTTAGATAAACAAAATACTGAATTAGTAGCTAATTATTGTGCGATGGATGTATTAGTAACTTATAAGCTTTATCATTGGTTTAAACAGCATATGAATATAAACCAATTAAATATATATAATGCGATAGAAATACCATTAATGAAAATTCTATTTGAAATGGAATTGAAAGGAGTTAAAATCAATGTTAAACAATTACAAGCACTCGATTCTACCTTCAGGGGAAAATTGCTATACTTGGTGGATAGGATTCAAAACATTACCAAATCAGAAATTAACCCAAACTCAAATAAACAAATTGGAGCAGCACTTATTAAACGAGGCTACCAACTTCCTAAAACCTCAAAAGGGAATTTTAAAGTCGATAAATGGGTTCTTGAAAACTATAAAGAAGATGAGTTTGTAAATATTTTATTAGAGTATAATAAGTTAGAAAAACTGTGGTCAACATATACACAAGGATTCTTAAAATTATCAACATTGCCTAGAATTCATACAACTTATAATCAAATATCACAAAACTTTTCTGCTCAAATAGATAAAGGTATTTCTACTGGCAGACTTTCGTCGAGTAAACCCAATCTTCAACAAATTCCTGTTAAAACTGAAGAAGGTAAAAACCTTAGAGAGTTATTTATTCCAGAAGAAGGAAATGTATTGATTGATGCTGATTATTCACAAATAGAGTATAGATTACTTGCTCATTTTACTCAAGAACCACTATTATTGGAGGCATTTAGAAATGAAAAAGATGTTCATGAAGAAACAGGTAGAGCTTTGGGATGTGATAGAGATACGGGGAAAACACTCAATTTTGCATCAATATATGGTGCTGGAGCCAAAAAAATCGCTCGTACCGCTAAATGTTCAGAAATTGAGGCCCAATCCTTTTTGGATCTTTACTGGCAAAGACTTCCAAATGTAACTGCATGGGTAAATAGAGTTAAGTATGAAGCTAAACAGAAGAAAGGTATTTATACTTTAATGAAAAGATGGATTCCAATTCCTAAAATTATGTCTAAAGACTTATATGAAAGATATCACTATGAACGTGCTGCGGTAAACTATATAATCCAAGGATCTGCTGCTGAAATTATTAAGTTAGCTATGATTAATCTTAGAAAAAAAGGATATTTGCCAATTCTTACTGTTCATGATGAATTGTTATTTGAAATAAACAAAGACTATTTAATAAAAGATTTTCAAGCACAACATCATTTGATAATTAAAACTATTATGGAATCAGTGACTAGCTTATCTATACCATTAATTGTTGATATTGGAATTGGAGTTAATTGGCGAACAGCAAAAGGAGAATAAAATGAAAATAACAATTGAATCTTGTAAAAATGGTGCTTATGTTATTTATGGCGATGGTAAAAATGAAAATAAAATAATCTACAAATTTGACGAAGAAAGTTTGGGTGGATTAGAGTTTCTTTATGTAAAGGGTGTAGAATTTGCAAGGAGGCAGTTTGATGTCTAGAAAAAAGAAACCACCTTTAAACACTCTATCAAAAGAAGAATATGAAAAAAGACTTAAAAAGATTATTCTTTCTGGCTTAGGAAAAGCGTGGATGTGCTGGCCCCTTAGAACAGAGGTTAAAAAAAGGTGTAAAGATCCTAATAAGCCAGGATGGTTTATTTGCGAAATATGTCATCAAAGTAGGGAGAAAATTGATATTGACCATATTGATCCGTGTGTGAGTCCAGTAACAGGTCTTGTTTCATGGGATCAGTACATAACTAGAAGGTTTGTGTTTGACGCCAATAAGCTTCAAGGACTTTGTAAAGATTGCCATAAGGAAAAGTCCAAAAAAGAAAATAAAATTAGAAGAAGGAGTTAATTATGAGTAAGACATTTGGAGTATTTCTTTCTGATGTACATTTACCCGATAATATTAAATTAAATGGTGTATTTAACTATATTAAAAATTTACACAAAAAATCTAAAAAACAGAGGGCTAAATTTGAACTTATTATTGGAGGAGATATTATTGATTCTAAAGGGATGCACGGAATTGATTCAGTATCAGCACAAAATATAAAATTATCTTGGTATGAAAGAGATAAAAAATTATTGTATGATTTTCTTACATCTTTAAAAAAAGTATGCTTTCCAAATAAAGTAATATATCTTGAAGGTAATCATGAAGAAAGATATCAAAGAATCATGAAACGATATCCCGATGCTTGGGGGAATAGATTTAATTTTGATAGAGATGTTCTTCAAAAAGTATTTCCTAAAGCTATATGGATTTCTTATGGAAACTATGGATCTTACTATAAATTAGGTGATTGTGTATTTAAACATGGAACTATTTATCCTGAAAATCATGCGAAAAAGTATGTTATGATTGGACTTCCAAATAAAACAGTTTATGGACATTTGCACCATTATCAAGCATTTACTTATCACTCTGATATGCCTACAATGCCTCCTAGATATGCTCTTACTGGAGGATGCTTATGCCATTTATCTCCTGAATGGAAAGCTGGAGCACCTCATATGTGGTTAAATGGTTTTATAGAATTTATTTCAGAAAATGGTATTACAACACCAACAGTTCATATTATTGAAAATGGTAAATTCTATGTTAGTGGAAAGGAGTACAAATAATGAAAAAGTTTACACTAATTTTATTGACTATTACTTTGGGATTTATTGTTTATGATATAAAGCAACTTGATAATAGATTTGAAAAAGTTGCTGCTAAATGTTTACCAATGACTGTTACTATTAAAGTATTTTATAATATTCCTGATTTTTATACTGGAAAACTAGAATCTGTAGAAATTTCCGGTGCTGGTATTTTCATTAGTCCAATAGGTCATATTTTAACCTGTGCTCATTTATTTACTTTTCCATTCAATAGATCAAAGATAGTTACAGTAGAATTATATTCCAATACAACTGTAGCTGGAGAAATTTTAGCAATAAGTAATAAGAGTGATTTAGCATTAATTAGAACTCCAGCTATCACAGGAAATAACTATATTCAATTAGCAGATCCAAGAAAAATTAAAGTTGGACAAGAAGTTATTGCAATTGGAAATGCATTAGGATTAGATTTTACTGTTACACATGGAATTATAAGTGCTTTATATAGAGATTTAGAAGAATCTTATAATGTTATCCAATCTGATGTATTTATTAATCCAGGAAATTCAGGTGGTCCAGTTATAAATCTTCAAGGAGAGTTAGTAGGTATTAATTCATTTATGATTTCTCCTGTAACATTTTTCCCTATTTTTACAGGTTTAGGTTTTTCTGTCCCCTCTGGTCAATGTCTCGAATTTCTTATTTCTAATGGTAAAAGTATTCCGGTATTTAGGAGACACAAATGGCTAAAAATATTAAACAAAATAAAAAACTTCAAGCTGATGTCTATAAAAAATTAAAACCAAATACTATATATTGGTTTAATCCTTCTTTATCTCAATTAGAACAATATTTTACTACTGCATCTACTTATTCTATTCTTATTAAAAAGAAAAAGAAATAATGTACACTTTTCATGCAACTTCAGAAATATTTTTAGAATTTTTTAAACGAGTAAAAGAACAAGGTGCTAAATCAAAAGAAGATAGAATTAAAATTCTTTTACAATTAGTCAAAGAAGGATATCATATCAGTATTATGAAATCTAATAAAACACCCGAACAATGGGTAAAAGACTACTCTAAACATGGAAAGGTATTGTGGATTAAACCAACTACACTTGAAGGAGGAATTGAAAATGGAATCACTAATGGATTATGACATGGGTTATATGGATGGATATGACAATGGTAAAGAACATGGATTTGCTGAAGCATGGCAAGATTTCGATAAAGAATTAGAGGAGCTTAAAAAAGTAAATGAAAGTTTAAAGGAACAAATTAAAAAATTATTGGAGAATAAAAATGAAACTAAGTGCTAATTTTGATTTAAATGAGTTTATAAAAAGTGACTATGCAATTCG
>JGI2172J19969_10001355_pt1 | contig 11270 bp, 13 predicted proteins | sample DeeMarSWOR230_32_FD_19969 | JGI IMG/M metagenome (IMG submission 19969)
TCTGAGCCTTGCCGGCCTTCACAGCCATAGTCACCGGCGCCTTTATCGGCCCGATGCCACCAATTGCCACATCACACACCAGACTACCATTGAGAGAGTTCTCCACGGGCGCCACAATGACTTCGCCTGTTGGCAGATTCATCCATTTTCGCAATCTCCAATCATACTTCGTGTCTGTGAAGAATTCTCTTCCCTCGATACCCAAAGACAAGTTCGTGCCCGCAGGAGTCTCTATCTCGATTCTGACTGCTCCCTCGAGAGTTGATATGAGCTTCTGAGCGAAGGTCTGCATGGATTGGTGCTCTTCCGGTTTCAGAGCCAGTGCTCCTTCGGTGAGCATATCCAGGGTTACGCCAGGACAGTGCCCCAAGCGCGCTCGAGGATCACGTCTCTGCAACCTGATGAGCTTTATCCGAAACGGCGTCTCTCCGCGACTTTCTCGCAGAAGATTGACGTAGACATCCGGTTTCCGCTCCGTCAAGATTTCCAAGAGTTCTGGCGGGATCTCCTTACGCGTCTCAGACGTAGTCTCAAGGATGACCAGCCTCGTCCAGAGTCCCAGCGCGATAGCTCCTTCTGCGAACGCTTTCCCCACTTCCGCCTTTTCATCGTCACAAATAATGACAATACTTTCACCCTGAACGGCGTCCAACACATACTCCAAAGCACTCTTTGCGGCCTCTGACGCTTCCATTTCACATAATCTCCAACTGCTCTTTGCTTCGTTAACCTCTACGTGAGAAGTATAAGACTTTTGCAGCGACACGCACGCATTCACATGCGATTTGACGATTGACTAATCCCTCTAAAGGGTTATTTTGCGGCTCTTCGCCAAAAAATACCCGATCAAAAGTCCTGCCAAGAGTCCGCCGAAATGTGCGAATAGGTTGATCTGAGGAGATGCGGAGTTCAGCAGGAGAAAATAGAAAGAGAGGATCAATGCACCTATGATCGATCCTCCCAGCATCTGCCTGAGATAGATCACGCATGCGCCAAACATTCCAAAGATCGCTCCAGAGGCTCCAACCGAAACCGTATTCAAGGGCATCAGCAAGGTTAAGAGACTGCCAATGAGCCCGGACACAAAATAGATCGCGAGGAACTCGCCTTCACTGAACAATTCCTCTGCCCTGAAACCGAATATCAGAAGAAAGACCATGTTTAATAGAAGATGCAGCAGATCGGCATGGACAAACATGGACGTGAAAAGCTGCCAGTACCAACCATGCACTATGACGTAGTGATTATATTGACCCCAGGTCCTGAGCATTATTGCGCTCGTTTGAGGAAAGCTCCCTCCGACAACGGAAGTATATGCGAAGACAAGTGTATTCGCGATGATCAAGATAGTCGTTGGCGTGAATCTAAACATCCATCCTTCTCCTTGAAGCCCATTTGCACAGTCCTTAAACAAGCACCTATATTAGATGGTTCCTCTCAAATGAGGCAAAGGACCCAGTCGAAAGATGGAATCATGATGTTCGACGTTTCACTTCCTCTGGCGCTCTCCTTGATTTCTGGTATTGTGCTCTTTGTCCACACCCGACTCGATAGGAAGATCAAGTCCTTTCTGGGGGGAAGGGAGTTCACCACTCGTGATGTGGTGCTTTTAGTCGCGTTAATGGGTTTGATGGTGACTGTTCTGGGGTGGACTGCCATAAATGTCCCCGAGATGGCGATCATGGTCTTCTTCTTATTCGCATACTCCACGGTTCTATTCATGTTTACATATCTGATCTTGCCGAAATTCTATGTAGCCCTTCTGACCCCCGCCCTATTCCTTGCTTTGTACTTCTTGTACCGGGACACGTATCTGTGGAATGCGTACATACCGCCTCATACGCCGCACTTGCTGAATCTGTTTGCCGTACTCTTCGCCATCTGCGTTTCAGTCTACCTAGGAAGTCTGTTCACTTGGAAGACAACTGCCATCTTCGTTGCTCTGCTGACGATCATGGACGTGATTCAGGTTTTGATTACAGGTTTTATGGTGGAGTCTGGTGAGACGATGATAGGGCTGCAATTGCCTGTAGCGATTGCTCTGCCATCATTCCCGCTGCAGGGTTACATAATGTTTCTCGGATTAGGAGACATCTTTCTCTCTGGACTACTCACAATCCAAAACACACAAAAATATGGCATGAGATGGGGACTTGCAACGACAGTAGCGATAGGGGTCGTCTTCCTTTTGCTTGAGACGGTTCTCATGAGTAGCGGAATCGCAGCATTTCCTGCTACAGTTCTAGTTATTGCTGGCTGGTTGACTGCTTTGGGAATAAGATGTCTCTGCAAATCACGTAGTCGACGCTGACTGAACTTTCCCCAAAATTGTCGAACGCATGCAGGAGAAACTCAAAGAACTAAACAAAGGAATCATAACGGACAAGAACGTTGACGATATCATGAGACGGCTCACGAATTCCTGCAGAGAACAGCATAAAGCTACCAAGCTATCGTCGTACCCACTCTACCATTCAACGCCTCAAACGCATCCTCCAGAGAAGATATCACCGCCCTCTCTCCGCCGGACTCCAAGAATCTAACTGCGGCTTCTATCTTCGGACCCATACTCCCTGAAGGGAACTCGCCCTGTATCAAATGCTTCTTTGCCTCTTCGGGTGTCATCTTTTCCAAGAATCTTTCATCTGTCTTACCATAGTTTACTGCAACCCCCTGAACATTCGTGAGGAATAACATAATCTCAGCGCCGAGCTCGTGCGCAAGAATCTCTGCCGCCAGGTCCTTGTCTATCACAGCTTCTACCCCGTGTAGTGCCCCATTGGGACTCTCAACCACGGGAACTCCACCCCCGCCTGAGGCAATGACTATGACACCAGCGTTCACCAGCCTTTTGACGGTGCCCATCTCCACTATGCCTTTCGGGTTTGGTGACGGTACAACTCTTCTGTATCTGTCCTTGTCGACCTTCCTGATAACATATGCTTTCTCCCTCCGCAACGTCTCTGCTTGCCTCTCTGTGTAGAATGGACCGACTGGTTTAGTTGGGTTCTCGAAGGCGGGGTCATTTGGGTCCACCTTGACTTGGGTTATCACTGTGGCTATGTCTTTGTGTATTCCGATTTCACTGAGTTTATTGTGCAGTGTCTGCTGTATCATGTATCCTATCAACGCTTGGCTTTTGGCTCCGCAGACATCTAGGGGCATCTGGGGAACCTTCCCTCTGGCTTCTTCGTTCTGTATAAGGAGCGCGCCTACTTGAGGCCCGTTTCCATGAGTTATAACGATTCCGTGTCCTTTCCTTATCATCTTCACCAGTTCGTCGCAAGTCCTAGACACCGCATCCAACTGCTCCCCGATCGTCCCTTCATCCTCGGGTCGTTTTATGGCATTTCCACCCAAAGCCACGACTATTCTCTCGTTCAAAAAACTACACCTCTAGCAGCTACAAGATCCCATCTATTGTCGCGATGACCGGAGAAGCGATTTAGGGGATCGCCAGAGCCAAGATCGCTTTCGCTCCATGGAGCTTGTTCTCTGCCTGTCTCCAGACAATGCTCCTCTCACCTTCTAGCATCTCCTCCGTTATCTCCATTCCCCTGTGTGCGGGAAGGCAGTGCATCACAACTGCATCTTTCTTTGCGGTTCTCAGTAAGTCGTGGTTTATCTGGTAACCCTTAAAAGCCTTCAATCGCTTTCTCGTTTCTTCTTCTTGCCCCATGCTGACCCAAACGTCTGTATAAAGTATATCCGCGTTTCTCGCGGCCTCTTCAGGGCTCCTTGTCATCTCTATCTTGGAACCCGCCTCTTCAGCGAACTCCATTGCTTTTTTCAGGACAGCTTTGTTTGGCTCGTATTCTTTTGGCGTAGCCACGCTGATGTTCATTCTCATTATGCTGGCTCCTAGAAGCCATGAGTTGCAGACATTGTTTCCGTCGCCGACCCATGCTATCTTTAGCCCCTCAAGCTGATTTTTCGCTTCTTGGATTGTATACAGGTCGCACAGGACTTGAGTTGGATGTTCCAGATCACTCAGGCCGTTGATGACTGGAATGTCGCAGTATTCAGCGAATTCTTGGGAGGTTTCATGTTTATAGGTTCTCAGGACCANGGCATCGAGATATTCTGTCAGGACTCTTGCAGTGTCTTTTATGGGTTCTCCCCGTCCGAGGTGCAGTTCGTCTGGGCGCATGTAGATCACCTTTCCTCCGAGCTGCATCATACCCGCCTCAAAGCTCGCCCTGGTTCTTGTGGATGCCTTTTCGAAGAGGAGCCCCAGTACTCTGTTAGAAAGCAGATCTCCCCTCTGTCGGGCATTTGTCTTCAGCTCTTTAGTCCTTTCGAGAAAGGACAAGATTTCTTCTCTCGACAGATCTGAGACGGACAGTAGGTCTCTACCCTTCAATTCGGTCATGTTGTCCATCTTAGCGCATAGAACTGCTTGGGTTATAAAAATCTATGTTTGCGGAAACACTTTGTTGATGGCCATCANTCTTTTATGCAAACGCAAATCATAGAATACAACTCCGAANTCTGAAGGTCGGATATATCATGAACACTGAAGATATTATGGGTTTGTCTTTGAAGCTTGCAGGATTAGACGCGGTTCCAGAGGATAGCGCGATTTATGTAAGTGGCGACAAAATCAGAAAGATCCTCTTTGGCATAGATGCTGGCGTTCCAGAACTCTTGCTTGCCAAACAGCTAGGCTATGACGCTGTAATTGCTCACCACCCACAAGGCGGCGCAGCAACCATCGAATTCCACCAGATCTTCAAAAGGCACGTTCAACAAATGGTTGCAGCCGGTGTTCCAGCAAAGGAAGCGGAAAAAGCCGTTGAGAAGAGGCTGCGAGAGTTGGAGGTTGAAGGGCATACACGCAACTATGAGCATGCAGTTGACGTTGCGAGGTTGTTGAAGATGCCGTACATGAATGTGCACACTCCCCTTGATGAGGTTGGAAGAAAAATAATGGCTGGAAAAATCGCCGGCAGAATCGAAAGAGACTCTACAGTTAAGGATGTGGTCTCGGCTTTGGAAGNGCTNCCTGAATTCAGAAACGCTGTGACGGAGATCAAGATTCGACTGGGAAAGGCGGAAGATGCTAGTGGAAGAGTTGTGGTCTCACACGGTGCGGGCACAAACGGCGGTTATGAAATTGCCAAAACGTATTTCAAATATGGTGTCGGAACAGTCGTATACATTCACATAAGACACGCCGATTTGGAAAGGCTGAAAGCAGAAGGCAAAGGGAATCTTATAGTCACTGGGCATATTGCGAGTGATTCTTTGGGCATAAACCCACTAATCCACGAACTTGAGGAAAGGAATGTTTCTGTAAGAAGAATCGGGATTATTCCAGATGCCCACGCACATGCCTGACATGCTATTCTCAGTGGCTAAGCCTTTATGTTTTTGTCAAATGGTTTTTGGGGCAGTCATCTTGAGAGTTTTGCTTTGGAACTCCGCATGTCTCGAGAACTCCTCTTCTATTTTGGATAGCATTTTGGAAGTTGCGAACTCCTTGCGTAAGGTGAGTCTCTTCACCTGGAGAAATCGAGATTTTGCGTACATGTCCACTATGGCTTCGCCGAGCAGCTGTCTCCCATGCAGTATCGCGGCTCGCCAAGCTATTCCTTCGCTCAGCTGTGGGTATTTCATGCTGCATGCATGCCAATTCAGTCGAAGTGAACAAATAAGAATTTACGCCGAGAGAGATTCCGCGAAGATAGATCCGTGACTCGATTCTCTCAGGCTTCTAAGCTTAGTCCCTTTGCCAATCCTCTTCTTCGATTTCTGAGNGTNACTTCAGTTATGTTTGCCGCTTGAGCTATCTCTTTCTGAGTCACTTTCCTTCCTTTTTGNTTGCAGGCGATATATAACGCAGCTGCCGCAATTCCCCTTGGATCCTTCCCTATTGTGAGATGTTTGCGCTGAGCGTTCCGAAGCATCCTGACTGCCAGTCCCTCAATTTCACCCGACAGCCCTNCTAGCACAGCGATTTTTGAGACGTAGTCCAGCGGATCGTGGATCGGCATTTCAATCTTCAATCTGCGAACCAGCAAACGGTAGGACCTCGCGACTTCTTTCTCATCTCGGACACTGGCCTCCCCGACCTCCTTTAGACTCTTCGGAATCTTGGCCAGCCTGCAAGCAGCATACAGAGCCCCGGCAACAATGGCGGCTATAGATCGGCCGCGGACGAGACCCTCGTCAAGAGCCTTGCGGTATATTATTGCTGCTCTACTCTGAATTGGAGATGGCATGTGCAGTTTATCTGACAGCCTTTCCAGCTCGTTCATGGCGTACATGAGGTTTCGACTCTCGGAGGCATGCATCTGCGATCGGATGTGCCACTTTCGGAGGCGCCACATCTGACTCCTAACTTCTGGAGGAAGCGGACGACCGAACGCGTCTCTATCCACTCTTATTGTGGTTGGCAAGCCTTTATCATAACGGGCGAAATCTGTAGGAGACCCTGCCCGTCTTCTTGTACGCACTTCTTCAGGCGTAAAGGTCCTCCACTCTGGTCTCAGGGACAGCATATCCTCTGCCAACACAAACCCGCATTCGCCACAAACGGATTCACCTCGTTCCCTATCTGAGACGATATGCGAGCTTCCACACTCTGGGCACTGGATTTGCCTAGATAGTTGCTCTGCCATTTTGATAACCGAGACCTTTCGATCTCCAAGTGCAGGCTGAGGCCGACCTGCAGACTAGGTCTTCTATATAAAGATTGCTATCTCTCTCATATAAATGTTTAAACAACTACGTGTCTGAAGCGCCTGAATTTTCGAGTCTTACCACACTCTATCGAATCGGATGTCCTTCATTTTCTCCTTCAGCGGCGGTAGAGGCGGGTTGTGTACTGTCCATACACTAAGGCTGCGACTGCTGAGATCCATGCCGCGATGTTTTGACAGATGGCATATCTCCACAGCACGTCCAATCCGGTCAGCGGGTCAGTTGCAGATGTGATGAACCCTTCGAAAGCTCCTCTGAAGCCAGAAGATGCTGATATCAGGGCGCCATTGATGGTTGAGGCGAACCATCCTATTGGAGACAAGACTTGTCCTATCGACCCTGCGGTCTTGATCGTCCACATCACAAATCCGTAGAAGGGTGGACTAGCTTGATAGTATCCGACAACTGCATCGTGGATAAGATTCGGATATCCGAGGAGGTACAGAATCAGAAATGACACTAGGAAAATCAAGATGACGTTTGCTGTGCTTCTCATTGCAGCTCTCGCGAAAAAGAGTCGCTGCATTGCAGGCGAAATGCCGCGGATTTTGAGAATGCTTGCTTTCACTCGATGACAGAATGCCTTCACGGCATGAGTGATTTCTCTGGAAGATCTTCTAACGAAACCCAAAAGACCCTTCCTCCCTGTTCGTGCTGGCCTCTTAGGTTTTGTTGAGGATCTTTTGCTGAGCGTCTTTCTACGGGGTACTCTGGCTGTGTACTTTGTATGGTACGTCCAGCTAGATACAAGGACAACGATCACTCCGAGGGGCATGAGATGGAATAATGGGCTGATGGTTAAGGTGAAAGTGGCCAAGGGGACCTGAAACGTTTGTGTGTCTACCAAACCGTTGGATCGAAACACAAAGACCACGAGGTACTCGATGAAGACAGTTAACGCAAGAAATAGTGCCATCGCAGTCGCACCCTCCAGAGCGGTCCATCTAAAGATTAAACGCTTCCAGCTTTTCTCCGAGGACAACGACGTCACCATTCAGCGATTCCTGTTCAATGATTCTTTTGCATCCACTTACTACTTTCGCGACTATTTATTAGTATGGTTCTCAGCTTGACTTGTGAACGGTGGCCCACATCATAGAATCAGACCATGATCTGAAGGTCAAAGTGAGCAAGCTCATAAGTTATCTGCTTAGGCACGACCCTAAGGGCCTGCATATGGATGCGCAGGGCTTTGTCGGGCTGAACTCCCTTCTGATGAAGGTCCGGGAGCACTATGATGTTGATGAGGCCTTCATCAGAGACGTAGCGTGTGCTGGCCACAAAACTCGGTTTCAGATTCTAGATGGGAAGATACGGGCTTTGTATGGACACACCATAAACGCGGAGATTGCGCTTTCCGAGGACAGAAGTGTTAAAGTGCTCTATCATGGAACAACTCCAGAGGCTGCCTCGACGATTCTAGAGGCAGGCCTAAGAGCCATGAAACGCAAGTGGGTCCATCTTTCTTCTACAAGAGAGATAGCCAGAGAGGTCGGCAGTAGAAGAACTAACAACCCTGCAATTTTGGTTATAGACGCCGAGAAAGCGAGGAAGAGCGGCATACGATTCTATAAGGCAACAGACAGAGTCTACCTTTCCAAGCAGATTCCACCAAAGTACATAAGGAGACGGGAATAGGCAGGGTGGCTGTCCCAGCTCTACGCTTCATGGGTTATGAAGCCAGTTCCGCGACGAACCGATCTGTTTCCTCTTCAGTGTTGTGAATGCATGCAGAAAGGCTTTTCTACGCAGGGGATTATCTATTATGAAGTGGTGAGTTGAGATGGCAGAAACTGTGAAAAGTTTTGGTGAGACTGTGTCGAAACTGATTGATAAGCTTGCAGGAAAAGGGTCTGATCTCAAGGTTACTTTTCAGGATCTAACGCTTGAAGTCGGTATGGTTAAAGCCAAACTCAATGGTTCAGTGGTTCTAGACGTATTGTACGTTACTGAAAAGAAGTGATGTCTGCCCTCAAGGTGAAGCTTTGCAGCTACCGATGTGGCTAGTTCAAGCACTAAAATCAGGAGGAGTTAGCCTTTTCACCGCAGGAGCAAAGACCCTTCAATTGAAAGTTGAGAAGAAGAGAATCGATATTGACATGCTTGACAAAGACTTCCTGAAGGATATACTGAGGGTGGGAGCTGAGGGAAAAGGGCAGTTTACATTAGGGAATATCGCAAAAATTCGGGGTATCGCAGAAGAATTGGAGAAAGACGGATTCACAGTGACAATCTCTCATAAAGGCTCTATTGTTATTACACTAGGTTATGGAGCAATGCCCAGGCTTTCACAAGTAATAACTGGCACAAATGCAATAGAAATAAACAACCTAAGCCAGCTGATACGATTGGTTGCCTGACCTTCACACACGCATCGATCATTCATTCAGTCGACATGATTATAGATAGCTTCAGATACGCATGCAGAGATTTTGAGAATTTGGCTGGTGAACGAGTTTTGTGCATGCATGAAGCCTCATAGTGAATAGAAAACTTAATAATCTGCTTTATTAATATATAAGAGATATCTGTAGTTGGAATACACGATAGCGGCGTGGGAGAATCTGGTGATAGATAGTCTGGTCTTCCTCCTTCCTCAGGTGGCTCAGTTGAGTTCGGGCGGTGTCGGCGGTTTTTTGGCTGGCTTTGTCATTAAGAAGATCGTGAAGATTCTGCTCTTCTTTGTCGGATTAGGGTGTCTCGCTCTTCTGTATCTGAGCCAAAGAGGTATCATCAGCATCAACTATGAAAGTCTCGTCAGCGCTATCTCCTCCGCCCTTGTCGGGTTAGCGGGTTTCCTTTCCACGGCTGTTGCCCTTCTTCCGCTTGCTTCCAGCTTTGCAGTTGGCTTTGCGCTAGGACTTTGGAAGGGCTGATCTCCTTCCTTGGGGAGTCGCACTTCTTGAAAACCTGTTTCTCAACAATCGTTAAGGGCTGGGTTCCCAATGGGTGGGTTCTTGTGTAGAAGTAGATGAATCCAGAGACGGATGGGCTTGGTTGGAGCAGTTCAGGTTGGTTGCGGCCTTTCTCCTAAGGTTAGGGGCACGTTGATTTCTTGACTGTTTCGAATTATGGTTAGGGTTATCGGCTCTCCTGGGCGTTTCTCTCTTTCGGTGTAGATTGCGAGGTCATTGAGTTTTCGTACCACGTGACCATCTATTGCGACTATTACGTCACCGCCTGTTCGGATCTCTTGTCCGTCTATTTCAACAGTCTCTGTTCCGCCGTGCAGTTTGCCAACTGCGGGGCTGCCGCTGACGACTTCGAATATCAGAAAGCCTTGTGGCTTTTCCAATCCAAGATGTTGGGCGATGGCTAGGTTCACATCCATTCCTGACACGCCTAGCCAAGGATGAGCATATCGGCCTGTGGCTATCAGGTCGGGGAGTTCTCTCTTCACAGTGTCGGATGGTATAGCGAAGCCCACGCCAAGGAAGGTTGTTTCCTCTTCCTCTGCGATTATGGCTGTGTTTATGCCGATTACCTGACCTTTGAGGTTGACTAGGGGGCCTCCTGAGTTTCCCGGGTTTATCGCAGCGTCTATCTGGATTACGTCTACGATTAGATAGCCCCCAGGAGCTGTCAGGTCTCTTTGCAGGGCGGAGACGATGCCAGCGGTTATGGTGTCGCTGAGTCCGAAGGGGTTTCCGATGGCTGCTACCGGCTCGCCTACTATGAGGTCGGAGGAGTCTCCAAGCACAACTGGGTGCAACGTTGTCACGTCTGGGTCGATTTTGATGATGGCTAGGTCGCTGTAGGGGTCTTCGCCGATTACTTCGGCTTCAGTTATGTTGCCATCTAGGAACGTTACTTGTCTGGTTGTGCTGCCCTCTATTACATGGTAGTTTGTTACTATGTGGCCCTGATAGTCGTAGATGAAGCCTGAGCCTAGGCCGATGTCGGTTTGGATGAGGACTACTGAGTGTTTTGTTTGGTTGTAGATCAGTGGCCATGGCATGAGGCCTGTCTGGTTTATGTAGTCCTTGATTGCGATTTGTTGTTGTAGGTCTTGGAGTAGTTGCGTTTGGCTGACCAGCGTAGCTTTGAGGGTGGAGAACTCGCTTTGGAAGTTTGTGAATTCGTTTCGAAAGTTGAAGTAGGTCGTAGTGAAGATGGCTGTGTTGACGGTGAGAATTGTGAGGGTGATGGCTAGGGCGACTATCCACTTCGTGGAAGAGGATGAATGTTGCTCAATCATCAGGTGTGCGCTCCTGTGAAAGGTTGGGTTGAATAGGAAGAAGCTGAGGTTAAGAAGGTTTCGTCGAGTGTGGAAGAGGGTTTCTCAGAGGCTCACTCACAGACACCGCCCCCGACCTAGGTCTACTATATGATTGCTTAGAATTTCTATCAGAATGAATCTCCCTTGAATGTACGAACTAGGAACCGTAGAAACTGAATGTTACTGAATGAACATGTTCGCAGTGAGATAAGGCTGCATGCATGCATGCGGAACCTCTGAACTCCGTCTCAGACTCAGCAGATCTTCGGTCCTTCCTAGCCAATTCTCGGTCGTGCATACAGGCGCTATTTCATTTTGCCTCGTGGGATCTTGTTAGCAAAGCGGC
>JGI2172J19969_10001356_pt1 | contig 11267 bp, 14 predicted proteins | sample DeeMarSWOR230_32_FD_19969 | JGI IMG/M metagenome (IMG submission 19969)
GGGCTAAAGAAATGGGTCTTCATCTGGTTGCACATGCCGGCGAGGCTGCTGGACCTGAGAGTATATGGGACGCAATAAACTATCTGCACGTTGAGCGCATAGGTCATGGAGTTACTGCAAGTCGAGACTTGGAACTCGTCGATTGTCTTCTGAAGCGAGGCATCACAATTGAGATGTGCCTCACTAGCAACTTAAGAACTGGAGTGGTTTCATCTCTGCGAAATCATCCAATAAGAACATTTTTTGACAAGGGGATTAAAGTGACTGCGAACACTGACGACCCATCTATGTTCAACACAGACATGAACAACGAGTATCTCCAACTTCATCGACAACTGAACTTTACTATACCTGAACTTTTTAAGTTGACTCTCAACGCCCTTGACTCATCCTTCCTTCCTGAAACACAAAAAACAGAGATGAGAAAATCATTCACAAAGGAATATCGAAGGCTGATAGGCACTCCTTACGATCCTTAATTTAAGAAACTCGACTTCACACTCGAATATATCGCTGTAGAAAAGCGAAGAAACCAGCGGAAGTAGTTTTAAATATGTAATGGATGATTACAACGACGGAGGCAAGATCTTCCGCAAAGGAGAGTAACGACCTAAACTAAGAGCGAGAATCAGTAGGAAAAGGTTTTTAGTTTAGTTGTTATATGACAGTCTGCAAGTGAGTTAAGAAAATAGTGAGGTAGATATTTAATGTCTGTGTTTGCGGCACCAGGAGCGTATGACCGTGCCATAACCGTTTTCTCGCCTGATGGCCGGCTGTTTCAAGTTGAATATGCAATGGAATTGGTTAACCGGGGGGCAACGATTGTGGGGATACAATGCCATGAAGGAGTAGTTTTAGGAGCAGAAGAGACAGTTGACCCCCTTGAAGAAGCGGAAACTTCTTGGAAAATCTTCAAACTTGACAATCACATAGGAGCAGCCATAGTAGGGTTAAGCTCAGACGCGAGAGTCCTAATAGACCAAGCACGGATATATGCCCAAAGTAATAAACTAACATACGATGAGCCAATAGACGTGGAAGTCGTAACGAAAAGAGTGTGCGACATAAAACAGCTTTACACACAACACGCAGGCGTGAGACCCTTTGGAATTTCAATGATTTTCGTTGGGGTCGACAAAACCGGAAGCCACGTGTTCGGCACACATCCAAGCGGAACATATAGAGGCTATAAGGCTAGAGCAGAAGGCGCAGGAAGAGAAACAGTGTTCAAAATATTGAAAGAGGAATATCGTGAAGANATGAGCCTTGANGCNACCATANGGCTTACAGTGAAATGTTTGGCAAAAGCATTAGAGGCTAGACAGTTGCCTCANAGAATAAAAATAGCAGTTATTCCTTCAGCAACGAAGAAAATGGAAATGCTAAGCGACGAAAAAATCGAAGAACATGTGAAGGAATTNGGCTCAGGCAAGTGAAACAGGGATGGGTGAAAAATACACAATTGCCCGNTTCACAAAGGATGACGGNCACTTTGAGGTTCTCGTAAAACCTGAAAAAGCATTGCAATATCGCATGGGAAAAATACCGGCAATAACAGAAGCCTTAGCTACTGAAACCATATTCTCAGACGCGAACAAGGGCACAAAAGTCTCAGAAGAAGCCCTACGCAAAGCCTTCGGAACAATAGAACCCCTAAAGATTGCGGAAACAATCCTAAAGAATGGAACAATACAGCTGACAACCGAACAACGCAGAAAGATGATCGAAAACAAGAGAAAACAGATAATCGCCTTCATAGCAAGACAATGCGTCGACCCGAGAACAAACCTCCCGCACCCACCGTTACGCGTGGAACAAGCCATGGAGCAAATCCACTATTCAATAGACCCCTTTAAACCACTGGAAGAACAAGCAAAAGAAATGATCAAGCTACTAAGGACCATTCTACCATTAAAAATGGAACAAGTATCAGTTGGAGTTCGCATACCACCAGAATATGCAGCCAAGGCCTACGGAGCAATCAAGGGATTTGGAACAATAAAACGTGAAGAGTGGCGCGGAGATGGCTCATGGCATGCAGTTTTGGAGATGCCAGCAGGCTTGTATGGTCCATTCCTAGAAAGAATCGGAGACCTAACTAAGGGAAGAGCAGAAGCGAAAACGCTCTCCTAAAAGTTTAGCGCGAATTTATGGATGTATTGACTATGCCAACCTTTTTTGAAAGAAGACAACTTGCAACGCCTGGAGATCTGCTTGCGGAAGGAGCATACGTCACAGGCGAAAACACGTACAAAGATGACGACAAAATCTATGCCTCAAGACTGGGACTTGTGGAATACGAAGACAAAAAAGTGAATGTTGTTGCTCTCAAAGCCTTTTACATCCCAAAACTGGGAGACACCGTCATAGGAACCATAATCGAAGTAGGGTTCAACGGGTGGACAGTGGACATAAGCTCGCCATATTTGGCTATTTTGAGAGCTTCAGACGTCTTGAGCAGGTCTTTCAGACCGCAGGAAGACGAATTGTCCAAAGTTCTTGGCGTGGGAGACTTAGTGATCGCAAAGATAATGGCTTATGATAGAGCGCACGACCCACGACTAGCAGTTGACGAACCTGGACTTGGAAAGATAACCCGTGGACAAGTTGTAAAAATGACCCCGACAAAGATCCCCCGCGTTATAGGTAGAAAAGGCTCAATGGTATCGATGATAAAACAGGAAACAGGCTGTCACATGATTCTCGGGCAGAATGGAGTAATATTAATTACTGGCAAAAGCTTGGAAGACGAGCAGTTGGCAATGATGGCTCTTCGTAAAATTGAGGATGAATCTCACACATCTGGTTTAACGGACCGCGTAGCCCAGATGCTCAACAAAGAAAAACGAAAGGAGGAGTCAACGAATGAGTCAAAAACCTGAAAAGTTAATTGACAAAAAAGGTTTAAGATTAGATGGAAGAAAACCAGAAGAATTAAGGCCGATAAAAATTGAGGTAGGCATCTTATCGAATGCTGACGGCTCAGCATACGTCCAACAAGGGAAAAACAAAATCCTAGCTGCCGTATTTGGTCCAAGGGAGATGCATCCCAAGCATTTAGCACTTCCAGATCGAACTGTTCTGAGATGCCGCTATCACATGGCACCTTTCTCTGTTCAGGAACGCAAGTCACCAGCGCCATCAAGAAGAGACATAGAGCTTTCAAAGGTTATTCGAGAAGCTCTCGAACCCGCGATTTTCCTTGAATACTATCCGCGGACAGGCATAGACGTTTTCATTGAGATCTTGCAGGCTGATGGAGGAACAAGAGGTGCAAGCATTATAGCAGCATCGTTGGCCTTAGCAGATGCGGGGATTCCAATGCGAGATTTGGTCGTCGCTTGTTCAGCTGGAAAAGTTGACGGCACCGTGGTGCTGGATCTAATGGACACTGAAGACAAAAAAGGAAACGCTGACGTACCTGTTGCTCTAATGCCAAATCTCAACTCAATAACATTGTTGCAGATGGATGGAATCTTGACATCTGAGGAATTCGAAAAGGCATTAAATCTGGCCCTTGAAGGATGCAGGGAAATTTACACAATGCAAAAGGAAGCGTTAAAATCCAAGTATGTAAGTGTTGAGGAGGACGAATAATGTCATCGATAATTGCACGTGTAAAGCAAAAGCAGATTGTGGATCTCATCGCAAAGGGAAAAAGGCTGGATGGTAGAGGTTTAACAGATTATCGTGAAATAAAGGTTGAACAAGGAGTAATTGAACGGGCTGAAGGTTCAGCAAGGGTTCTGCTTGGAAAGACAGAAATCATGGCGGGAACAAAAATCGAAATCGGCAAACCATTTTCAGACACCCCCGATGAAGGCGTCCTAACCGTAAATGCCGAGCTAGTACCGTTAGCGTCACCAACTTTTGAGCCTGGACCACCAGATGAAAACTCGATAGAACTCGCTAGAGTCGTTGATAGAGGATTACGAGAGTCAAAAGCCATCGACTTCAAAAAGTTATGCATAAAACCTGACAAGAAAGTATTTGTAATTTTCGTCGATGTCTACGTGCTTAACCATGATGGAAACCTAATAGATGCTTCCGCTTTGGCTGCTCTCGCCGCTTTGCTTAATACGAAAATGTTTAACTATGAGATGGATGAAGATGAAGTGAAGATAAAACCGGGATTCACCCCACTTTCGGTGGGAAAACATCCGATTGCTGTTACTTTTGCGAAGATAAACGACAAGCTTGTTGTCGACCCATGGTTTGAGGAAGAGCAGATAATGGACGCCAGGCTAACCATGACATTTGATGAAGAAGGCAACGTGTGTGCAATACAGAAAGGAGGCAGCGGATACTTTACACAGAAACAGATATTAGAAGCCTCCAAAATGGCGGTAGAGAAGGCTGAAGAAATTCGAAAGAAACTAAAGTGGTGAAAAACGCGTGGGAAAGAGAACAAAAAAGGTAGGACCAACGCGTGGATTAGGCTCCCGTTACGGAGCCATGGTCAGGAAACGCTACATCAAGGTAGTTAAGGAAATGAAGAAGCCCCAAAAATGTCCGCAGTGTGGGCTTCAGCGAGTGAAAAGGAAAAGCGTCGGCATTTGGAAATGTGAGAAATGTGGGTTCACGTTTACCGGAGGAGCCTACACTCCAACGACTAAGCTTGGAATAGTGGCAAAACGCGCAGCTAAGGGAACAGTTGCAGAAGAGACGATTGCACCCAAGTAACAACCTTTTCTAACTCCGCTAGTGATCTGGACATTGGTAGAAAAATCCCTTGTATTATTGACTACTTCCCGGAGACCCGCAAAGAACACGAGAACATTTTGCAGAGACCTTTCAAACACTTTTCCAGACGTTGTGCGCATAAATCGTGGCAAATTGAGCCTTGAAGGAGTGGCCGAGAAAGCATTAGAGCGAGAAGCACAGAAAGTGATCGTTGTTGGCGAAGAGAGGGGAACCGTGGGAAAAATGCAGTTGTTCAGGATAGGTGAGAAAGGTCTGGACGCCATTCCGCCATTAATCTGCGTAAAAGGCGTAAAACTGCGGAGGGATTTCGAAGATAATGTTTCCAGAGAAAGGAAAATTAAGTCTATTGCAATCGCAGCTTCGAAGATCTCTTCTTTTGAGGTTAAGAGGCTTGAAAATGCTTTGTCAGAATTCTTTAGCATTCCAGTTTTCCCGCTTGAGGAGACCCATAATAAAGGAATTGACGCTGCAATGCAGATTTCAGCAGATCCGCTGAACCACATAATTGTCACGTTTAAGCTTATCCCAGGCTTGTTGAGGTTGGTCCACAGATTAGAGTATCGCATTTGGTTTGGGAGCTGAGTTGATGAAAGCTAATGCTGTTTTGCGTTTGAAGCTTCCTTCAAAGAGATACCTGGAAATCATCTTTGAAGCGTTAGTTCCAGAGGTTAAAAGGCCTCCGACGATGCGTTCCCGAGAATTTCTAGGAAAAGAAGACACTTTTTTGATTTTGAAGATTGAAGCCAGTGATACGGTTGCTTTACGGGCAGCAGCAAATGCTTATTTGAGATGGATAAACTCGATGGTGAATGTTTTAGGAGTTTTGGAAAAATCATAGCCATTTGCTCATTTTGATGAAGTCAACTTTCCACCACTCTTTGCGTAGATAAGCCTCTGGGACGAAACCGTGTTTTAGGTAGAGGTTTACTGCTGGAATTAAAACAGGCAAAGTATAGAGTGTGATTTTGTGGCAGCCTTCAGTTCTGAAATGCTCTATTACTTTTTCTAATAGTGCTTTGCCTATTCCTTTGTTTTGGTGGTTTGGGTGAACGCCTATCCAGCCTAGTATTGCTAAGCCAGATTCGCCTACGAGTCTTCCATTGGCTATTCCAACGATTTCAGTGTCTTCTTCGGCAACAAAGGCGAAGTTCGTCTCTACTTTGAGAGAATCTTGATAGCATTTTGGCGAGTGTACTGATATGTCGAAGTCTAAAGCCTTTTTTGGATAATAATCCTTTTCGTATTTCTCCCAGCAATCTAACATGATCTCTTCAGTCATTTTAGAGGCCTGCTTGGTGTCGACGCGTCGCATTTTCCTAACAGATACCATTTCTTTTCACCTCAAGGAACTCTATTATTCGTGACAGTAGAATCTCTTAAATTTGTTGGCTGAGTTAATTGGGAAGTTTCTGGTTTGGAAGAGAATATTTGTAGATTCCTGGGCAAGCAAAAAAGGATAGCCTCCTATATTTTCAACATAGAAACTCATGTTTGGAATTCCGGAAGACTCAGCTGGTCAAATAGCGTGCGTTGCGAAAAGATTTAATTATCATGGAAATAATACTAGTGCAAATCTTAGGTAGATGATATATGCCAATCTCGATATCAGATTTGTTTAAAATCCCTCTTATCTACTCTGTCGACCTCGCACCTGACGGGGGAGCGATCCTCTATTCATCAAATCCCACCGGCCTTCCTCATCTGTTCATTTTACAGACAAAACCAGGTGCTAAACCAAAACAGATTACAAGCGGAAACGACGCTGTCATGTTTGGATCTTTATCACCCAGCGGAAACCACATCGTCTATCTTCAAGACAAAGATGGCAATGAATTACACCACTTGTTTCTAACATCTAAAGAAGGCGAAAAAGGTCGGCAAATCACCAAGAACCCGTATAGGACATGGGACGCAAAATGGCATCCGAACGGAAAAGAGATCGCTCGTAGCTACTCAACCAAAAAATCCTGTAGCCTAGAAATCCTTAACATAAGAACTGGCGAGAGCTTCATATTGAAAGATCAAAAAACTCCATTCTTTATTGACGAATATTCTCACGATGGCAAGTGGATCGCATGCACTGAATATGGAGGCGGCAAAGACCCAAAAAACATGCAGGTCATGGTTATCAACAGAAACGATCCTTCCGAAATAGTCAACTACAATTTCAAAGATGGCTCTAAAGAAATGTATCCGACATGGGCACTTGACGACAAGAAACTGGCATTTCTAAGCGATGTAAAAGGCAAAAATCAGGTTGTTATTCAACACTTCCAACACAAAGAGAACTTATTCCTAGGCCTCAAAGAAGGGGAAGAAGCCTACGAGCAAAAGATATGCTGGGGTCCCACGGGCGACAAGGTGTACTACATCGTGAGCAGACACAGCCGAGCCAGTTTGTACGAACATCCTTTTGACGGAGAAAAGACTAAGATGTCGTTTCCAGAGGGCACAATTTTGTTATCGAGGGTCAGCAAAGATGGGAAGACTACAATAGCTCTGCACTCCTCCATGGCGACCCCTCCCTGCATCTATCTTCACGAAACTGGATCGCACACTGCGACCTCTCTAACCTCAAGGCAATACAAAGTTGATCTGGCGGAACTCGCTAAGCCCAAGTCCGTATGGTACGAGTCGTCTGATGGATTGAAAATTCACTCATGGTACTTGCCGGCAGGTAGTGGAACATTGCCGCATCCAGCTGTTGTTTGGCCCCATGGAGGCCCTTGGTGGCAAACCTATGATTGGTGGTCACCATACATGCAATCTATTTCTCAAAGCGGTTTTGCTGTTTTAGCTCCGAATTTCAGAGGTTCCACAGGATATGGGGCAGAATTCCGTAACATGGACTTGTCTGATGCTGGAGGCGGAGACCTAGAAGATGTTGTGTCTGGAGCTGAATGGCTAGCTAAACAGCCTGAAATCGACAAGTCCAAAATCGCAATAATGGGAGGCTCCTATGGCGGTTTCATGACTCTAATAGCACTTACGAAAAAACCTGAAGTCTTTGCGGCTGGAGTTGCCTTCGTACCTGTTACTGACTGGTTAGAAATGTATGGGTTGTCTGACGCTGAATTCCGAAAGTTCATGGAGGAACTTTTTGAAGGCCCTCCAGAAAAAAGAGAGCAACTCTACCGAGACAGTTCGCCGATTACTTATCTATCCCAAATCAAGGCCCCAGTCCTAATAAGTTGCGGTCGACACGACTCTCGATGCCCAATCCAGCCAATAGAGAAATTTGTAAACAAGCTCAAGGAGATGGGACACCCCCACGAGTTCAGAGTGGAAGAGAAGGAAGGACATGGGTTTGCGAGAGTGGAAGCCCTCATACGAGAAGTGAGAATTGCGGTAGAATACCTCGAAAAGACACTCGGTATCTGATGAAACGTCCCCTGCAGGGACCAGAGCATTCGCCGAACAGCAAAACACAGATCCCTGCTCAGTACCCGATTTGCCAATGTTGACTATCACCCACTATTTGTCAGCCACACGCTGATCTCCTAGTAGGAAGTAGCGTCTTAGAAAATGTTTAATTAATGGCTTTGAAGTATTGCTGTGCAGATGGAAGGATAAAAAGTGGCTGAAGAGATTTCGAAGCTCCCACCTCAAGTTCAAGAGCGTTTACTGAGACTTCAGCAGCTACAACAAACACTGCAGACAGTCTTGGCGCAAAAACAGCAAGTTGAACTCGAACTAACAGAAATCGAACAGGCTATAAGCGAATTGCAGAAAACAGCAGATGATACAGTCATATACAAGGCAGTCGGCTCGCTTCTAGTAAAATCCGAAAAGACAAAAGTGACCGACGACTTAAACGAACGCAAAGAATTGCTTAATGTTCGAGTTCAGGTTCTTGGAAAACAAGAAGAACGCTTACGAGGACAACTAAAAGACTTACAGGCAAAACTTGAAAAAGACCTAGGTCCTGTTTCTCCGTCCTAGTCTCAAAACACTTTTGGTGGAAATTGTGGAACTAGGCATACCAGAGCTAAGCACCAAGCAAATCGAGGAACTTTGCTCAATTGTGGAAAAAACCGCCAGAGAATACATTCTATCAAAGGTTTCTTCGAAAAGAATAGAAACGTTAAATATAAGTGCGGAGACTGAAGGAGCCAAACCTGTAAGGCTCACGGTTGACATTGATACTTCCGTGTCACCACTAATGAAAGACTTCAATGTGCAAGAGCTTGTTGACGAAGCAATAAAAGAAGCTTTCATCTCAGCTGAAAACTACTTGAGGGAACTGAGATGTCATTCCAAGAAATAATCAAGATCCTAGATGAGTCAAATGCGAAACTTGTTGTGTTATTGTGTCACCACAATGCTGACCCAGACGCGATCTGTTCAGCCTACGCCTTCAAAAGCCTAGTGAAACACTTTAAGCCTAATCTTGAAGTTGAAATCGGAGCAGCACACGGGATAAGTCGACTTTCAAAACATCTCCTCAAATATTTACCCATAAAAGTGGAAACCCGGCCTAACGTCGAGCATTCTGACGTAACGATTCTGTTAGACACCAACACAATCCAACAACTAAACAACTTGGCCGAAAAACTGAAAACCTCAAAAGCACCCATCATAGTCATTGACCATCACGCACCGCACCCAGAAACACAACAACAAGCAAGACTATACATAGCAAAAGAAGAAGCCTCATCAACATGCGAAATCGTCTACAGCTTATACAAACAGACCGACATCAAGCCAGGCGAAAACGAAGCAAAAGCACTGTTTTTGGGCATAGCCTTCGACACACGCCACTTCATCATAGCCAACTCATCCACACTAAAAAACGTCGCAGAACTAATTGACGCTGGCGTAAACGCCCAACAGACGATGCCCCTGCTCTCACTACCCATGGATTTTTCAGAACGAGTCGCAAGGCTGAAGGCCTCCCGAAGAGCTAAGCTCGTTAAGGTTGGCGAGTGGCTTATCGCGTTTTCACACGTCAGCGCCTACCAAGCCTCAGCAGCAAGAGCAATAATCGAACTGGGCGCACATGTTGGAGTTGTGGCAGGACAAAAGAACGAGAACCTAGAGATTAGTCTGCGCTCAACACGTGAATTCTATCAAAGGACAGGCATTCACCTTGGAAAAGACATAGCCAGACCCCTTGGCGAATATCTCCATGGCATGGGTGGTGGACATTCTACAGCCGCAGGAGTCAACGGAGTAGGTGAGATTGAAGCCGGGTTTAAGCGTTGTTTGCGGCTTGTAAAGGAAAAGCTAACCAATAATTAGGTAGCTACTCTTAAATGAGAAGTCGAACCGCTTAGAAGTAGGCAGGCCACGACTGCATGTCGATAATAGAAACGGAGAAACTCACGTACACTTATCCTGGTGGAACAAAACCGTCAATTAGAGACGTTTCCATAAAAATCGACAAAGGAGAATTCGTCCTAATCACTGGTCCAAGCGGATGCGGCAAAACAACCCTCTGCCGATGCTTTAACGGATTAATCCCCCACTTCTACCAAGGTGAGCTAGAAGGCGAAGTAACGGTTGTCGGACTTGAAGTCATCAAACAGCCAATCTACGAACTCGCAAAGCATGTAGGATTTGTCTTCCAAAATCCGGAAAACCAACTTTTTGCCTTATCTGTAGAAAAGGACGTAGCTTTTGGACTTGAAAACCTCGGAGTCCCAAGAGAAGAAATGCGAAAGAGGGTGGACTGGGCACTTAACCTCACAGGAACCTACGACCTGAGGGAGAGAGCGCCCCATGAACTTTCGGGCGGACAACAGCAACGTGTGGCAATTGGGTCTGTTTTAGCCATGCAACCAGAAGTAATAGTCTTAGACGAGCCAACATCCTTCCTTGACCCGTTGGGCGCAAAGAAAATATTCGAAGTCATTTACGATTTGAATAGAAAGCTTGGAATCACCGTAGTGCTTGTTGAACATAGACTTGACTTAACTGCAAAATATGCAAATCACATTGTCATAATGGATGATGGAAAAATCGTTCTCGACGGAGAACCACGCGAAATTTTAAACTCTGAAGAAGCCCGCCTAATCGGAGTAGGAATTCCAAAGGCAACACGCCTCTACCAGATACTCCAGAAGGACAGAGTAAGCCTGAGTAACACAATCCCGTTATCTTCAGATGAAATGGCAGCCATGCTAAGGGAGGCTCTCAAAAGCTAATGATTGAAGCAAGAGACATCTGCTTCACCTATCCAAACGATATAGAAGCATTAAAAGACATTTCCTTGACGATCAAAAACGGCGAGTTCGTAGCCGTAATGGGAGAAAACGGCGCTGGAAAAACAACTCTAGTCAAACATTTCAACGGTCTGCTAAAGCCAACGAAAGGGACCGTACTTGTCGATGGAGTGAACACAAAAAAAACTAGCGTAGCGACCCTAGCCAGAAAAGTTGGATTCGTCTTCCAAAACCCAGATCACCAGCTTTTCAGCGAAACAGTTGAGGAAGAAATAGCCTTTGCACTAAAGAATTTCGGATTCAAAGAGAAAGTGATAGAAAAACGAGTGACATGGGCTCTAAACCTCCTAGGCCTGACCCATTACAGAAAAACCTCACCATTCATGCTAAGCGGTGGAG
>JGI2172J19969_10001361_pt1 | contig 11258 bp, 10 predicted proteins | sample DeeMarSWOR230_32_FD_19969 | JGI IMG/M metagenome (IMG submission 19969)
GGTCGACAGCTTCGAACTCTTCTGGGCTTCCAGTGCCAAGGTCCACGACCTCAGCCTCGACTTGCCCCCCCGGAGAAACCGCCAGCGATATGACTGGGAACTCCCGATTGTAGGGCTCGAGGGTCTCCAAGGTTGCTGGGCCGCGTTTCCATCCGTAGTACTTGAATGGCTCCGCGCAGGCATTCTCGTAGCCGTACTCATTGAACTTTTCCACCATGTACTCTTGGGCCCTAATCTCGCTCTCTGTTCCCGCGAACCTGCTGCCCAACTCATCGGCCATGAAGCAGTGGTTTCCATGCATCTCGCCGCTCTGCCAGATCTCCCCTATGACATCGCGTTCGATCTCCAAGAGACCCTTCTCCAACATCTCAATGCAGCTAAAGCCTACATGGATAAAAGATTAGCAGTATTGATGAGGGTCGCCAAAAATGGGTCTCGGAGAGGAGCCCTCAGCCAAGAAGCCTATTCCGGCTTCTCCTCGTCGACGACCTTATACTCGGCGTCCACGGTCTTTTTTCCTTGCTCCTGTCCTGGGGAAGGCGCCTGACCCGTAGGCCCAGCCTGTGCCTGCTGCTCCGCCTGCTGCTGGGCAGCTGCCTGCTGGTAGACCGCTGCCCCAGCCTCTTGGACGACCTTCCTAAGCTCATCTATCTTGGTATTTATCTCTGCTACGCCCCCGGACTTAAGGGCCTCCTTCAGCTCGTCGAGCTTCCTCTGGATGCCCTCCTTCTGGTCTTGGGTGAGCTTGTCCCCTATCTCGCTCAGGTTCTTCTCAGTCGTGTAGATGAGGGAGTCCGCCATGTTCCGGGCCTCGGCCTCCTCCTTCGCCCTTTTGTCGGCCTCGGCGTACTGCTCAGCTTCGTCGATCATCCTGTCCTTCTCGGGCTGGCTAAGCTTCGTAGAGGCCGTGATGGTTATGCTCATCTCCTTCCCTGTGCCCAGGTCCTTGGCGGTGACGTCTAGGACTCCATCGGCGTTGATGTCGAAGGTAACCTCAATTTGGGGGACTCCCCTTGGGGCTGGTGGGATGCCCGTCAGGTCGAAGCGGCCGAGGCTAATGTTGTCCTTTGCCATAGACCTCTCGCCTTGGAGGACGTGGATTGTGACCGCGGTCTGGAAGTCGGCTGCTGTGCTGAAGGTCTGTGTCTGCTTCGTGGGTATTGTGGTGTTTCTCTCGATGACTCTGGTCATGACGCTGCCAAGGGTTTCAACCCCTAGGGAGAGGGGCGTAACGTCCAACAGCACTATGTCCGAGATCTCCCCGGCCAGGACTGCCCCCTGGATGGCGGCTCCTATAGCGACGCACTCCATGGGATCGAGCCCGCGCTCGGGCTTCTTACCGACCACCTCTTCTATGAACCTCTGTACCAGAGGCATCTTAGTCTGACCGCCGAAGACGATGACCTTGTCTATCTGCTGGGGAGTGAGCTTCGCGTCCCTGATGGTCTGGAGTATGGGGCCTCTTATCCTCTCGACAATGGGGCCAGTGAGCTGCTCAAGCTTAGCCCTTGTGAGGGTGATATGGAGGTTCAAGGGGGCTCCTCCTTTCATGGCGACATAGGGGAGGTCGATGTCTGTGGTGAGCAGCGTGGAGAGCTCAATTTTCGCCTTCTCTGAGGCCTCCTTTATCCTCGCCATTGCTCTAGGATCGCCGGTAAGATCGACACCAGTCTCCCTCCTGAACTCTCCGATGACGTGGTCCATCACCGCTTTGTCCAGATCGGTTCCTCCCGTTCGAGTATCTCCACTGGTAGATAGTACTTCGAAAACGCCGCCTCCGAAGTCCATGACCGTGGTGTCATTGGTCCCCCCACCGAAGCTAAAGACCAGTATCTTGAGTTCCTGGTCTGACTTGTCGATGCCGTACGCAAGGGCAGCGGCCGTGGGCTCGTTGACTATCCTAGTTACCTTCAAGCCCGCAATCTCACCAGCGTCTATCGTCGCCTGGCGCTGGTTGTCGTTGAAGTGGGCAGGGACTGTGATAACGGCCTTCGTCACCTTCTCTCCCATGTAGGTTTCGGCGTCTCTCAGAATCTTTTGAAGTATGAAGGCGGAAATCTGTTGAGGATTATACTCCTTTCCTTGGAGGGTGACCTTCCTCTCGCTTCCCATGAGTCGCTTGACCTCGCGGACGGTGCCCTCGGGGTTGGTAACCGCCTGCCTCCTGGCGGGCTCACCCACAAGGAGCTGCCCGTCCTTGGTGAAAGCGACGACAGAGGGGAACATCTTCCCTGCCACTGTGGGCCCCTCGGCGCTCGGTATGATCGTGGGATTGCCACCCAAAACTACGGCGGCCGCTGAGTTGGTTGTGCCCAGATCTATCCCTAGAATCTTTTCTCTCTTCTCATCACTCATCTGCAACATCCTCTTTTATCTCATCCGAGCTAGGGTTCTTCGCCACCCTAACCATGCTCGCCCTAAGGACACGGCCATTATAGGTGTAGCCCGTCCTCAACTCCTCGGTCACCGTGCCGCCTGGGTACTCCTCGGTCTCGACCTCTAGAACGGCCTCATGATAACGCGGGTCGAAGGGCTCTCCCACCGCCTTTATTGGCTTAACTCCCTCCGCCTCAGCAAGCTTTATGAGTTTGTTCCTGACCATCTTGACTCCCTCGACTATGCTGCCCTCTCCGGACTCCGATGCAAGGATGGCGAGTTCGAGCTCGTCCATGATGGGAAGTAGCTGCATGAGGAGCCGACCGTTGGCTCGGGAGATCATCTCCTCAATCTGTCTCTTAGTCTGCTTCTGGAGGTTTTCTAGGTCGGCCTTGGCATATTTGAGCTGGTTCAGGTATCTCTCCGACCTCTTCCTCTCCTCCTCTAGGGAGGCCTCTGTCTCTTCGATCATCTTCTCGAGTTCCTTCTTCGTAGGCTTCGGAGACATCCCAGACCTCTAAGCTCGGTTGTCAACAGCAAACAAAGGAGCTGAAGTTTATTTCCTTTACGGAATTGATCACATCTAATTTCGTTACATTGAAATTTATTAATAGAACTATTTTACGATTTTTCATCAACTACAATATTTGGGTCATGGGCGTATCCAGATAATACCTAACTATAAATCAAAATATTTCGATGTTTTGAAATTTTACTCTAATCCTTAAAATAAACAGCATCTGAGTTATTTCAAGAAATAGACCTCAATTTTCTCACTGCACGCGTTCGACCACATAAGCGGTCGAGATCGCAAAGAGGCTTCTAGCCTATAAGATGAAGATACTGGGCTTGCGCGGGCTTGGAGGCCTAAATAGCGAATTCATGCCATACGTCATAGGGAGGGTGTGCTGACCACTTGTTCTGCCTATGCATAAAGTTTCCTTGTGCCCTCCGCCAAGTAAAGGACGGTTCTTAAAAGCCTGAGGAGATGGTCTTTGATTATGCTCAAGGCATCCCTAGGCTGGAGGGTTTAAAATTGTATCTTCAGTGTCGTAACTGGTGGCTCCCAGGTAGACGTACTTCACTGCTTCCTTACCGCAGACCTCGTCTAGGGCGTATACCATGGCCAAGAGGTCGTTGTGGTTTCGGCCTCTATCTCCTTGATCCTATCTAGCCTGACAATGCCAACCTTGGCCTTCCTCCCTCTTTCTTCTGCCGCATCTTTAGGTACTGTACCCAGCTGGGCGTGGGTCACGCGAGGACGGCCTCGACATCAAGCCACCTCTGCAGCTTGTACACCTCAGTAAAGACCCACCTCATATCAGGATAGAAATACTTGAACTCCATAGGATGGATTGGCATAGAACACCACAGATAATCTCCAAACCCCCTTGGAAAGAAACGTTATTTCAATTTACAGGTACGGGCCATTCCTAATTCTTATACGGTTAAAGGAACCCTTTCATAGGAAGTTTGAAGATTGGATGGGATCCGATGAGCGAAGGTTTGAACATCATTGTGTGTATCAAGCAGGTGCCCGAGACCACCGAGGTCGAGTTCGACGAGCAGACCGGCCGCCTCAAGAGGGAGGGCATCGCCTCAGTGATCAACCCCTTCGACGAGTATGCCATCGAGGAGGGACTAAGGCTCAAGGAGAAACATGGCGGAAAAGTGAAGGTGCTTACCATGGGCCCCCCCCAGGCGGAGTCGGCCCTCAGGGACGCCATCGCAATGGGGTGTGACGAGGCATGGCTGGCCACAGACCGAGCCTTCGCAGGCGCGGACACTTGGGCGACCAGCTACACCATTAGCCTATGCATTGAGAAGATGAAACCATACGACATTGTCATCTGTGGGCTGAAAACAACGGACGGTGACACAGGCCAAGTTGGCCCCGAACTCGCAGAGCATATGGATGTCCCCCATGTTTGCTACGTCAACAAGGTGTTAGATATCTCGGACAGAATTATTCGTCTCACGAGGATGCTGGACGATGGCATCGAGACCCTTGAGGCCCCCCTCCCCATCGTCGTCTCCGTCACCAAGGAGATCAATCAGCCGAGGTTGGCCACTCTGAGAGGAAGGTTAAACGCGAGGAAGGCAGAGATAAATCAGATCACCTCTAAGGACGTCGACGCAGAGCTCAACGATCTGGGACTTGACGGCTCCCCGACACGGGTCGTCAAGATATTCACACCCACTCCACCTCCCGCAGGCGAGGTTTACGAGGGCTCACCACAGGAACTCGCCGACAGGATATTCGAGAAGCTATTGGAGTGCAAGGTGATCTAGATGAGTGAGCTACCGATTTCAGTTGATGAGGAGCGCTGCATAAGCTGCGGCCTTTGCATTGACGCCTGCCCCTTTGGCTCCATAGAGATGGTGGGAGAATACCCCCGTATCAAAGACGACTGCAGGCTTTGTGGCGCCTGTGCGGACGCCTGCCCCCATAACGCTATAATCATCAAGGAAACGGTAAAAGAAGCTGAACTATCAGCGTACAAGGGAGTCCTCGTCTACGCGGAGCAGAAGCAAGGGAAAGTTCACCCCGTGGCATACGAACTGTTGGGAAAGGGGAAGGAGCTTGCAGACCAGCTGGGAGAGCCATTGTATGCCGTCCTTATCGGAGATGACGTAGGCAAAGGCGCTGAGGAGCTGACGAAGAGGGGTACTGACAAGGTGTTTGTCTACGACCACAGTAACCTCGCCGATTTCAGAAACGATCCCTACTCCGCCCTCCTTGAGGAACTGGTCAGGGAGGTGAAGCCCAGCATATTCCTCGTCGGAGCGACTTCCATAGGCCGCTCTCTTGGCCCAAGGGTAGCCGCTCGTCTTAAAACCGGCCTGACGGCCGACTGCACTGGCCTGGACATCGACCCTGAGACCAGACTACTACTGCAGACGCGTCCGGCCTATGGCGGTAACATTATGGCCACCATCATAACCCCAAACAATAGGCCCCAGATGGCGACAGTCAGGTACAAGGTGATGAAGGAGGCGGAGCCTGACCCATCCAAGAAGGGCGAGATCGTGTTCAAGTTAATCGACATTAATAAACTACCGGATAGGGTGAGGATACTCGACTTCCAGCCGGTGCCCGAGGAGGTTAGCATAGTCGACGCCGAGATTGTGATCTCAGGTGGCAAGGGCCTGGGCGAGCCGAAAGGATTCGAAGTCATCGAGGACCTCGCGAAGGCATTAGGAGGGGCCGTGGGCGCCAGCAGGCCCACAGTAGACGAGGGGTGGATCGAGTACCGCCATCAGGTAGGCCTCAGTGGGCGGACCGTACGCCCGAAGCTCTACATGGCTTGCGGGATATCGGGAGCTGTGCAGCACCTAGCTGGCATGAAAACATCCGACGTTATCATCTCCATAAACAAGGACCCAGAGGCGCCAATCTTCAGCGTCTCTTCCCTGGGCGCTGTTAGCGACCTCTATGAATTGATACCTCTACTGGTCGAGAAGATAAGGAAGCACAAAAGGTGATGGAAGAATACAGGCGAGTCAAACCTGAGATACTAGGGAAGCTAAAGGATATAGTAGGGGCGCCCAACGTCTCCTTATCTCCCGAGGACCTGGAGAAGCACGCTGTAGACGAGAGTTTGGAGCCCCCACACCCCCCGGAGGTCGTCGTCAAACCGGGTAGCACAGCCGAGGTCTCCTACATAATGAGGCTATCCTATGAGAATAAAATACCCGTGACACCACAGGGCTCTAGGACAGGTCTCAGTGGAGGATCACATCCNCTTTTTGGCGGCATAGCCCTGAGTCTTGATCGTATGGACAGAATACTCGAGATAGACGAGGAAAATCTCATGGCAGTCGTAGAGCCTGGGGTGCTAATCTCTGACCTCCACGCGGAGACCGAGAAGAAGGGCCTTCTTTACCCACCTGACCCCGGGCAGGAGTCGGGGAGTCTCGGCGGTAACATATCAACGAACGCTGGGGGAGTAAGGGGGATGAAGTATGGCGTCACAAGAGACTTTGTAGCCGGGTTGGAAGTCGTCCTGTCCAATGGGGAAGTCCTCCATGTAGGCGGTAAGGTGGTGAAGAATTCCACCGCATATAGCCTCCTAGACCTCATCGTAGGCTCTGAGGGCACCCTGGCCGTAGTGACCAAGGCGACCCTGAGACTCGTTCCCAAACCAAGGCATACAGCCTTAATCTACGTCCCATTTGAATCTACACGTGACGCCGCGAGATCCGTCTCAGAGATTGTCCGCAAGAAGGTTGTTCCCTTCGCACTGGAGTACATGCCTAGGCACGCGGTGCTCACAGCGGAGAGGTACCTTGAACGGAAGCTACCCGACAACAGCTACCCGGCATACCTCCTTATAGGTGTAGAGGGTAATAGCGAGGAAGAGGTTGATTCCCAGATTGAGGCTGTGGGGGAGGTCTGCCTCGAGATGGGCGCCATCGAAGCATATGTGGCGGACACGGTGTCACGCCAGCAGCACCTTTGGGAGGCTAGGAAGTGTCTCTTCGACGCCTACAAGGCATTCTGGGAGATCGACGAGGTCGATGCTTGCGTCCCAAGGGCCTCGATATCGGACTATATAGAGGCCGCGGAAAAAGTTGCTGAGCGCCGCGGCTTAATCATATCAAATATTGGCCACGCCGGGGATGGGAATGTCCACAGTATTATAGCACGAGGAAATCTAGACGAGGAGAGTTGGTCCACGGCTCTGAAGGGGGTAATAAACGACCTCATTCAGGCGGCTCTTGACCTAGGAGGCGTGCTCTCAGGGGAGCATGGCGTCGGCTTAGCGAAAAAGGGATATCTGTTGCATCAAGTTGGTACCAACCAGATTGATCTGATGAAGGCCATCAAACGAGCCTTCGATCCCCACAATATCCTTAATCCGGGCAAGATCTTCGATCTGTAGAACCCCCTTTCCTTCAAGTATATATGTTAATTAACAGGCTCGCAGCCTAGTTCTTGAGTGATCAAAGTGCCTCTCAGACAGCCTATAGTCTGCATGCTTGGACATGTAGACACGGGGAAGACTTCGTTGCTAGACAAGATTAGGGGCTCTGCAGTCCAGCTCAGGGAGGCAGGGGGGCTCACCCAGCAGATAGGGGCCAGTTATTTCCCGCTGGATACTCTGGTCGCGATCACCCGCCAGCTAATTAAAGACTTCAGATCCACCATTAAAATACCTGGTCTCCTTGTAGTCGATACTCCCGGCCACGAGGCTTTCGCAAACCTTAGGAGGCGGGGCGGATCTGTTGCCGACATAGCCATCTTAGTCATAGATGTGATGCATGGTTTTGAGAATCAGACATATGAGTCCCTTGGTATCCTGAAGTCGAGGAAGACGCCATTTATCGTCGCGGCTAACAAGATCGATCGTGTTGACGGCTGGAAGAGCACGATAGACGCTTCCTTCCTCGCTTCCTATGCTAAACAGGTTCCTCTGGTCAGGGATGATCTCGACAACAGGCTCTACACGATCATGGGCACTCTTTCAAGGGAGGGATTTAGGTCCGAGCGCTTCGACAGGGTCCGCAACTTCACTCAGGACATAGCTATTGTCCCGGTCAGCGCCAAGACAGGTGAGGGGATCGGCGAACTTTTAGCCGTCCTGATCGGGCTCACCCAGCAGTACATGACGGAGAAGCTCCAAGTCACCGCCGATCATGCGTTGGGCACGGTCCTAGAGGTGCGAGAGGAGGTCGGTCTCGGCACCACAATCAACGCCATCATATACGATGGAGTCCTGAGGAGTGAGGACACCATAGTTATTGGGGGAAAGGAAGGCCCTATCTCCACGAGCATCCGAGCCATACTTCTACCCCAGCCACTCGACGAGATCAGGGACCCCCGCAAGAAGTTCAACACCATCGAGGAGGCGCCAGCGGCGTCAGGTGTCAAGATCGCGGCACCTGACCTTGAGGACGCTATCCCAGGTGCGCCTCTGGTCGCTATAGGGGGAGATATGACATTGGACCGAGCCTGGGAGGAGGTTTCCTCCGAGTTGGAGAGGCTTAGGATATCCACTGACAACGTCGGAGTCATTCTGAAAACGGACACCCTTGGATCGCTGGAAGCCCTTACAGAGAGCCTGAAGGCGAGGGGTATCCCCATTCGCCTTGCGGACATCGGGGATATCTCAAGGCGTGAGGTGATGGAAGCCCTCTCGGTTAGGCACGAGGAGCCATTGTTTGGGGCGATCCTCGCCTTCAACGTGAAGCCTCTACCGGACGCAGAGCGGGAGGCCCACGATCAGCGGATCCCAATATTCAGGAATGACATCATCTACAACCTCATGGACGAGTATGTCAGCTGGATGGAGGCCGAGAAGGAGGCGAAGGCACGGAAGGAGTTTGACATCCTCGTAAAGCCTGGGAAGATAGAGGTTATGGAAGGCTTCGTATTCAGAAGGGCGAAGCCGGCCATCTTCGGGGTCAAGGTCCTTAAAGGGAGTATCTCCCCCAATGTCCCCATGGTCAACCTTGAGGGGACGAAGGTCGGGCGGATAACCCAGATACAGGACTCTGGGGAGGCAATTTCCGAGGCTGTTGAGGGCAAGGAAGTGGCTGTTTCGATGCCCCAGCCAATTGTAGGTAGACATATAAAAGAGAGGGATATCCTCTTTGTAGACGTTCCCGAAAAAGATGCCAAGCTGCTAAGAGAGTACTCGGAGCGGTTGACGGTCGGCGCTATGGGGGCGCTTCGGGAGCTGACAGAGTTTAAGCGCAAGAAAGACATGCTCTGGGCGGTCTAGGTGGAAGAAATGCCTGTGCTGATAGTATCCGATCCCGAGACGGGGACGAGCCAGAAGGTGGAGATCGAGGACCAGATGCTGACACCACTCATAGGCAGGCGAATAGGTGAGGTTATCGACGGTACGATAGCCAGCCTCCCAGGTCACAAGATACAACTAACTGGTGGTACCGACACGGACGGAATACCTATGCGGCCGGACGTCCACGGCGGTGTTAAGGCCAACATAGTCCTAAGCGGGGGGGTCGGCTACAAACCCAAGAAGAAGGGCGAGAGGAGGAGAGTCGTGGTAAGAGGAAACATGGTCTCCGCTGAGACGACCTTCCTCAACTTCAAGATCGTCGAGAGACCCAAGGGAAAGAAAAAGAAGGTAGAAGAACCAAAGGAAGGGTCCAAAGAAGAGGACAAGGAATCTAAAGAAGAATAAACTCTATACTAATCTATGTTTTTAGGAGGGTTTCACGGCTTTTAACTGTTTAGCGTTAGTTAGTTGTTAGCAAGATAGCTATTGCGCAAGAAGATTCTTCAGGTCATCTTCTCCCTCGGCATAGCCTGAGGCAACCACGACATCTCCTGCTTGCAGGATTATAGTAGGTTTAGGTCTTAGCCAGCGATTACCACGCCGAATCACTAGTACCCACATTCCTGTCTCCTCTGGTATCCTCGCCTCCCGCAGCGTCTTGCCTACAACAGGCGAATTCTCTGATACAATTATCCGCTCAACTGTTTCCTCGGCGTCCTGGATCACCATTCTCAGGACGGGATGGGGCTCCCCACTCCGGATGACGACTTCCGCTATCTCAGCGGCGGCGTCTGCTATCCTCTCAGTCACCACGCCCATCCTGATGAGGCCTAGAAGCCCTTTAGCCTCCTCCTGCTCTCGACGACTCGAAAGAACAAGTAGCTCAAACTCTGTGTGGAGATTGTCCATTCTGTCTTCTAACATGATGACCTCCTCGGCCAGTTGCTGGCTGCTGAGTAGGAGAGCCGAGTAGGCTAGGTCCATCATCATCTCTGAAGTATCTTTGAGCTCTACGAGGTCGTTGCAGATCTTCTCATAGAGCTGCCTATCCTCAGCCAAGCTCATCCACCTCTCCTTGAGCGACCCTGATAAGCTTCCCTAGGCCCTCAGCTGTCCCCCGGGCTACGAGCACATCCTCAGGCATTATGATCTCCTTCTCCGGATTGATCATCCAGTACAGTCCCCGCCTGACGGCTATTATATCAACTCCAACTTCTGCAGCCAGATTCATATCCATAACCGTCTTACCAGCAAGCACTGAGTTTTCAGAAAGTCGCACACGAGCAAGATGCTCCTCAGCCCTCTGGAAGACCTCCCTCACAATGGGATGGATACCAATATCTTTGAGGACTATCCCTGCGATGTCAGCTGCAGCATCGGAGATGCTGTTGGTTAGGGACCCAACCTTGGCCACTCCTGCGAGCGACTCGGCGTCGGCCTTATCCCGGGCGGCTAGCATCAGGTTCATGTTGAGGATATAGACTAAGGTGTCCATCTTCTTCTCGAGCTCCATGACCTCCTCGGCCAACTCCCTATTGTCGAAGAGGGCCGATGAGTATGCGAGGTCTATCATAAGCTCTGAGATATCCTTCATCTGGATCAGGGTCTCGCGGACAGAAACCGGTGTATACTCCACTCTCTCAACTTCACTCATGAAACAAAAGCTCCGGCGTAGGGGGGCGCATCGATAGTGTACACCCTGCGAACCAATGTACTTGGAGCATAAAACGCTCTTAACCTTTTCTAAAAGAATATGGATTAGACTAGGGGATTTCCCTCCATGTCGGTCGGGATAGGTAGGCCCATGGCTCTGAGCAACGTGGGAGCAACGTCAAGGATGTTCCTCCTCTGGATTATGCCCCCCAGGTCCCTCTTGGGATCGAAGAATATGTACAGTCCCATCTTATCATGGACGCAGTCATCGGGGCCGGTGTCATTCTCAGGCAAATATAGGCTGCCATGGCCAATCGTGCCAGCGGACCTCCAGTAGAGGTCATCGAAGTACACCATCAGGTCCGGCGGATCACCCTTGCACTCGGGAAAGATATCATCTGGCTTCAGCACTATTGTGTCCCAACTCTCCCCGTGTGGCCCCCGTATACCCTTTATCTTCTCTACGATCTCATCCCTGAC
>JGI2172J19969_10001367_pt1 | contig 11243 bp, 12 predicted proteins | sample DeeMarSWOR230_32_FD_19969 | JGI IMG/M metagenome (IMG submission 19969)
GGTCTTGCTCGGCATGGTTGGCAATGACATAGTCAATAACGGGAACATCCTCAAGATAAGCCATGAGAGCTTCTGTCATAGAGGGATCCACTGTATCTATCAAGGCAACTTTCTGACTGCCTCGCACCAGATAGGCGTTATAGCTTGTTCCATCGGGAAGGGGTATCAGAGCGTCGAAGAGACGCCTATTCCAGTCAATGGCGCCTACCCAGTAAACATTTGTCTTTATTCGTTTTGCTTTCAATACTCTAAAATCCTCTTTTCTCCTTTAATTTTCTTGATCGCTGTGATGTCCTGGGTGGCTTCCAGTGTTCCCAGATACCTGCTGTCTTTGTCTCGCACGGCAAAATATCTGATATATACCTTCCTCTCCCCGAGATTTATCCAAAATTCGGCTGAATCTTTCCTGCCATTCTTGAAATCGGACAATAGCTGGTTTACCTTGTCCACGCTGTGCTTTGGATGGCAGTTCTGGACCGATTTCCCAATCACAGCCACCGGCCGTTTGAAAATTCTCGTTTCGTGCTTATTCCAGAATTTGACTAAATCATTTTCATCGACAAAAGAAATTTCTATCGGCATTGTTTCTAATATTCCGGCTAGTTGTTCTTGGCTCAGGTTTTCTATCATGACGCCTCCATCACTTACTCCTTCATTTTTTCAAACTGGTCCTTGCTTGCTCCGCAGACAGGACATACCCAATCATCGGGTACTTCCTCGAAAGGTGTTCCCGGCTTTATACCGCCGTCGGGATCGCCCAACTCGGGGTCATAGATATACCCACAAACAGTGCATTCGTATTTTGCCATTTTGGATACCTTCTCCTTTCTTTCTTCGATATAGCTGGGAGCTGTCTTGGGAGTGCTGCCTCTCTTAACCTGATGGTAGTAAGCATAAGTCATTGGTTCACCTTCTCTGAGGATATCCGCTCCCACAAGTTCCCCTACGAAGATAGTGTGAGTCCCGACATCTTCTTGATTAATTACCTTGGCTTCAAGATAGGCTAAGCTATGGTCGAGTACTATGGGAGCCTTAGTTTCACCTAGTTTGTAATTAACATCTTTGAGTTTGTCTATGTCCCGACCCGATTTGAAGCCAAAATTACCGATGAAAGAGAGTGGGGTATCCCGGGATAGTATGGAGGCAGTAAAGACTTTGCTTTCGTTGATAAACTCGTGTGTGAGGTTCTGCTTGTTGATGCACACGGCGACGGTAGGCGGCTCAGAGGTGACTTGAATCACCGTGTTGGCGATTTGTGCATTAAATCTATCTCCTTTTCTGGAACTTATCACATATAAACCATAGCTTAGATTATACAGAGCTTTGAGATTCATAATTAGCCTCCTGTTGGCTTCACTTACATAAGGTCCTTTTCACTGGTTTCAATTGCCCGCTGCAATTCGGCACCAAGTAAGGGCGGCAATCCCTCTATATCCACCCTGAGAAATCCCCTAACTATTGTGGCTGTAGCCTCGCTACGTGTTAGCCCTCGTGCCATGAGATATTCTACTTCTTCCTCAGCTATCTTGCCCACTGCCGCTTCATGCGATAGGTCGATGCCCGCTAAAGTACCTTTAAGCTCGGGTATGGCATGGATTATACCCTCTCCCATCAGGATCAGCCCACGACATTCCAGATGACCTTTAACATCAGGGGCATTGCCTTCTATATAACCCCGGGCAACAATGCTCCCCCCGGTGGTTATCGCCCGTGATATGATTTCCGTTTTCGCCCCCTTAGCATCGAGGATAGCTCGAGAACCGACGTCCAGCGATGACCCTGGAGGTGCCATCAGAATACTGTTGAACCTGACAACTGCATTTTCCCCCACGCACCTGGCTGTGGGATACATTTGTAGTGAACGGACTGGCTTCGTAAGCACATAATTGCTGAGAAATAAGCCCTCCTCTTCAATCATTACTCCCGTGCGGGGGCGAACAGCTACCTCTGGATTCCAGCTATGTATCATAGTGAAGGTGACCTTAGCTCCCTTCTTTATGTAGAACTCAGAGACACCCAGATGCAGGCCGGCTTCTTCGTTAGAAGCAGTGGTACAACCGGTAATGATATGCAGCTCCGAGTTCTCTTCAGCAATGATAATATTGTGGACATTTTGAGCCAGCCTTGCTTTTGCCAGGTAGAGGCAGGTCTGAACAGGATAAATGGTCTTATAGCCGGGCAGTGCCCTGATGAAGTAGCCATTATGCTGGTTCAGTTCTATATTGGCGGTGTATTTATCGGTATCCACGGCTACTGCCTGCCACCAGTAGTCTGACAGCCAGTCATACTTTTCCAGAGCCTGGCTGACTGCCATCACTTCTACACCTTCTTGCCTGACCGAACTATGAACCGGAGCGTTATTCATCTGGATAAAGGTCCCTGCTCTCTGGCCCGGGTCATTTAAAATGACTCCTGCTTCCAGCATCCGCTTTCTTGCCCTGACTGGCAGTTTCGACGGGTCAGTCTGATAAGGTTGGGCTTCAGTTGAGCTAACATAGGCACCCAGATCTATATCCTCGCCGAACGCCGCTGGCTTGGCAACTGCTGCCCTGGCCTTATCTTTATGTATCTCGGACGATACCATCTCAACCACTTGATGCCTTCCTCCTCAGAAAGCATGTGATACATTCTTGGTAGCCTTTCTCTCTAATGGTAGCTANAATCTCACGAGGGTCTCCCTCGCATCCGATTACACCATTACACATGACATAGCCTGTGCGGGCGTTAACATAGTCCAGAATATGACCGGTATGGGTAATNATGAGTCCCATACATTTTCGCTCAGGTATGGGACAATCTTTTTCCAGCAAGCTATTTAACAGTTCACCGATAAGGGCGATATTTACCAGGTCAACACCTGATTCAGGCTCATCTATCAGTGTTAATGTGGGCCTCTGCGCCAGTAGCTGCATCAGCTCGGAACGCTTTATCTCCCCTCCCGAGAACCCATAGTTTATCTCCCTATCCAGAAAATCGGCCAGGTTGGCTTTCTCTGCGAGTTGACTGATGCGGTCTTCATTTTCTTGACCCCTGAAGCAGGCAGCCACCATGTCACGCATTTTTACACCCCGAACCACCGGTGGTCGTTGGAAGGACATGCCAATCCCCAAACGGGCTCTCTCATCCAAAGACAACATAGTTATGTCTTGATTTTTAAAAATGATCTTGCCTTTGGTTATCCGATACTTCGGGAAACCCATTATCGCCATGAGCAAGGTGGTTTTCCCGCTGCCGTTGGGACCGAAAAGGACATGGGTCTCGCCAAGCTTCATCCCCAGATTTATGTTGTGCAAAATCTCCCGCCCTTCCACCTCTACAGATAGCTGCTCAATGCTTAAGGCAATATCCCCCATAGTGCAACACTCCCTTTGTTTATTTAAGCTCCGTCCAATGACCAATGTTCTTTTTTAGTAAACCACCCCGCAGGGTCACTGAGATATTCGTAAGTATCGAGAAGGGCAAGATGGTGCCCACGCTCCTCGCCCGCCAGAGTCTTATAGAACTGCTTTTCCACAGGGAGGGTGCTTTCTGCGCTTCGAGAGTCATATAAATTATAAGACCTGATCTCCATATCCATGGCTATCTTCATAGCTTCGAGTTCAGACTCGGCCACCTTAAACGTCTTACCCAACGTTTTAATGGTTTCGGTGAACACAGATTTAAGTTTTTTCCCTTTCTCGAATGATGGTGCTACGTCAGGCCAATTCTGCTTTCTCTTTAAGGCTTCATATATCGCCACAAATTTCCTACGGTGAATGTCTTCTTCATCAGCTAGCTGATGGAATAGTTCCTTAGCTAGCTTGTTATGGCTTTTCCGACTTGCCTTCTGGTAGAACTCCTTGCCCTCTACCTCCATTTGAACGGCGAGCTGGAGCACCTTTACCGTCCTGTCCTGTTCCTCTTCCATTTGCGCACTCCTTTTAAAACCTTACGAGCTAATTAATTCCATATCCTGACCACAACAGACTAGAGTGCCGCCGCCAACCTTGGTCACCGTCACTTCATTACCGCAGACATTGCAGCGATATTTTTCGCCAACTTTTTTAACAGCCATTTTTTCCTCCTTAGTTTTTTATAGCCAGCATAAATCCGGTATTCACTTCGATCTTTTCTTGAGTTCCGAAAGCTGGCGCAGGTGCTTTTTTTCTTCATCCACTATGTTGAGGACTACTTTGCGGTCTTGCTCCCTCACCAAGTTATGCAATTCTATATAAAAGAGGATGGAATCCTTCTCAGCTTGGATTCCGGTGTTAAGGGCTTCAATTTCATCAGATACCTTGCCAGCCTTTTGCTGGGCCTCGGTAACATTGGAAAATACTGTGCTGTCCACTAACGATTTGAGGTAAAGCATATATTCTTCNGTGTAGGTTTCCGGGGGCTTAGCTTGCCCCAGGGAATCCGACATGCCCTGAAAGGTATCCAGATGTTTCTTTTCTTCTCCAGCGAGATAACTATAGATGTCCTTGACATCTTTTTTTCCGGTCTTGTCAGCCAGAGCCTGATAGAATGCCATACCGTTCCTTTCTATGCCTACAGCTATTTCTAAGAGTTCGCTTCCAGAGAAAAAAACAGCCATTTCAATCCTCCTTTTTAATGTATTTACTTGCCTAGCCTCTGGAGATAGCGGTGAGCCTTAAGGGCAGCTTTTGCCCCTTCCCCAGCAGCCACCACAATCTGCTTTTCGGGAACATTAGTGATATCCCCAGCAGCGAAAAGCCCGAGTACGCTAGTTTCATTGGCACAATTTATTTCGATTTCCCCAACGGCGATTTAGACGGACTATGCCCTTGAATGGCTCCGAGTTGGGGATAAGTCCGATCTCTATAAAAACACCACCAACATCAAGTTCCTTTTCTTCCTTGCTTTTCAAGTCCCTTATTTTTATCCCATCAACGCGGTCCTCCCCTTTTATCCCCACGACGTCATGCTCGAGGAACATTGTCAAGTTGCTGGCAGCCTTCACTTTGTCAATCAGGATTTGGTCGCCGGTAAGAGGAGTTAACGATACTAAATAAATATGTTCGGCTATTTTAACCATATCCTCGGCAGCTTCCAGGGCTGAGTTGCCACCTCCAATGACGGCAACATTTTCACTCGCAAAGAGAGGGCCATCACAAATAGCACAATAGGTAACTCCTCTGCCCTTCAACTTCTCTTCACCGGGAACATTTAGCTGGCGAGGACGCTTGCCTGTGGCAATTATGGCTGCCCTAGCAGTATAGCTTTCGCCTTTTTCTGTTCTCGCTTCCAAACCTCCGTCTGTTTGGGACAAGCTGCTGACCCTCTCCCCGGTTTTCACATCAAGGGGAAACTGCTTTACCTGCTCCTCGAATTTCTTCATTAACTCTAGGCCTTCGATAAATTGGTATCCCATATAGTTCTCGATGCCAGCAGTCCACAGAACTTGCCCTCCTATATCGTAGCTTATCAGCAACGTATTCAGATTTTTCCTCGCCGCATACACCGCTGCCGTCATGCCAGCCGGACCGCCACCAATGATAATCAGTTCATACATATTCGCTTTAATAAGCTAAAGACCTAATTTCTCCCTGAGCTCTGCCTCATCGAACCCGATCATCACTTCGCCATCGAAGAAAATTGTAGGGACTGTTAGCGAATCATACTTATTCTTCATTTCTTCCCGGGCCGCTTTATCCTCAACTATATTAAATTCTTGATACTTGATGCCATTATCATCAAAAAACTTCTTAGCCATCTTGCAGTAAGGACACGTAGTGGTGGTATAGATTTTAACCTCGCTTACCATTTTACCTCCTGAGTTTTTATTTTAATCAGTGTGCCTGTTCACTGCCACAATTAATACAAAAAGCTGCCAAGGCAATACTTAGCAGCCATATTAAACACCTACCTTTAAACTAGCTTTACCTTTATATTGTATATCATCGGCCCCATCCACATAACCTGCCGCTATATGGCGAGTTAGATAGCGTGGTAAGTTGGCTTAATGATAACGTAAAGCGACTTATTCGTCAAGTGATGCTAAAGCGAAGGGCGGCGGGTAACGCTTGACGCCAGCTCAAGGTGAATTTGGTGTCCCACCTGTTTCCCCTGTCTCGCTGTCCTGCACCGGCGATTTCCTGGCAAAGATGGGAATACCTACAGCTGAGATTATGACAGTAGTTACGATGACCACTATCACTATCTCGGGATAGAGCCGGGCATTGGGAATACCCGACGAAGCAACTATTTCAGCTACCACAGCGACGGGTAGACCTCGAGCTAGCATGGTAGCTAATATTCCTGTTTTGGCAAGCAGGCTCTTCTTCCTTATGGAAATAGCAGGGACTACTATGCATCTTACTCCCAATAGCACCAGAGCCAGGCCAATGCTCGGTACAATTACGCTGGGGTCATTAACGGTTAACATCAGTCCCATGTAACCGAAGAACAATGTCTTCACTATGAAATATATTTGATTATGGAACGTCATCATTGTATTATGGATCTCGATAGTCCTCTTAGTGCGTAGAAATCTGGCAAACTCCATGCCGTTTCCCAAGATTAAACCAAATACGATAGCGAAAATGGCTCCACTGCCTCCCAGACTCTCCACGGCCAGATAAAGTAAGAAAAGGACGGCTAGGGTCAAGATATCATCGTATAGTTCGCCCTCTATGAACGTCAGCACCCAAAGCCAGGCAAATCCGGCGGCGCCACCGATTCCCAGTCCTATAAGAAAGCGGAGGCCAATAGCTTTAGCAATCGCAGGACCTATATCACCGGTTGCCCCAACAGTCATCACTTCCAGGATAACCAGGGCAATCACAATCGCCAAGTCACCGTTTAGCGCAGATTCTATATGTAATAGGGATGAGATCTCGGCAGTGACTTTCGCCCTTCCGATAAGATACATCACTATACAAGGACTGCTTCCCCCTACGATGGCTCCAAGCAATAAGCTATCCATCAATTGCCAATCTAGAACATAGTAAACAAACGCCGCCGTAGCAATCATGCTAGCCCCGAAGCTCAGCAAAGCGAGTGCTAATGCCCTGGGCGCGCTGGCTCGAACCTGGGAAAACTCAAGGCCCAAACCACCGTTAAACAGAATAATGACCAGCGATAGATTGGCTATTATTGGTGAGGCCGGGGCTACCCAGGCTGGGTCTACAATGTGCAAGACATGCCCTGCCACGTAACCTAAACCGAGTAGCACCAATATATCGGGGAAACCTATTTTCTTGAAGAGGTAATCCCCTATGAATCCGATGATAAACAGAATTCCCAGAAACCCCAATATGTGTGAAGCTGTCATCCCCTACCTGCTTTACCTGTCAGAACCGAACCATATAATACTAAGCTCTTTCTGTAAATACCAGAGCTTGTACTTTATTATATCTTTGAGACAACTGCTCTGGATAGTGGCACAATTCCGCCCGAGAATTTAAGTAATACCGTGCTGAATTCCGTTTTTCGTTGACAAGATGGAGATATCCCTTGCTTGTGGCGAGACTTCAAGAGGGATAAATCACATTTTTTCCGGAGCTGTCATACCCATGAGGCGGAGGACTTTAACCAGGGCAATCTGAGTTGCCTTGACCAGCTTGAGACGTGCCTTGGTTAGCGCTTCGTCTTCAGAGACAACCCGGCATTGCTTATAGAAGCTGTGAAACACGGTGGCTAAGTCCAGGGCATAGTAAGGCAGGTGGTGAGGCTCGAGAGTAACTGCCACCCGTTCTACTATTTCAGGGAGGAGTATTAAGCGGCGAATTAAGGTCAGCTCCGGCTCGGTGGTAAGCAGAGAAACATCGCCCTGACTACAGTCTATTTCCCGCTGTTTAGCGAACTGAAGGATGCTGGCAATCCGAGCGTGAGCATACTGAACATAATACACGGGGTTGTCCTCTGATTGCCGCTTAGCCAGCTCCAGGTCGAAATCCATCTGGCTATCAGCAGACCGGGAGAGGAACAAGAAGCGACAGGCATCTGCGCCTACTTCGTCTATCACCTCTTGCAAGGTAATAATATCGCCGCTACGCTTGGATACTTTGACCATTTCCTGTCCACGCCGCAGCGTGACTAACTGGCAGATTATTACCTGAAGTTGCTCAGGATCCTGCCCCAAAGCCTTGAGCACCGCCTTCATTCGAGGGACATGTCCCTGATGGTCAGCCCCCCAGATATCAATCACCCAGTCGAATTTCCGCTCCAGAAACTTGTTGTAATGGTAGGCGATATCAGAGGCAAAATAGGTGGGAGAACCATCGCTGCGCACCAGGACATTGTCCTTGTCTTCGCCCAGGGAGCTTGATTCAAACCAGGTGGCGTTTTCCTTTTTAGCCATATAGCCCCCGCTTTGGAGTAGCTCCATAGCCTTGCCATATTGCCCACCCTGATAAAGACTTCTTTCTGAGAACCAGTCGTCGAAAACAACGTTTAGCAACTCGAGGTCTCGTTTAATTCCCTGTAGCATCTTGGCAACCCCGACCTCCGCCAACCGCGAAGCCGCCTCGCTCTCGGGCAACGACAAAAATCCATCACCCTGCTCTTGAACTATTTCTTTGGCCAGGTCAATCATGTAATTGCCGTAGTAGCCATCCGGGGGCATGGCAGCTTCCTTGTCCAGGCATTGCCGGTAACGAGCATAGAGAGAACGCCCAAAGTTATCTATCTGGTTACCCATATCATTTATGTAATATTCTTTTTCTACAGCGTAGCCAGAGACAGTAAGCACACTAGCTAGAGTACTGCCTAAAACGGCACCACGGCCGTGACCTACGTGAAGAGGTCCGGTGGGGTTTACACTAACGAATTCCAATTGGACCCGCTTACCCTGGCCCAGGTCAATATCGCCATACGATTCACCAACAGCCAGGACTGATTCCACCTCCATACTCAGCCAGTCCTCCCGCAAGGCGAAGTTGATGAAGCCTGGCTCAGCAATCCAAAACCTGTCGATTTGGGGCGGTGGTACTATGTGCCCAGAGACCTTTTCTGCTATCGCCATGGGGGACATCTTCATAGCCCGAGCCAGCTTCAAAGGGAGGCCTGAAGCAAAATCTCCGTGTTCGGGATTTTGAGGATGTTCTATAAGCACCTCGGGCACGGCGGCCGAAGCCAGGGCACCTTCTTGCTGCGCCTTCACCACAGCTTCCTGCAAACATCTTGCTAATTCTCGCCTGACCATGTCAAAACAATAAACCCTGAATCACGATACCAAATCTATTTTGTCTTCTCAAGTATAGCACCGGAGATTTTCATAAGCTCATCGGCTCTCCGAACTAAGTCAGAAAAATTCCACCGTCTACAACGATACACTCTCCCGTCATGAAGCTGGAGGCATCGGATGCCAGATAAATCATTGCCCCCACCATGTCATCAGGGTCCGCTATATATCCCAGTGGTGTCCTTTTAATCATCTCCCCCTCGTATTCGGGCATAGCCAGGAAGCGGGCGTCGCCCAGACGAGTATGCACATTTCCGGGAGCTATCGTATTCACGCGGATATTATACTGAGCCAATTCTAGGGCCATGACTTTGGTTATCATTATGACTCCAGCTTTGCTGATTGCATACGTGCCGGCATTTGGCTCTGGTTTAAGTCCATCGATTGAGGCGACATTGATAATCTTGCCTCCACTATGTTCCTTCATCACTTTGGCTACAGCCTGACTGAGGAAGAATAGTCCCTTTAGATTAAGATTCATGATGCTATCCCATAGACGCTCATCAACTTCTAACGGAGAGGCCCAAGCTGGGCTGGTGCCGGCGTTGTTCACCAGGATATCAATTTTCCCAAATTCAGCGGTGACTTTAGAGACAAGGTTGTTTATATCTTCCATTCGACCCACATGTGCTGCTACCGGTAAGGCCTTCCTTCCCATTTTCTTTATTTCCTCAGCTACATTCTCCAGGTCAGGGAGTTTCCTGCTGGCTATTGTAACGTCTGCTCCGGCTTCGGCAAAGCCCAGTGCCGCGGCTCGCCCGATGCCTCTTGAGCCACCGGTAATTAAAGCTACTTTCCCATCCAGGCGATATTTATTCATATACATAATAGACCTCCCTGGTCACCTCCTGGTGCGTTTTTATCTTCCCCACATTCTAGCTAAATCGGAAGGTTTTTGCTAAACCTTGGCACTTTCCAAGCAAATCTTAAACTGCGACCTTTACAACCATATTGCTTTGGATTTCTTATCAGCTGGATTTGTTTAGTAGTTCGGATTTAGAGTTTAGTATTTAACCAGAATTAGCTCCATTCGGCTTCTTTAGACCATACCTGACCCAATTGTTTACGTAAAGGCTGATGCCCAGCTTTCTTCAAATCGGGGTCGATTTGAAAAAGAGTCATTGCCTCTCGCCGGGCTAGCTCCAGACTGTGTAAATCGGTTAACTTGGCAAGTTTGAGGTCGGGCAAGCCGCTCTGGTGAGTGCCGAAAAATTCCCCGGGACCTCGTAGCTCCAGGTCTTTCTCAGCCAGGGCGAATCCATCATGAACCCTCTCCATCAGCCGTAGGCGCTCCCTGGCTTCCCATGAAAGCTTTTCCGGGATAAGCAGGCAATACCCCTGTTCTTTATCTCGCCCCACCCTCCCCCTGAACTGGTGGAGCTGGGATAAACCAAAGCGTTCAGCCCCCTCCACCATCATGACCGAGGCCTTGGGCACGTCAATGCCCACCTCCACTACCGAGGTTGACACCAGAATATCCAGCTCCCCGCCTCGAAAATGGCGCATCACTTCCTCTTTCTCACTACCGGGCATTTGACCATGAAGCAGTCCTAATTTTAAATCCGGGAAAACCTCTCGCGATAGTCGCTTATACTCCGTTGTGGCAGCTTTGGCCTCCAGTACTTCGGACTCTTCGACCAAGGGGCAGATAATGAAAGCCTGTCGGCCATTGCTGACCTGGCGCTGGAGGAAGCGGTAAGCTTTCTCTCTATCTTGTGGATCGAGACATTTTGTTTTCACTACCTGTCGTCCCGGCGGCAACTCATCGATAACCGAAAGGTCAAGGTCTCCGTAGAGCGTCAGCGCCATGGTCCGGGGAATAGGTGTGGCTGTCATGACCAGAACATGGGGATTAAATCCCTTTTGCCGCAGGGCGGAGCGCTGTAGTACGCCAAAGCGATGTTGCTCATCTATCACCGCCAACCCTAATTTGTCAAATTCGACCTCCTTCTGAATAAGGGCATGGGTGCCGACAACAATGTCGACTTTACCCTCCTTGATTTTGCCGTGCAATTTTTCCTTTTCACTGCTGCTGAGGCTCCCGATGAGCAAAGCG
>JGI2172J19969_10001370_pt1 | contig 11240 bp, 16 predicted proteins | sample DeeMarSWOR230_32_FD_19969 | JGI IMG/M metagenome (IMG submission 19969)
CACTTTCGCCACGACCATTTCTTTGGCTATCTTTCTCTTTCTGTGTTTGTTCATCAGTTTGGCGGCTACGAGCGCGCCCGCTCCGTCGCCGATGGGTTGGCCGTAGGTGAAGGCCCTCAACGCGCTCGCGTAGGCCTTCGCTTCGCGCATTATCAAGGGTAAGACCATCTGAACCTGCAAGATGATGAAGTAGCTTAGGGTTTTCTTGCCGAGTTCATAGAAGTGCCTTATGACCTTGTAGATGACATTTAAGGCGAGGGCTGCCTCGAGCGTGTTCGCCAGGTTTCTTGTCTGGCTGTCGTCGGCTTCAGGAGCCATGAGTTTGACTTCATCCTTGAAGCGGACATCTCGAACGTCCAGGATGTGCTCCAGCTTCCAAACCACGCCAGCGGGATCCATGGTTTCAGGGGGGAAGGTCACGTATTCGAGGAAGCGATCGACCTGTTCAGTTGGATCGCCTTGAGGCTTCCCGATCTCTTTAATTGTTGACAACGCCATCTTTCGCCCCTCATCTCTTATGAGTTTGAGACGGAGCAGGGAGCTCTGTAGTTCTCTCAGCAATATCCAAAGTTGAATTCGTTGTCCGTAGAACATGAAGACTACGAAGAAGAGCAACCACACTATCTGAAGAATCCATCCGATGATGTTGTCTCCTCCGAGTAGTCCTTGTGAAACTTGCGGAATTACCATGCAAATCCTCTTCTAGGAAATGAGACTTGGCTGGTTGGTAATAAGTCTTGAGTATTATCTCTCTATATCGGATAAGTGGGCTGCCAGCTTTCCCGGCTTCGCATGGCCGAAGACCACACTAACACCAGAAACGGAGCGCGGTTTAACTTCCGAGTTCGGAATGGGTTCGGGTGGGTCCCGCGCCCTTTGGCCGGCAACCCGCATAACTTGCTGAGGCTCTATTCATTAAGTTTTCGCTCGCCCTTCGCCGGAACGCGCTGAACAATATGCCCCTCTCTAGTCCAGTTGGTGTCGAAGACCTAGCCAACAATCACTTACGCCAACAAAACCGACAGCGAGAAACCTATATATTCTGAGCCTATAGACTCTCCTTCTGGCGGGGCCGTAGTCTAGTCACGGCTGATCACGGGATGAGCCGCTAGAGAGGGATGACGACGGGCTCCAGAAAGCAACTCACGGGTTTACTGACCCTCAGTGGGAATGACGAACTTCTGGAGCGATGAAGAAACCCGTAGGAGCAGATATGTGCTGTTCCGGGTAGAGGTCGTCGGTTCAACTCCGGCCGGCCCCACCACAAGCGGGACCGACCCTACCTTGAAGAGAATCGCATGCTTGTGATTCGATTTTGCTGGACTAAGACAGCCATTCGTTAACCAGATCTTCTCTCCATTCTTGCACGGCTCTGCCGAATCCCTCGAGCCTACTCAGCTTTTTCTCTAGAGCCCCAATTGCATAGTGGCTTGCCAAGCTGATGGTTGTTCTAACAAAACTGTACGCTTCGTCCCAGTCTTCAGCAGTGTACGAGACGGTCTTCTCTCCGCTCCGTCGAGCTCTCGGAATGATTTCGCACATGTCTGCTTGTGCTTTCCTGGGGAAGGTAACATCTAGTTTGATAGGCCTGGTGATCTGCACCGGTTTGAAAGCATCTATTCTCGAAAGCGCGCGTTCTGCAGCTGCCTCGATGAGTCTCCGGGCTTCTGGCAATGGAAGGCATTCGGTTGTCCTACAATCAAGAGAGGTCTTGACCTGCACCACCTCAATTCCAGGAACAAACGCTGCTGCTTCTCTGACAAGAGCCTGATCACCTGTAACCATAATCACGGGTATACCATATTCAGCGAGGGTGTACGCATCAATGGCGGTCTCTCCGACAGACTTCCCGTTGATCCGTATTCGAGGCTCTAGAGTTATCGTGTGCCGAAGGAATCCGTCTTTGGTGTCTGCCATGGCGTGAAATCCTATGAAAACGGCGCCATCGATTGACTCATCAACCGCTGCCTTCAGTCTCTTATAAACAGCCCCTTCCTGAAACAATTTCGCTCCTTTTTCGAGTTTCTCGGGGATTATGTTCTTGTTCGGACCGCCTGAACCATGGGAGTCAGCAATCCTGATGTTCGTGGTACCAGCAGCCCTAAGACCGCGAATAGCAGCGTTGACATCCTCGGTCACCTGAACCCTTCCGAATTCCTCAAATTCCTTGTAGCCATATTGGATCTGACGCACATCATCGATCCCTGAAATTCCCTCTATGTCACTGACGATCAGAATCTCAAGGTTTTTTCGAGCCTTCTTACCCAAGCTGTCTTCCCACCACCTGATAGAAGCAGTGTTGGAGTTCATAAGCTAAACTCACATGTTGTACTCACATATTGTGCATGCTTATCCATTGATCTGCTACCTCAGGTCATTCCTTAGCAGGCAATGAATAGCCGTCAACCTACGATGCCATGTGGACGCGAACAACCTCACGGAAAAAACAGTCCGCAGGACGCTGCATGCAATTGGTTATTTCGGCAAATCATTGAACACTTGTTTTAGATTTCGCTGGTATTCCTTGAAAGCACTGCTACCTTTCTTTGTGAGTTTAAGTGCTGTGTGTGGCTTTCGTTCAATGAATTCCTTGACTATTTCCACGTAGCCTGCTTTTTCGAGCTTACTCAAATGGGATGACAGATTACCGGGAGTCATCTGAAGCTGATGTTGGAGAAAGAGGAAGTCTGCGCTTTCTACAACGTAGAGTTGTGTCATGATCATCAATCTGGTTGGCTCGTGGATCAATCGATCGATGTTCTTCAGGTTAGAGGGGTTTTTCGACATTGGTCTCGTCACCTTGTAGAAGTGGGTATTTTCGTATGAATTGCATTAGAAGAACAAAGCCATTGATGATAATCACAAGGCCGATAATCAAAAGGAGATACCCGAATGGGATAGTTATGAAGTGACCTGCCAAGAACAGCACTAGTATCAATATTCCATATGTGTAAAGCCGCCTTAGACCCATGGTGTATGCAAAAAGGCTTGATATAGCAGCCGCTCCAATGCCGATGATGATCATACCGTTTGGAATGATCAGATTCCTCAGCGTTAACGCCCAAGCTTGACTTCTTGATGCGAAAGTAAGAACCATGAATGTTCCCAAACCTGCTACCATCAGTCCGATGAAGATCGCCATTAACTTGTTCGCTCCTCTGGTTCCAAATTTCACATAACCAATCCTTGGCATTGTAATTCGTTTCTTAGCTGAGATCCAAATAGGCACCATAATCGCAGGGAAAATTGCTGGAATCACAAACCACGTGCTAAACTCTGTCACTGTGAGAAGTAAGATGCCTAAGGCAAACAACAGAACGTAAACGCCGACAAATATGTCAAGTAACCCGTCTTGATGATAGGACATATAAGTTCTTCTCTCGACTTCCCTCAGACTCGTTTTTGCATTCATCTCATCACCAAATACTGTAAACTACATTCTGATATAAAAAGATTTGCTTCGCAAAGTCATTTGCGCATTGTTTTGAAGGTTAACGCAAAGGCCAGCATGCATGCCAACCTACTAGGATTTCGGCAAAGACCGCCTCGGACCGACCCTTAGAGGTCATTAAATATCGGTTACGCATGATGCCATATAGAAATAGATACATCATAGGAAATGAGAAAATGTCATCCAGGCTTGATTCCTGGGCGCAGGTCGTCGGTTCAACTCCGGACCGATCCCACCACACGCCGGACCGACCCCGCAGCATGCATGCTTGGCAGTAGATCCCGCATGTGTGCATTCGCTTTAAAGCAAAGAACAAGCCAGCTTCCGCTTTAAAGGCGTCATATTTGAGAACCGCTTTGTTAATCATCCAAAATTCAAAAATTGGACTTTAAATAGCATTTGAACAGAAAAAACGAATTTAAATGCCAAAAGAAACAGCCTTCTAAGTTCTTTGCTCGAAAAAACTTATATGCAGGCTCGATGCTGTCCCCTTGACATGACCCAATCAAGGCGACCAAACACGAACCCAGATTACGATCTTGTCAATGGCGAGTTTCAGCACATAATCCTAGAAGGCACAGCATACGAAGTAGGCAAGAAGCAAGGAGAGATTCTCAAAAATGACGGAGACATGCGCGCCCGCATAGAACGGGCAATCGCATCATTCTCAAGTCAGCTAGGCGTTTCCAAGAATGGAAAACCCAATCTGAAGACAATGGGCTTTCAAGACTTCGAAGAACTGCAGGGCTTCTTTGAAGAACACTGTCCCGGATTGAACGATGAGATGCAAGGGTTTGCCGACAGCATGGGAGTAGAAATTGGCGACGTGCCTTTCTATGGTGCCACCTATCATGCTCCCAAGAACTGCAGCCAACTGGCAGTGCTTTCATCTATGACAAATGATAAACATGTGTATGTCGGAAGAAGTTATGAATGGACGCACGCAGAAGAAGACCTTCGATTATGTACAACAGGGGTGAAGGGAAAGGCAAAACACATCGGCTTCTCAACATTTCTCTTCGGTCGCGCGGATGGCCTTAATGAACACGGCGTCAGCGTGACATTCACCGGCGGAGGAATCTTCGGAGTCCCGCTCAAACAACAAGGCTTCCAAAACCATCTGGTTATCCGATCCATACTTGACAACTGCAGATCCGTTGACGACGCGCTGGAGCTTGTCCANAAGATGCCCGTATCCGGGTTCTTCATTCTTCTAATCGCGGACAACAGCAGCAATGCTGCACTAGTGGAATTCGCAGATGGAACTCGTGCCATTAAACGGATAAGCAACAACTCAGAGGACAAATGCCTCTTTTCAACGAATCACTATACCATGCCCGCGACGATGAAATCCAACGAACTCAACTGCGGCATTATCGGGCAATCACAGAAGCGCTATCAATTACTTGCTTCGAACTTGAACATAACATCAGACGTCAACAAGGAAGCCCTAAGAACCATCTTGTCCAGCAAATTCCCAAAGGGCCTCTGTGACCATTACTATTCCGAGGGCTTTGGCACCGTCTGGTCCCTGATATTCGATTTAACCTCTATAAAGGCCGATATCTGCTTTGGTGTGCCCACGCACAACAAGTGGCACTCGTTCACTCTCAATGAACCCATTGGTGTCAAAGGATATCCTGCAGTCTTTCCAGACGCCATAGGCAAATGGCCTTATTGATATACCGTGCATGCATGGCTGCTCCCTCTTCTCACTGGAATGATAGCTGCAACTTATACCAATGTAAGTGTGTATGCCCTCCCACGCTCTGGGGGGGTCATACGCGCGAGTACACGCATCATGCCTGCAACATTAAGTGGATTGTTTGCCGAAGATTGCCTTGGCAGGAAACGCTAAGCCAATGAACAGAAGGGCCAGTCCCAGTACGGGCGTGGCAATCCCTACGCTCTCCACATATCCGATGGCGACGCGGTACCCTATTAGCCATCCCCACGTTATGATGCCCGCCATTAGGAGGGCATACCATGACCATTTCTCTCCTCTGCGATAGCTCCTCTGGGTGATGAAGATAATGAGGAGACTCGTTGCCAATCGTTCAATCCCGATTAGTCTCTTCGTGAAAAGCCACAGCTCCGCCGGCTTCGGGTTGCTGATCAAGAAGTCAGAGTAGGGCTGACCCGTGTAGGCTCCGAAATCACTCACAAACGCCACTTCCGTCATGAGTGTCCAGAACACTGCAGTTACTAGCGCGTAAATCCCCATAGCAAGCATAAGCCACGAGCCGATCTTGACAGATGAATCTTGCATCCTTCTCGCCCTGATGCACAACGGGTTTTCTCTCCGTTTTTAAGACTTGTGGAGGAAGCTGAAGAAGGAGACCGAATAGACGCGTCAGCACGGGCATGCTTTCTTAGCGCTAGCCACCGCCTCGTATTTTCCCTTGGGGGCAGAAAACAGCCCAGAGGCGCATGGCAAAAGCACAATGTTTATACCATGGTTTTGGGAGAGGGTGTGAAGAACATTGGAAGGTGGAAGAATGAAGAACAAGCGAAAGTACAATCGAAATTCCAAAGTCGAACTCCCAAAGAAGTACAGGAAGAACAAGAAGTAACCATATGCACCTAGTAGCTCCTCTAGCGCGTATGCAAGGGTTTTCACGAGGCTAACCTGAGTTTCTTGCTTCCAAGCTACCGTAGAAAAGGTCCGAATCCTTTTCCAAGTATTCGACGTACAACTCTGTCAATTCTCTCAACTTGACCAGCCTAAGAGTTGATTCTCGACCTTCACGGTCTTCATTATTCCGCGATCAAGGCAAGGCCGNGTCAACTTCGCGAAATCTGGATAGGGCCCAATATCCCATTCCCACTCATCTTCTGGATACTGCTCAACGAACCATCTTGGCGGCGTGATTCTCTTCAGAATGTGCTCGGGCAATGTCACGTGCTTCTCTGCCAGATGCATGGCTGTGCAACGGTCTAAGCCAACGCCGATAAGAAGTATGTATCCATCCAGCTCAAGCAGTCTGTGCCAGCCTTCAGACAAGACCTCTGCTTGTGGGCCTGAAGCCGCTATGGACAGGCCGGGATGCCGTCCACGCACAACGTCTTTTCTCTTCCTGAACGTTTCAGGAATTATCCCGGTCGTCATAGGAGTCTTGTCAGGGTTGTAGGGCAGAATCTTGAACAACCAAGAAACGCCCATAGCAATCATCTCGGGCGTCCTCTGGTCTTCATACAGATTCGCTGAATGCGTCGACATCACGACGTTTCCCCGTGCCCCAACGGTTTCCAGCAAGGCCTCAATCACCGTGTCGGCACCGCCTTCAACATTGCCGAAGCTGCTCAAGGAGCTGTGAACCCCCCACAGAATCGCCCTTCTGCAACCCAAGCTGCCGTAGACCCGCCTCAATGTCCCTTTTGCGGATCAAAGATTCGACCTCCACGCCAGCGCACCTACTCCCGCACCCANTCCAATTCAGGACCCCAACTATCCAAGACTTGGCCATATCCTTCTCGTCTGCAAGTTATTTCCATTAACTGAAAAAGCCGTTTCTGCGTCTCCACGTCGGCATTTTCGAGAATCTTTAGGAGAGATCTGACCATTTTCCTCGGGTCTATTCTGAGCTTTTTNAGAGGGAATTTCTGGAGTTCCCATTCCAAATACTTGTAGTATGGAGTTATTCGTCCTTCCAAGCCAAAAGCCACATTCAGGAACAGCTGGATCGAGTCAGCCGCCTCCAATCTCGCCCCAACAGTGTTGCCATCCCGAACACACTTCAGCGAACGGTATACCGAATTGATATACCCATCCAGCCTAGCAGAAACAAAAGCACGTATTCTCTCATCAGGCAGCACGCCTTTCAAATTCACCAGTCTCTGAATTTGGCCATTTTTATCGACCGAGACTTCAAGGTGAGCGAAGTTGTATCGGTTCCATTCAAAGGGACTTCCGATTGCTGCGTGTTCCCCAAATCCGGAGAGCGAGAACACCATGATCCCGCCAAAACCCTTGACCTCCAACTTCTCAGCCGCATCTTCTACCCAACTGTAGCGATCATGAACGGGAAATTCGTCTCTTAGAAGCTTCATGTAGGATTTGACAAGCCCATCTTTCACAATTATATAGACATCGTAATCCGAGTGTTCAGTAACAAGGCCCTTCCCTCTCGATCCACCNAAGAAGCATCCTATCACGTCAGGGTGGCTTTCTGCCATTTCACAGATGTCGGCAAAGATCTTTTCGGAATCCTTCATCAAATCACCAATCACGCGCAGGCACATATTACTTGTGCCCCTGTCTTGGATCAATCCTTAATGGCCAACAAACAGCCCATTCACGTAGGACATCCTGTAGGCGTGAGCGCCCTTGTGGAAAAACCCGTCAGCAGGGCGCTGTAGCGGACTCGGGGCCTTGGTCTTGTCGGTTCGACTCCAGCCGACCTAATCACAAGCGCTCACAAAATCATACACACCCGAGGCAGAACAAGTGCCCCTCTACTTCTCGGCAAGGGATGTCAGCAGCTTTCTGATCTCTTTCTTATTTTCATGCTGTTTGGCAAACTCTTTGTCTGAAAGTGAGAGCGCTTCGGCAAAATTGAGAACCATCGACTTTGCCATGAAGTCCAACTCGCTCATTTCATAGACTGCNGTTTCAAGTTCCTCAGCCTTAGAGCTAGTTTCGAGTTGACTCACTAGATCGACTATTTGGGAAAACTTGTCCNTGTTGTATTCCAGATTGAATCCTAATTTCTTCAGGGCATTGAAAACTGTAGCTATCTGCTCCTCACTGAGTTTTTTGTCACGAAGGGCTTGTGCGCTTGCTTTTCCCTCATGGAGGGTGAACATCTCCGCGGTTGCTCTATAGTAGCTTTCTATCAGATGGCCAAGCCGCTCTTCCCGGGACACTTCCACCAGTTCTCCCTTCAGAAGCTTCTTTATGTGGTGATAAATCGCTTGAGGAGTGCAATCCAGGTCTTCAGCGATCTGGCTGACGGTCATCTCTTTGACCCGCAACAGATACAGGATTTTTCTTCTTGTTTCGTCGGCCAACAGCTGGAACGCTTCAGGGTTGTTTATCACTTTCACTGCTTTCATGTTGCTTTACCTATTAAAGNCTTATCGGGATGAGTATAAAAGCGTTTTGCTTACTAGAGAGAAAGCTTTATTAGGCGGATATGCTTTTGCTATTGAAATGGAGGTTTGATTAGTAAAGAGGTGATGAAAATGGAGAAAATGAAGCCACAAACAACGGGGTCTTTGGCCAGACGCATACTTGAGTACATAGGAATTTCGAGAGCTTACGTTCGATCTATAGGCGTCCAAGAAGAAGACTCAGTCCGCATCGACCTTCCTCTCGATTACAGCGATTTGAAGCCTGTGGAGGCTGCCCTATTGGAGGCAGAAAGCCAGAGGGCCAAAGCGATAGCGCAGATACGAAGACATCAAATCGTCTAACTCCCCCTTTTCCCTTTTTTGTGCACACGCCCAACGCCCCAGCGATTTTCTGGGCTTCGGGCGCACTATGGTTGACCCCACCATCGACGGCATTCTTGTCGCCTGACGTCTACTTGTATATCTTCACTGGTTTTCCAAGTATCTCTTCATCGAGTTTGCTTATACCGAGTCCTGGCTTCTCTGGTGGGCTACGCTTGGAAGCCTTTAGGTCTGCGCCTCCTTCTAAAACTAGTCTGTCTCTGAGAAGAAGGTCAGAGTCCAAGTCGGCGTATTCTATGTTCTTCATTGCAGCCGCTAAATGGACCCCCGCAGTGATGCCTACGGTTGATTCCCCCATGCACCCGACCATGCAGGGCACTCCAGCAGCCTCAGCGACAGCTACAATCTTCCTTGCTTTGTGGATTCCTCCGCTTTTCATTAGTTTGATGTTGATCAGGTCTACAGCGTCTTGTCTTATGAGGCGCAAGGCGTCTTCTGGGCTGTGAATGCTCTCGTCTGCCATCACGGGAATTGAAGAGCTCCTCCTTATCTCGGCCAGACTGTCAATGTCGTTAGCCGCGATGGGTTGCTCTGCAAACTCTATGTCAAAAGGCTCCAGCCTGCTTAGAGCTTCAATTGCTTGGCTGACCGTCCAGCCTTGATTGGCGTCGATTCTGATTGCGATTTCAGACCCCACAGATTTCCGTATCTCTCGCACTCGCTCGCAGTCTTCGTCTGGCTCGACTCCGACTTTCACTTTCAAAGCCTTGAAGCCGCTCTCAACGGCTCTAGCGGCGTCTCTAGCCATCTCTGCTGGCTTCTTGATGCTCAGTGTGAGATCGGTCAGGACGGCATCACGAAAGCCGCCCAGTATTTGGGAGAGCGAGTTTTTGGCGGTCTTTCCCATTAGGTCATGCAGTGCCATGTCTATAGCTGCCTTTGCGCTTGGATTCTTAGGGACCGTCTGATCCATCCTCTCAACAAGGTGTTCAATCCTCAACGGGTTCATGCCGATCAGTCGCGGCGCAATTCTGTCCATTGTTGCTACGACGGTCTGAGGCGATTCTCGCGTGACTCGTTCGGAGGGTGAACTCTCGCCTATTCCGATAATTCCAGAATCAGTGACGATTTTCGCTATGATGTTATGGCTTTCGAAGCTTGTAGCTGGGGCGATCCTGAAAGGTTCATGGTAGCGAAGCTTGACCGAGTAGAGCTCTATTCGCGAAATGTTCAACCAGGACGCCTCATGCAGATGTCGATTTGGTGGGGCTGCCCGGATTTGAACCGGGGTCAAGAGAGCCCAAGTCTCCTAGCCTAGACCATGCTAGCCGACAGCCCCGCCGCAGCCTAACTCTGATTGCACAGATTCAGTATAAGTATACCGTTTTAAATGTAGCCAAGCAGATACTCTGCAGAGAGACAAGGGCTCCAAAATGGGTGAACGGGGCGTCTCTAAGCGTCTTGAAGAGGTTAGCGAAAAGCTTGATGCAATCATGAAGAGGTTAGATGCTCTAGAGGCGTCCATTGTGGACAACCCCGAGTACGCTGCTCTGGCGGGATCCCTCCAAATGACGAGAATGGGAGTAGGGCTGTACGGAGAACCCATCAAGGCCCTCTCACGCCTCAAAACAGCAGAACGCTACCTGAAGCGGAGGCAGATCTCCCGCGACGAAATGTCCCGGTGCATCATCCAAGCCCTAGCAGTAAAGGGCCCCATGAACATCTCGGCCATCACCCGCCAAGTGATGACCATGCGAGGAAAAGCCTCCCGAAGAATAGTTAGGGCGAGACTGAAAAACTTGGCGAAGGAGGGCGTAGTGCGCCTGACAGAAGGATTTGGCACCATTTACGAACTGATTGAGTGACCACTCCATTGATCACTTTTTCCCAGAATCCTAAACTAGAGTGCCCAGACCTAGTATGTAGCGGTGAAGAAGATGAGTTGGAAAAAAAGCGGGATGAAGAAAGAGAATTCCAGTCTTCAAGATTCAAGACTGCTCGGAATAATAGACAAGGTCGAATCTGTGAAGCACACAACGCAAATCGCAGTTCCTCCGAGCCATCAAACAAGAAGGACTGCAACAACTGCGGAGTCAGACAAGGCATATTACGAAGCTCAGGCAATCACGTTAATCCGCCAAGCATCCATAAGATAGAATAGCCCTATGCAAAATAGCTAACCGAAAACTGAATCGTAGATAATGGGAGGTGGAAACATGATTGAAGGAAAAAAGGGAAAGGACGATGCAGAAGAGGTCAGAGAAATCCTCGAAGTGGTCTCCAAAGAAGTCCCTGCATTGATAAAGGGTATCGTGGGCTCCATCTTTTCGGAAGAAGCGGGAAAAGACATGGGGCGAGCTGCTGCAGCCTTCTATAGAGAACTGAAAGAGGGGGG
>JGI2172J19969_10001371_pt1 | contig 11240 bp, 9 predicted proteins | sample DeeMarSWOR230_32_FD_19969 | JGI IMG/M metagenome (IMG submission 19969)
AAAGGAGGAAGCTACCAGAGCTCAGGAAAAGGTGGAATGGTCAAGGAGGCTTTTTAAAGAAAAATACATCTCAGAGACCGAGCTGGAGGCTGACGAGCTTACCTTGAAGAGAAAAGAACTGGACGTGGAATTGGCAAAAAACAACCTGGACCTGCTGAAAAATTACACGCACAAACGAACGTTAGCACAACTCGAAAGTGATGTCAGGCAGGCAGAAATGGCACTCGATCGCACCGTTCGTAAGGCGAAAGCGGACGTGGTGCAGGCGGAGGCTAATCTGGAGGCCAAAAGGGCGGAATTCGAGCGACAAAAGGATAAGTTGAAAAAGATAGAAATGCAGATTGAAAAGACCAAGATATATGCACCGGCTGAAGGACAGGTCATACATGCCACAAGCGTTTCGGGTGGTGGTCCGCGTTGGAGGAGCTCGGTCCAACCGCTCGAAGAAGGACAAGAAGTCAGGGAGCGACAGGAGTTGATCTATCTTCCCACCACTTCATCTGCCAAGGTGGAAGTGGCCATCCATGAGGCCAATCTGGATAAAGTCCGTATCGGTCTCCCTGTCAAGGTTACGGTTGATGCACTCCCCGGGGAGACATTTTGGGGTAAGGTCGCGAGGATTGCTCCCCTCCCTGATGCGCAAAGTGCTTGGTTAAATCCGGATCTGAAAGTCTATAACACGGATATCTATCTGGAGAACAACAGCGGTACCCTTCGGACAGGCATGAGCTGCACGGCAGAGATCATCATCGAACAGCACGATGAGGCCACATATATCCCCATTCAGGCCGTCCTGCGTGTTGGGGGAAAGCCTACGGTTTACGTTGTAAAAGGCAATGATCTCGAGCCCAGGACGGTTGAAATCGGCTTGGACAACAACAGAATGGTACGGATCATCAGCGGCCTGGAACCGGGAGAGGTCGTATCGCTGACGCCGCCTCTGGCCGCGGCCGCTGTTGAACCAACCGAATATTCCGATGATATTAAAAAAGATACTATTTCGGTAAAACCCGAATCAAAGTCGGCTCCAGGGCCAATCGGCCAAGGAGCGGGTCCAGGTCAAAAGCTGGAAAAAAGTTCGACCGTACAGGAAATACCAAACTCTGGCACCAAAGGGCAAGGCATACAAAGTTCGAGTGGGCCGAGTTTCCCCGGTACAAGCGGTCTTTCCCCCGAAGAACAGAAAAAGAGGGACGAACGGCTTCAAAGCATGTCTCCTGAACAGAGAGAAAGAATGCGTCAATTTTTTGAAAGTCTGTCTCCGGAAGAAAGAGAACGGTTTCGGAACATGTCATCCGAGGAGAAAAGAAGGTTTCGTCAGGAACGCATGGGGAGATAGCAGATCATGTGGGGCGCCCGATGAACAAATTTGAACCATCAAGGTCGCATGAGGATATCGTTAGGCTGGAAGATGCCTATAAAATTTATCAAATGGGGAGGCAGGAAGTGAGCGCTCTCGCCGGTGTGACGATATCCTTTAAACGGGGCAGCTTCTGGGCCATCATGGGACCAAGCGGCTCAGGAAAGAGCACCATGATGAATATCTTGGGCTGCCTGGATCGCTTGACCAAGGGATCCTACTTCCTGGAAGGGCATGATGTGAGTACCCTTGAAGACGATGCCCTCAGCGAGTTTCGGTTAAGACACCTGGGGTTTATCTTTCAGAGTTTCAACCTCATCCCGCAGCTGACCGTTCAGAGAAATATCGAACTGCCTCTCTACTATCTGGGATGGGATTCGACACGGAGTGCCGAGCGTGCCCGAGAACTCGCTTTTAAAGTAGGACTCGAAGCGAGGCTGGATCATCGCCCTGCGGAACTCTCCGGCGGCCAGATGCAGCGGGTCGCTGTTGCAAGGGCACTTGCCAATGACCCCCAGATCCTTTTTGCCGACGAGCCGACGGGCAACCTGGACACGAAAACAGGGGAGCAGATTATGGAGTTACTGGTCGAATTGAATCATCAAGGAAAGACCATCATTGTAGTGACCCATGAATCCCACATTGCCGCCCATGCCCAGAAAAGGCTGTACATGAAGGATGGGATTATTGAGAGAATTGGTGGGGAAACTGATGAGACACGCCAGGTTAGTTAGAAATGTCTCCCTCGGTATCGAGAATCTACTGCTGCACAAACTTCGTTCATTCCTGACCATGCTGGGGGTCGTCTTTGGGGTGGGAAGCGTTGTCGCCATGCTTGCCGTGGGGGAGGGCGCCAGCAAGGAGGCCCTGGAACAGATCCGAAAACTGGGAAGCAACAACCTTATTATCACAGCGGTCAAGTCCATGGAAGACGAGACGACAGGCACAACCCGATCCTTTATGAGCATCTACGGGCTCACCTATGAAGACCATCGCAGATTGTCTGAAACCATGAAGACGATAAAAAAGACCGTCCCCGTTAAACTGGTTCGCAAAGAAGGATTTGTGAAAGCACGGAACCTTGAACTCCGTGTTGTAGGTACCACACCCATATGGTTTGATCTGGTGCAGAGGCCCCTCATTGCTGGACGTGTTCTCATAGGATCTGATGTGGATGAGCAGGCCCCCGTCGCGGTTCTCACGGAATATGGTGCCCGAAGGCTCCTGGCCACTGAAAACACCATCGGTCAGACGCTCCGGATAGGCAGCGACGCGTTCAAAATCGTTGGCATCGTCAAAAGCGAAGGGGGGGAGGCCGCGAACATCCAGCTGCCCGACCAGCAGGTGGATGCCTATATCCCCATCGATGTGGCACGCGTCTACTACGGGGATATAAGCTTTCGGCGCACTTCCGGTTCATCTGAAAGAGAGATGGTGGAATTACACCAGATTATTGTTCAGGTGGACCGCATCGAGAATGTCGAGGCAACCGCGAAGGCCATCGAAGGGATGCTCAAACGTTTTCACAAGAGGAAGGACTATATCATTAACGTCCCGTTGGCCTTGCTTAAACAGGCTGAGGCTACAAAGAGGACCTTCAACATCGTTCTGGGTTCCATTGCCTGTATCAGTCTGCTCGTGGGCGGTATCGGCATCATGAATATCATGTTGGCTTCGGTCACGGAGCGGACACGGGAAATAGGCATACGACGGGCGATCGGCGCCAAGAAAAAACAGATCATCACGCAGTTTCTCATTGAAACCGTCGTGCTTTCTACGATTGGCGGGATAGTTGGAATTGGTTTAGGGGTTCTCATCCCATCATTGATAACCTATTTTGCAGGTATGCCGACCGTCATTACCCTCTGGGGCATCATGGTTCCCCTTTTTATCAGTGGCGGTATCGGTGTCATTTTCGGTCTTTATCCGGCGGCCCGTGCTGCGGAGGTGGATCCTATTGTTGCGCTAAGACATGAATAATGGAATGAGTCTTTTGGGATCGAATTGGATGATGAGGCGTCTCACTTCTCCACCTGTTGATAGCTCGGATCAAGAAATTCTTTAAAGCCTGTCGCCGACGAGAGCAGCCTGCAGACCCGAAGCTGTCTGACCGAGTCGTTGAAGATCTCTTTTGTGATGGTTACCGAGAGGGCACGTAATGCAGATTGGCGATAAAATCAATCACGAGAGTTAAAAAACAAGCCATCACAGGGGTCAAAAACCAGGCAAGCAGAATATTTACCATGGTCCGGCGACGGATCGTGTTGATACCTCTAACAATGCCAACACCCAACACGGCCCCTACCACTGCCTGAGAAGTCGAGACGGGAACCCCTATAAAAGTATAAATATGGACGGTTATGGATTCTGCTAGAACCACCACGAGGGCCGAAAAGGCATCAAGTTTAACAAGCTTCTTGCCCACAGTTTCAATGACCGGACGACTGTACGTCATGATGCCAAAACCGATGCTCATTCCCCCGATGAGGACCGCCGAAAACACTGTCAACACCCCCGCGCCCACAAAAACTGCTGTTACATTGGCCACGTTATTGGCACCAAGGGTGTAAGCTCCATAAGACCCGGCGATAATCAAACACACCCGAAGCACTTTGTCCGACTGAAAGAGGTTGATCTTAAGCCTGTTGTAAACGGCAGCCAACCCATAATATAGCACAACCGCTATGAGCACCCCCCCCACAGGCGTCCCAAACCAGCACGCAACCACCTTCCCCATCCCCGGCAAGTCCAGCTGACGGTTCAAAAGACCAATAGCAAAAATCGCCCCAGGGACCGTTTGGGAAGTCGAAACCGGAAGCCCCAAAACCGTCATGAGCGTCACGGTTCCCGCCGAAGCCAACGATGATATCACGGCCAGTTCGAGGGTCATCCGCGTCAGTCCCGTGTACGTCTCAATACACGCCTCACCCTCCAGAAGCGACCCCAGAAGAACAAAAACAGAAGCCAAAATGGCCGCCGTCCAAAACTTGACCATCCTGGAAGATACCGCTGAACCAAATACGTTGGCCTGGTTGTTAGCCCCAAGGGACCAGCCCAAAAATATCGCGCTCAATAGAGAAGACATTAAACCCGCCTCTTGGTACTGATAATGTGAACTCGGCGAGACACCCGGTCGGCCTGATCCGAGATCTCACCCAGTTGAATAACCATTTCCTTGAGTTGAAGTTTCTGAAAGGGATCCAAATCCGCATCGAAAATCCTCGCGATGATCCGCCGCTCAATGTGATCACAGTGGCTTTCATTGTTGTCTATATTGGATACCAAGGACCTAATATCCCCGGACTTTTTGAAGAGCGCCTCCACCTCCTTGATCAGCAGGTCGCAACATTCCAAGGATACCCGGATCAGTTCCTTGATATCCAAAACGAGAAAATCTGGGGTGCTCAATCTCTGAGTTTGGATCATGTAAAGGATGAGCTCAAATAGGCCGGGAATTTGGTCAATCGCCTCGAGCAACCCCAAAACATCCCCTCGAGACTCCGGAATCAGCGCCTTGGCATACATCATGGTCTCGATCTCATATCGGGTATCGTCTGCCTTAGATTCGACCTTGTGCGTCTGCTCGATCAGAAAGTCAAAATCCTCACAGAAGCCCTTTTCAAAATAGACATTCATGGCCGTCAGAAAATTGTCCTGGGCCATCTTCAGGTTATCCAGATACTGGTAGATCAATTGCTCGACTTGCTGTTCTTTTTTGAAGAGGAATTGAAACATGGCTTCTCCAAACGTAGATAATCTGAACAATTTATTGGTTGCTCAAAACATTATTACCAATAATTTGAGATAAAACACTCAGTTTTCCAGAAATGTGAACAATATTGGGGGTAAATTATTTTCTGTCTTTTCCCTGGAATGGAGGGGATACTTCATTAATAAGATTGTATTCTCGATTAAACTCTCATTTTCAAGGTTACCATTTCCAGTTCATCTGCGGCCTCCAGTGCCTGGCTCGGCACTTTCACGATGGTGCCCAGGCAGATTCTTAGATGCATTTTATGCCAAGGGTCGATGGGAACGCTGAAGATCTGCCGAGTTAATTCGCGCTCAATCTTGTCTACATCGGACTTCTTGATCTCGACCTGCTTGGCCTTTTCCCTGATGATATCTATTTCGCCGTCCCCGTTGAGATAGCTCAGCGCACCCCCCCTGAGGGGATCAATAATGCTGAAGGACTCCCGGATCGCTCGGATAAATTGTTCTTTGAGGCTCTCCGGAATTTCAGGCCTCTGGTCCAAAAAGAAGTCACAGCAGGTTTTTGCCGCAGCCACCACTTTTTTGAGACGCTTAACTATGCTGTAAATATGCCCACGGAGAATGGGAAGGTAGGCCCCGTTATAAAGTTTGTCGCAGATACCGTAGCCTATGTAATTGGCCTCCGTTTCAATCTCCTCCATCCTGTGAGCGAAAAACTCCGCCTCTGATACGTCGCCTTTGAGATAGGTTTCAACTGTTATTGTGGCTGTTTTCAGGCACTCCTTCACTTTGTCGAGATGCTTAGCCATAAGATCCATGGCCTCTTTCTCTTTCTTAAAGATCATTTTTAGAGCTCCATCAACAACCATGACCAACTATATATAATATCCATAAAGTATATTGTTCGTTAATACAGGGAATCCTTTATTTTTATTAAGGGGAAAAGGGTATTTTTACTTCGAAGATGGGAATCTATGAAGAATGGCAATTTTGTTTTTAAAAAACTAATGATCTTAGGACTTTACGCAAGGCCATTCGTATGGTAATAGTATAGTAAATAGGGGAAATACCCTATATTCCAGGGTGAGAAAGGTTATTTTTGCATCGCGTCTAACGTATTCGCGGGTGTGCCATGAATGAAAAAAGGCGAATTGTCCTCGTGGAAGATCATACGGTCGTCAGAGAAGGCTTGCGGATGCTACTGGCTTCACATCACGACCTTGAAGTGGTTGGAGAGGCAGGAGACGGCCGCGAGGCGGTCCAATGCGTTGAAAATCTCAGACCCGACCTCGTTTTGATGGACTTATCCATGCCAGGAAAGGACGGCATGGAAGCTACTCGAGAGATAAAGAGGCGATTCCCAGAAACCAAGATATTGGCGCTGACAGTCCACGATTCCGAAGAATATGTCCTTGTAGCCCTCAAAGCGGGTGCCGACGGGTATATCTTAAAAAAAGCAACGCATGCGGAACTCGTAATGGCCATACGGAGTGTTCTTGCCGGGGAACCATACCTGAGTCCTGGCGTCTCAGACAAAGTGATAAAAGGATATTTGGCGGGGAAAAAGACTCTCAGGGGCACCGCATCATGGGATATGCTCACCCCACGGGAGATGGAGGTCCTCAAATTGATTGCCGAGGGATATAAGAGTAAAGAGATTGGCGAGCATCTTTTCATTAGTGTCAACACCGTGGAGAAGCACCGGAACAACATCATGAAAAAGTTGGATCTCCACAGCGCTTCTGGGTTGACAGCCTTCGCTATAAAGAAGGGTTTGGTGAAAAAATAGGCCATACGATGGGAGACGGCCATAAGGCCCAAATCATGGTGCCTTTACCCTTGGCAGACCGGATGGCAAAAGATCCACCTGAAAGTTCAGCTCGTTCTTTCATGCTGGCGAGCCCAAACCCTCTACCAGAGTTTTCAATCCGGAGCGCATCTTTGACATCGAACCCCGAGCCGTTATCCTTGATAACAAGCTCTATCGACCCGTCTTTCTTCACCAAACTAAGGAGAACAAGGTTGGCATTGCTGTGTCTCGCTACATTGTTGAAGGCCTCCTGCAGGATCCTAAAGATTATTGTTTTCAAAGATTCTGGCAACTCCTGTTCTTCTATCTCAATCTGTTTTTCCACGCGGATACGTGAATATATGTTCTGAAATTGGCGACAAAACCAAGAAATGGTTGCCGTGATGCCTAGTTCTTCCAACATTCGGGGCCGCAAGTCCACGGCGATTTTTTGGACCTCTTCAATGGCATCTTGAATCATAGGTACGACAGGCACCAGCGATTTCTTAACTGATACGTTCGCCCCTTTTTGCATTGTATTCAGGGTATTTTCTACACAATATTTGATGCCCGTTAAGGATTGCCCAATGCTGTCGTGAAGTTGCTGGGCAACCCGCTTTCTTTCCTGTTCCTGGGTTGAGAGGATCTGGGAAGAAAGGAGGCGGAGTTCCCGCTCGGATTCCCTCAGCATATCCTCGGCACGTTTGCGTTCGGTGATATCCTGCGCCACACATACGATTCCTTGAATCTTTGCGTCGTCGCCACGCATAATCGAGCCGGAAAAGAGAACAGGTACTTTGTGACCTTTTTTCTTGAGATAAAATTTCTCGGCGTTATGAATGAAACCCTCATTGAGTAAATCGTCAATAGGTGATGTCTTGAATGAATGTTCCTCAAATACAACACTAACTGGCTTCCCTATCAGGTCATCTTCTTGATACCCCAAGAGATTGAGAGTTGCTTGATTAACCGTTTTGATGGTGGCCTCAGGACTGATTACGATAAGCGTGTCAGCCATGGATTGGATAATTTTGTCCACATAGTCTTTGGATACGGTGGTTTTTTTAAGATCTTCTGTCATTTTATTGAAAGAAGCGGCAAGTATTCCAATCTCGTCTTTTGATTTGATACCTATTTTTGTATCTAGTCTTCCTTTCCCAACATCCAACACGGCGTTCTTCAACTGTATTAGAGTTGAAGCGATGGATCTGGCAAAGACGTAAAAAATTGCGCTTCCCAGACCAATGCCGAAAATATAAATCAAGAAACTCGCCTGAACAAAATTGCGGCGGGCTTTCTTATTGGCCAAATCGGCCTGTTGTAAGGTTCTCTCAATGACAGGCTCCACTCCATGGACAGCCTGAAGAAAGTCACGTTGAAGCCCACTTTCTTCAGTCAGTCCTATCTCTCCTTGAATATCAATATATTTCTTAAAGGCAGCTTCATAGATCTTTAAATCTTTCAAAATGGCAGCCGGTTCAGGACCTTCTAATTCCGCTACCTGGTTTTGTAAATTTTTCAACTGTAGCCCATGATCCCGGATGTATTGGTCCTCTTCGCGCAAGAGATAATCTTTCTCATATCTCCTCAGTTCAAGGAGGTCTTTTAATAGGTTGGGGCTATGAAGTTGCGACACTCGCTGTTCGACATGGTGAATCGCCTGCCGCCACTGTCCCATGAGTCCCCAATCCTTGAACCCCCTTTCCCGATAAGCAGCCACTAACCTTAAAAAAAGGGCGTTGTAGTCATCCACTAAATTGTATAGTTTTTGAATAGATTCTTTCTTTTTCCCGGGTGAAAGGTTTATGAGTTTATGGATTTCTCTCTGTACAGATGAAATGGTGGTTCCATGTTTTTCCAGGTATTTCGACTCACCACTTTCATAGAATTCTTTTTTGTGGAGGTCTCGCAACATAAAATTTTTTTCTGCGAGCCGGGCCTCGAGTAATTGAATCGTAATATTGTTGACGATGCCATGAATTGTATTAGCCCTATTGCTATTTTCAAAGAAATAGGCAACCATGATAAAGGATAGTAAAGCAATCAATAAAATGGGGGCTAATCCTCCCGCTAAGAGTTTGAGGAAAAGATTCATGTTTTGGAATAATTTTTTCATGAAAATCCACCTATAGTTTAAATTTTAACTGTGTTGAGGACATAAATTAACAAATCTGGAGAGCTGGGAAAATTTTCAGCAAGAACTTGCCTTAAAAGCATACCACACTTTTCCTTTTGTCCTCAATTTTTCTTAAGAATCCTTCGAACCGACCAAGGAATGATCCGAATCACTATGATCTCCCCGGGAATTTATCTATGCGTTTCAAATATTGCATGCACCCGTAGGAACAAGCAGCCCAACGACCTGACAGGCGACAGCGGAGCAAATCTTAAAGGAGAACGGTTAGACGGAAAGGCACTTTAGGATAAATATCCTTCCTTGACCAAGGAGGGGTTGCGGAAACTGGATTGAGATCTTTTTCATAGCTGTCCACTCGATGCAGAACAACCCGGAACGGTATCTGGTTTAGTTTAGTTGAAAACCAGCAATCATGAACAATTCTGGGCCAAAAGCTTCACAGCAATGGCAAATCCTTTCGTCCCCTCACTCTTGAAAGGGGGTTGCTGGTCTTTGCCCTGCCTGTTATTGTCCTTCCTTGGGCTAACAACAGACTTTATGTGTTGCTATCATGAAGGTCGAAAATGAAAGGATTTGACAAGGGTATGGAAATAGGATATGTTCCTATTTAATAATTGTTCACAATCACGTGGATTCCTATGGAAGGCAGCTCCGAACAACACAAAATCAAAGCCGCCGAGGAAATCTGTAGGGGACTCGGCCTAAAGCTCACTCACCAACGGCTTGAGATACTTCGTGAACTGGCAATTGCAAGAGACCATCCCTCGGCGGAAGACATATATAAGCGAGTCAAGCCCAAGATTCCCCCTATTTCCTTCGATACCGTCTACCGCACCTTGGCCCTTTTTGAGCGGAGCAGGGTGATTGCCAGGGTTCAGCATCTCGATGACCGAACGCGATACGACCCAAACACGAGGCTCCATCACCACATGGTCTGTATCAAATGTAAGAAGATCGAGGATTTTTACTGGTCGGCTTTGGACGGGATGGATATACCGGAAGAAACAAAGGACTGGGGGTTAATCAAGGGCAAGTATTTAGAACTCAGGGGACTTTGCAGGGAGTGCCTAGAGAAAGAGGGAAGAATGTGAGGATCCTAGTCCCATTTATTTTCGGAAATGGTAGGAATAATTACTATATAAAAATGATAACGAAGGCCTCTTATTGAAAATCCTCGACGGCATTGGGTAGTGTTAGGTTTGGGATGCTGGAATCGAGACGGCCCTGAGGTCTCGGTCGGTTCGTCTCATCCAGCACATATCGAATCAATAGACTATCTGAAAGGAGGAAACAACCATGAGCACCAAAAAAAGAGGAAAGGAGAGTAAGACGTACACCACAGCCTTCGGGATCCCTGTGGCTGATGATCTGAACAGCATGACAGCCGGCCCAGATTTTACGCTCAAAAAATGGTGCGACGTTCTTCTAACGATCCTTCAAGTCTCCCATTGCCAACAAAATCAATCGATAAGTCCGCTAAAGTTAATTAGACAGATGGGCACCGAAGCACTCTATTCATAGCAGCACGGTGCTTGAATTCAGACAATGAAAGGAGAAAACATTATGAATGACGAAAGCAAGAGCCCGGTAACGGGCAGGAGAAGCCGACCCATTGCCGGCGGTGGCACGTCGATCCGGGACTGGTGGCCGAATCAGTTGAATCTTAACATTCTGCACCAGCATTCTTCCAAGTCCAATCCGATGGGCGAAGAGTTCAACTACGCTGAGGAATTCAAGAAACTCGACCTGGAGGCTCTGAAAAAGGACCTCTATGCGCTGATGACCGACTCGCAGGACTGGTGGCCGGCCGATTACGGTCACTATGGGGGGCTCTTCATCCGGATGGCATGGCACAGCGCAGGCACCTACCGCATGGGCGACGGCCGCGGGGGCGCGGGGTCCGGCAACCAGCGCTTTGCGCCTGTCAACAGCTGGCCGGACAACGTGAACCTCGACAAGGCGCGCCGGCTGCTCTGGCCGATCAAGCAAAAGTATGGCAAGAAAATCTCCTGCGCCGACCTCCTGATTCTCGCCGGCAACTGCGCGCTTGAGTCGATGGGATTCAAAACCTTCGGCTTCGGCGGCGGGCGCGAAGACATATGGGAGCCGGAAGAGGACATTTATTGGGGCTCTGAGGCCGAGTGGCTTGGCGATAAACGCTATTCGGGCGACCGCGATCTCGAAAACCCGCTTGCCGCCGTGCAGATGGGCCTGATCTACGTGAACCCGGAAGGCCCGAA
>JGI2172J19969_10001372_pt1 | contig 11229 bp, 8 predicted proteins | sample DeeMarSWOR230_32_FD_19969 | JGI IMG/M metagenome (IMG submission 19969)
ACCTTAAGGATGTCTATGTACATTTCAAGCTTGGATCTTCGCATTCCTTAACCCTTCTGTCTTATTTTTCTGCGGCATGCATATAAATCATTTATGGATTTCAACTACGTTTTTTGTTAGTCGATGTATTTAGACTGAATTCTGATGAGTGTAGCTAGTCGGTTTTGGAAGGCAGTGACCATGTCGTCTGCTAGGATTTTTTGGAGTTCTTCTGAGAGCGCTTTAGTTTGGTTTTGGAATGNACTTATCATTTTCTTTTCGAGTTGTTTACGTTCTTCCTGTGATAACGTTCTTTTCAAACGTTTTTTCCTCCNTTTTTATGAGCGACTGTTGGCTGTTGGTATTTAACTAGTTTATGAACCTNAAATATGGATTCTGGATCAATGTTTTTGATAATAGGCTGGTTGGTTATGTCTTTNTTAGGGTTGTTGATTTGAATTGTTAATTAGTATATNCGTGCTTTCGTTTTGATATTGTTTTTCGATTCGCTACATTTATTTGATTAAAGTTTGATGTAATATATTAGTTGTAGGGAAAAAGGAAATGTCAAAAAAATCATCGAAAAATGATGCTCTGGAAGCTCTTGACTTCATTATTAATGTGCTTAAAGAGCATGAAAAAGATTTAGATCGGTTGATTGATGAACTAGGGACTGTAACGGAGCAGTTTGGTGAGTCTGGTGAGGTGGTGGGTAAGGTTGATAAAATTGAAGAACGGTTATCGAGTCTTCAGTCTGAGCTTTCTAATTTGATTAAGTTTATTTCTTCTCCTGCTGGTGGGAAGCAGGTTTATGCCCGTGGGTCGCCGGTGATTGTTAAGTGTAAGCAGTGGGAGGATTTTAAGACGCTGGCAGTTGGTGCGGAGACTGTTTCTTTCTTGTTTAGGGAAGCGGATAAGACTTTTCAGGCCGATGCTTTGAAGGATGGTAAGGTTTTAACTTATAATGGGGAATTTCCTCGAGATGTGAATTTGCTGAAGATTTGGTTGTCGAGAGAGCTAGGTGTGGCTGAGAACAAGGTTTTTGAAGGAGTTTTATCAATTAGCTAGACTTGGCGTTAATCTTCATTCTTGTTGTCTATGGAGACGTCCCCTGCAAACTCCCCTTTTTTTGTTGAGAAGTGTATTTTCAATGAGCAACCTATGTTGAAAAGGTTGAGCAACCTATGTTAAAGTAACAGAAAAAAAGGACATGTCTGTGTGTTGGTAGCTTAAGTATTCTACCTGATCCGTTTTGGGGAATTGTGCGCATTTTAGTTGTGCACATATAGGAGTGCTGCATAAGGTTTATATATCGTAACCGATATCATTAGCGATAATTCAGGTGATTAAATGAGTACTTGTGGCAAAGGCAATACTATGGGAGTCCCAAGAGGTCTTCTCAGATTTCTAGTTCTAAAAATGCTAAGCGAGAAACCTATGTCAGGAACAGAAATTATTAAGGAAATAGAGATGCAAACCGGAAGTTGGAAACCTAGCCCTGGATCAATTTATCCTTTATTGGCTTGGATGCTAAAAAAAGGTTTCACAAATGAGTTACCTAAGGATGAACTGGGATTCAAACGATATAGTTTTACAGAGGAAGGAAACAGATTCTTGGAAAAACAAATAGCACTTGGAAAGGATTTCTTGAAAAAAATAGAATTTCTCGCACCAATGCTAGTTGGAGGATTTAACCTCAGAGGCAACAACAAAAAGTTTCGTAATTCAGGAGAAGCTGCCAAAAGATTGATAAAATCATTCATTTTTCTACGTCAAAATCTTGGGAGAGTTTCAGAAAGAGACGCTGAAGAACTAACTGAGATTCTACGAGATTGCTCCGAAAAACTCGAAAAAATCGTTCAGAGAATCAAAGATGAGAACTAACTGGTCGACTTGGATTTTTACGGAAAAACAAGAATACTTTTGGGTCTTTCAATTGTGTTGCACGAAAAAATTCTTATTAATTGGTGAAAAATTTGGGTTTGAAATCTAGTTTTATGATTGCATGGAGATCTTTATCCAGAAGAAAGACAAAGAACCTTAGTGCAGTCCTAGCTGTAACATTAGGAGTAACATTGCTCGTCGGTATTCAAATAACAACGGACACCTTAGGGAATTCTTTTCTAGCTAGTCTTCTCCAAAGAGAAGGAGAAGTGGACCTTAGAGTTATGAATAGCACTAGAGGTGGCTACCTTAGAGCAGCGGACCAAGAATCTATAAAAGATCTGGTTCCCGACGCAGCAGGAGTCATGCCAGATCTTTCCACCCAGATCCCAGCACTGGTATCTAGCCAGTTTGACCCCAAAATCGAAGCTGCTGGAGTACCCGTAGATTATTCCGATGCATTTGGTAAATTCTATGATTGGAAAACCGGAGAACAAATGGACATTAACATCCTACTAGACGGCAACAAAAGCATCCTACTATCTAGTAATCAAGCTGAAAAGCTAGGCTTAAACCAAGATACGACCTTGCCGGTTTCATTAGCTACAGAATTCACTAACCTCACAGTTGCTGTCAATATCAACACCACATCTGGTCTACCAATCATCACACCTGTTCAAGAAATCTTGAGGGTGGAGTTACAAATTGTTGGATTCTTCGATTCTAAACGTCCAGGAATCGGTTCCCAGTATTCCGGAGCTGTATTCAGGTTAGAGCATATGCAGGAATGGATTAGTTTACAAGATCCCAAACGGGAAACAGATATAGTTAGCGCATTTCTAGTGGCCTACAAATCAGACCATTTTGTCCTAGAAATAGACGAAGATTATTTGAGAACTAAATTAGAATTACTAGAAGAAACAATTCCAGAAGAAGTAGATCCTCAAACAGGTAAGGCGAAAAAAATCTATCAGGTCACTTCAGCTCGGTTAGACTTTTTTGGTTTTGCAGCATTCTTCATCACACTAATGAGCACAATTTTGACCTCTTTGGGTTTTCTTATCACGTTAACTGGTGTTTTACTCATCACTAATGTTCAGCTTATGAGTGTAGAAGACCGGGAATTTCAAACAGGGGTTCTACGCGCTGTAGGTGCTAATCGCGGGGGAATTTTCCAATCTATAATGATTGAAAACCTATTCCAAGGAATAATCGGAGGAATTCTAGGACTTATCGGAGGATTGGCCTTTGGTCAAGCTGTAGCCTTGTATCTTGTAGGATTATTTGGAACTGGTGAACTAAGTGTTCAACCAGTTATCTCTCAAGAAGCAGTTATTTTATCCGTCATTATAGGTGTAGTCTTAAGCATAATAACTGGGATTCTTCCAGCTCTAAGGGCTTCTCGAGTTAACGTTGTAGAAGCTCTCCGTGGAATAAAAGTGAAATTTAAGGCAAAATCTAGTCGCAACCTAGCAGCCTTTGGTGTTCTAATGATTGTAGTAGGCATCATTCTTCTCCTATACAACGGAGTGTTTGAGGAGACACATCAAGTCTTTTGGAGCAGCGAAGGATGGGACAGCTTAGAAGAATGGAGAACCCTCATGATGGGATTCGGCTTATTCACGGGAGGATTAGGTCTTGTCCTCTCGCGGTTCATGGATAGGGTTAAAGCTTTCAACATAACAGCTATCACCCTATGGGCCATTCCCTCAATCTTGTTTGGTGTAGCTATGGGTAACTGGGTAACAGACATTACTGGATTATCCCTTGAAATCTTGATTCTGGGAATTATTGAAATACTGATTGGTTCTATAATGTTCGTTGCCCTCAATCTACCCATTGTGATGCGTGGCTTAAGGAATGTTCTGATAAAAATTCGGGGTGTAAAGGGTGTTGGCCAAATATCATCATCATTAATATCCTCACACATCACTCGTTCCACTCTAACCTTTGCTATTTTTGCGATCATATTAACTCTTAATGTTCTTGTGGCTGCGTTAATTCCTACAAGCTTGGGAACTGTAACTCAGATTGAAGAAGACTCTAGAGGTGTAGATTTTGCAGTCTTTCTAAGTAAGCCTGAAGCAAACATTTCTGGTACATCCTATTCCGATGAGCTTTACAAGATTGATGATCGCATAACAGATGTAATTGGTTTCAAAACTTTTCAACCTAATCAGGATTTTACAAAGTTCATAGCTTTGGAAAACCCCCTTTCTTTTGGGTTTGACTCTAGAACGGATTTGCTTCCAATCGGAACAGGAGAGTTTAAGGCAGAGCAGATCCGGGGTAATGCTTCAGACTATTCAGACCCTAACTGGCGTTATGCCTTTTATCTAGCTGGTTTTCCTGATGGGGTTCGAGAATCTCTTGGCACAGATCAATCTGATAACGAAATGCTCAGACTATCCAAGAAAGCTTGGGACCAATTCTTTAACCCCAAATACAAGATGGCTGCCTACAATGTTTCATCTGATTTACTAGCTATATTCACTGGAGAGACTGACCTTTCTGACTTACAGCTAGGGCCTTTAGAGGCCTCCGGCGGAGATTCTCTTGAAGGAGTTGAACCTTTAAGGGATGTTAATGGAAGTATCATTGAAAACCCAATAGTCTTTACTGACTCATTTTTCCTGCCTGTTGGGTTACAAATTTGGATACCAATGAATACTTCATCCATGGGATTTCCCAATTACCAGGCCTTTACCATTGGAGGGAGTCTTGACAACCAACGTGCCGGAGGTTTCCCTCTGGGAGTAGGATTGGACTTCGGAGGAGGAGAATCCGATTTTGGTGCAATTCTAGGAACTCTATATTTATCGGAACATTGGGCAATCCAAACCAATTTCCTCGGTGAAGCCAACGGTCAAACCCTAACATCCCGAGGAAAAAACCAGTACGACTCTTACCTGATTAAAACCAATCTTGCAATCAATGATCCTCAACTTGAAGATATAACTCAGGCAATTGAAGATTTCACAAATACAAACGACGATGGATACCGCCTTTTGGCGACTGACAACTTCTTTGTTGCAAGTTCCACTCTAACATATTCTAGAATTGAGTCAATCTTGGAGATGACGGAGCGAATAACATCTTTCCTGCAAATCTACGTTACATTTGGGCTAGTAATAGGAGCAGTAGGCATGGGGGTCATTTCAGTTCGAAATGTTTCCGAAAGAAAACGAGAGATTGGGATGATGAGAGCCATAGGATTTCCCAGAAGACAAGTGATTCTTTCGGTACTCCTTGAACTGGTGGTACTTGGAGTAATCGGATTAATCATCGGGGTTATTAACGGGTTGATTGTGAGTATGGGTTTTGCAAACATGCAAAGTGCAACACTAGTAATTCCTTGGGAAGAAATTGGATTGTATCTCTCCACTATTGTGCTAATAGCCTTAGGGGCAGGTTCACTCCCCGCGCTTGCAGCTTCAAGAATCCCTCCAGCAGAAGCATTGAGGTATGTTGGATGAAAAAAACAAAGAACAAGAAAGATCAAAATCCCCAAAACCTAATCCTCGAAATCTCAAACTTGCATAAACGCTACAACGAGGGCAAATCAAACGAGGTTCATGCTCTCCAAGGCGTAGAATTAACCGTGAAAAAAGGAGACATGATGGCGATTATGGGATCTTCAGGATGTGGAAAAACTACCCTACTGAATATGATAGGTCACTTGGATCGCCGTTCGGCAGGAGAAATCATAATCGATGGAATAGATACCTCAACCCTATCTGATGGACAGATGACGGCTTTTCGCAGAGACAATATAGGCTTCATATTTCAGTTATTCAATCTTTTTCCGTTTTTGACCGCTGTGGAAAATGTAGAAACTCCATTATTACTAAGGGGAATCAACTCCAGTCTAGCTAGAGAACAAGCTAAGATGATGCTACGCGAGTTAGGAATGGGAGACCGACTTTACCATCTACCCACAGAACTCTCTGGGGGTCAACAACAACGAGTTGCTGTAGCTCGAGCTCTAATTAATCAGCCCGCAATCATCTTAGGAGATGAACCCACCGGCGACTTGGACTCTACAACAAGTTCTGACGTCATGGACCTCTTTCGTCGCATAAACAAGATCAATCAACAAACTCTAGTTCTTGTAACTCACAATCGATGGATTGCAGAAAAATGCGATTATATCGTCCATATGACTGACGGCAAGATCTCAGGGATAGAAGATGATCCTTTAATCAGGGAGGAGAAGAAACGATGAAAGCCTATTTTTCTGCTCTAATAGATAAATCCGCTCCTTCAGAAAACTCCAAATTGGCCAAAAATCTAATCAAAGACTTAAAGAAACCCCTGAAGACACCTAAATCAAGTATAAATCTTAAGGAACACAACGCCTTCATCTTTTTGGCTGCAGACAAACCCCTAGAAAAACCATTCAACCCCGAGACCCTAAAAGAGATCCAGAGCAAAATTCATCTTCGCCTCCAAGAATACCACATCAAAAACAAATCTAAACTCCAAAAACACCTAAAAGATAAACGGGAACTGAAGGAAACATCACAGATCATCAAAAACTTCCTGAAGGAAATCGATCCCAACCTCGAAAAAGTATTCGATCTTCAACTGAAAAAATTGATTTCAGAGTTGCCAACCAAATTTTGTGAACTTCAGACCAATAGCATGACGGCCATTTGGAACCTAAACGAAGAGCAGAAAGTCCAGTTCTACCTTTCAGGATGGCCATCTCCAGTTTTCAAAGCATCAGAAGTTAAGCAAGATGTTAACTTGGAAGCGATGGTTGACAAGCTAGCATTTCTCAACTTCTTTTGCATATTTCTACAACCTACATTACTTCGCCTGCGAGAAATGAATAAAGTGTTGGAAAGATTGAAGTTAGGTCTTCACGGAACACACTACAGAAGCAGCAACTTTCAGGTACAGACCAAACTTGAAATATTCATGCGGATCCTATCAGCAAAACTTAGTTCACTCCAAAACATGGACAAAACCATCCTTAGCATCTTCAAGTTATTCAACGAACCTAAAACCTTCTTCACGAAGCATGATTTCATAGAACTTTTTGGAGACCTTAAGACAGCAGTTAGACAAATGACCTGGAAAATAAATCAAGGCAAAAGTCTCTTGATTGAGGTTCAAGACAAACTTGAAGAGTGTCAGATAAAACTGAAAGATTATCTGGATGAAACAAAGAATGGGGTGAAAACCACCAAGTCCATGGATGAATTTAGACTCGCTCTCCTAACCATGGCTGAATTGAGTTCTAACTTGTTTGTTGAAGCAGAACTTTTGAAGTTGTGGTTGGACTTTTTTGCCTCAGATCTTCCATTTTTCACATTCCAATCCAGCCTCTTCAGCCCCCAAACTCCGCAAGTCTTTGAAATTTCCGCTGAACACATCGTCTCAGTTAGGGGCTTAGTTAAGAACTACCGTCTAGGACAAACTACAGTTTATGCCCTTAGAGGAGTAGACCTTGATATTAAAAATGGTGAATTTGTGGCAATTGTTGGCAATTCTGGGGCTGGAAAAACCACTCTATTGAATTGCATGGCTGGACTAGATGAACCCGATTATGGGGTTGTTTTTTTCAAGGGAAAAGATCTCCATCAATATCGCGATTCAGAAAAATCCAGGGTTAGGTTGTTAGAAATGGGTTTCATCTTCCAAAGTTATGCGTTACTCCCCCACTTCGACACTAGAGAGAACGTAGCTTTACCCGCTGATCTCGCAGGGTTTAGCAAAGACTTGAAAAACAGAATAGAAGACCTCCTTAACGGAGTTGGAATTAGCAAACAAGTTAAACAGTACCCCGCCCAACTGAGCGGCGGGCAATTGCAACGTGTAGCTATAGCGCGAGCATTAACGAACCGACCCAAAGTTTTATTCGCGGATGAACCCACCGGCGACTTGGATTCGGTAACTGGAAAACAAGTAATGGAACTAATTAAAAAATTCCATAAAGAAACAAGAACTACAGTCATTGTCATTACACATGAGCAAAACATCGCCGATTATGCGGAAAGGCAGATCATGATGGAGGACGGCAAAATCATCTCTCCGCGCACGCATAAAATTGGTTAGTCCACACTGCTGGAGACGTCCCCCGCAAACCCCCATTTTTTCTGTGTTCGCTAGGGATTTTCTATGTTACATGTGGGTACTCACAAGTTCTGATCTTTAGGCTCTCTTGAATCTTGTTATCTTCATGTCTTTTACGAAGGCTTCCCCCCAGATATGGTTAAGAGGCTTCACTTTAGCTACGTCTACGACATCGTCGAAAGCTTCATCTTTTACCTCGGCATCCAGTACTTCGCCTATTATCCAGACATTCCTCTCGGAGAGTGATATGTAATTGGTCATTTTGCATTCAAGCCAACCATAGGCTTCTTGGATTCGGGGCGGTTTGATATGATTGGCCTTGACCTCTGTTAATCCACATTCTTCAATCTCACTAACTTCATAGGGGAAGTCTTTCTCCATTATCTCCATTAGGGGGCCGAAGTCCTCTCCGACCATGTTGACCACAAATTCTTTGTTCTCTCTTATGTTTCGCCATGTGTCATGGTTCACATTTGAGCAGAAGCCAAAGAATGGTTTTGGTTTGGTTGCCATCGGTGAGTTCCAGCTGAAAGGCGCAGCATTGGAGATTCCACCCGATGAGATTGTAGATATAACAACCGTCGGTCGAACTAGCAGCTTGTAGAAGTTCTGCAATTCAAGCTTCATCTATACCACCATTTGTCTTTCATATGTTTCAGTGAAGCTTTAGAGTTTTATCTTTTGATGTTATTTCACGCGCATATAATGTATTGCCTCCTGGACTGGACTTGAACCCTGGACACATGGGGATATCCCCTGCAAAATCCCCCATTTTATGTTCTCATGTGCACACATACATGAGAAAGACATATTTGTGCAGGTTAGCAACTTTTTCCTAAGGAGACTAATGAATTAGATGTCTTTGTTTGATGTTATACTTAGTCGCAGAAGTGTAAGAAGCTATGAGAAAAAGAACGTTCCTGAAGATGTTTTGAATAAAATTCTTGAGGCTGGGAGACAAGCCCCATCAGCGGATAATAGACAGCCTTGGCACTTCATTGTGTTAACTGACTATGAGATCAAAGAAAAACTGTCTCACGGGAAGTGGAATACGTTTGTGAAGGACTCAGCCTTCACTATTGTAGGTTGCGGATATGTAGGAGATTCCGATGGTCGTGAATGGTCAACAATTGATACGACTATTGCGTTACAGAACATGGTTATTGCAGCGTGGAGCCTTGGGGTAGGATCGTGTTGGGTGGGAGATTTCGAGAACGAAGAGATTAAGAAACTTCTGAGCATCCCAGACGAGTGGAAAGTCATAGCTCTAATTTCCTTCGGTTATCCTACGGAACGCGACTTCGAGGGAATGAAGAAGAAATCTCTCGATGAAATCGTAAACTACAACAAATTCTGAAGCTACTTATGGATGCATGTAAAAGATGTACGAAGTCATGGTAAATATTAAATGGTCTTTATTGCAGTAATCGAAATTATGGGATTAAAATGGCAAAGAAATCGCTTTATGAGGCGGCTTGGCTCCTTGGTCTAATCGCTGGGATCGTATGCATATTGTTTGCTTTCTTTGACTTTTTTGGTTACTTACCCGAAATCTTGGAAAAACCCATCAAGGGTCTCACAGACATGGTGAGTGCAGTAATCCTTGGCGTTCTGGGGTTCCTGATATTGGGCGCGGCACGAATGACAAAGACTGGGCGCAAAAGGGCAACTACTGGGGGAATATTCCTTCTAATATTTGGATTTGTGGCGTATTTGGTGGGAGGCGCGATAGGAGCTCTCGTAGCCATTTTGGCTGGTCTAGCAGCAATCGTTGCCAGATATGGTTAGGATGCGCGTGTCATGCATTCTGACGTATGATTTTTTTGTTAAACAAAAAAAGAGGGAAAATTGAGAAAAGTCTGTCTTACTCATTCGCCTCTCTCAAACAACAAGTAATGGTTGATCCCGCCCATATAGGGTCCAGTCGCTTGATAGGTGTGTAGACGCCAACCATTCTTTTGCCATTCCTCAATTGTTTTGCCGATATTCTTGTGATGACCGATTAGCACACACATGTATTCTTTCAACTAAACATCACCTTAAGTATCCTTGTAATTCTTTTCCTTAAATTATTAATGCAACTTGAAATGAAATGGAGGACTTTTAGAATATTTTTCTTTAAGATTTAAATTATCGATACAACCTAGGAATAAGATTGAACAGTTATGTTGCTTTCTATGTACTTGTCGTATTATTGGGCAAGAGCTGTCGAACTAAGAAGCTATCTGACTAGGATAACATCATCTATTCTTGTGATTTCTTTATCTTCCACCGCCCTATCAAACATTGATTTGCTTCTATTATTTTCTTATCCATTCGCCTCGCTTTCATTCCCTTTTTCATCTAGTGGTTATTACATTCAATTTTTGACACAAGAAATACTGTTCGTTTCTAATGGAGGCATCTGCTTGTTAATTGTTTTTTCTTTCTATTTGTTAGTCAACTTTTTGGGCGTAATTCTTGGTTATTGGTTAGAAAAAAGACTTGCTGAAGAACAAATTAAAACGGAACTGTTTGAATTTTTCTCTATAGTCGGACTCTGTTCTTTCGGTGCTTGTTATTTCATAAGTTTGATTTTGTATGGGATAGCCGTTACTCTAAGACTTGGTTTATTACCAATACATGTGTACATCATCTTTTTCTGCATCTACTACTTCTGGATACCAGCATTACTAGCCACAGCAATCTATGGATTAAAAAGAATGAAAGAATAATTCCAACCTATATGAGTTGAATATTAGTATCAAGCAAGATGAAGTGAACACTACTCAACATTTCTTTTTCTAAATATTGAGAAATTACAGTTTGTTAAATCAAGTGGTAATACCTATACATGCTATTTTTAATAGACTAAACCTCTAGATAACAAAAGGAGAACTTACAAATTGAATAGAACTGTGAAAACGATTAAGATAAGATCTGCTAATGAAAAAGAGTTACAAAGTCTAACAGTTCTAGCTGAAGAGTTCAAGCCTGGAGAAGTGGATAACAAGAAACGGATAGATGTATTGAAACAAGCATTAGGAAATCCAAACTATGAACTGTTGGTTGCTGAATTAGGAAAAGAAATTGTTGGGTTCATAGATCAGTGGATCATATACGATTTTGTTCATGGAGCAAGACTTAGCTATATTCCCAACCTTTATGTCAGCTCTAAGCAAAGAAAAAAAGGTGTTGCCACCAAGCTCCTACAAGAAGTAATGAAAAGTGCAGAAAATATGGGAGTTTTAGAGATTCATGTAACAACTAGATTTGATAATAAGCCTGCTATCAACTTATACAAGA
>JGI2172J19969_10001374_pt1 | contig 11216 bp, 6 predicted proteins | sample DeeMarSWOR230_32_FD_19969 | JGI IMG/M metagenome (IMG submission 19969)
TGAACCGTTTCAATAATCATGGCAAATTTTTGCTTTATGTTGTTAATTTCAAATGAAATGTAGAATCAGCCAGCAACATTTTTTTACTATTATGCCCGCAATGACACTTTTGCCTTAATATCATTAACAAAAGAATTACCTAATTAGTGAGTATAAACATTCGTTCCCCAAAGGGACATCCTTTATCAACTTTATCGGATGATAATAATGCCTACAGCTCTGAAATCAGCTTAATTTTTCTGTATGTTAAATTATTAATTTATTTTAAATGTGGCGCCCTGGGGAACATCCCCTCAGACAAAAACTTAGATGGTAAAAGGTAAGACTCGGTTATTTCAAAATTTTGAGAGCCCTATCGATTTCTGAAACATCCATGATAACCGCAGTCGTGTTTCCTTTCTTGCTGAGTGCTCCGTAACAGTATTCAATATTTATTCCTTTATTCCCTAGCTTAGAGGCCACATCAGCCAGTGCACCAGGTCTGTTTTCGAGATCAACTTTCAAAACATCCCTCGTTTCAGTTGTGTAGTCTAATTTATCGAGTACTTTCATCGCTTTGTTTGCGTTTTTCACATAAAGTTTGGCTGTGTCCTGAAAGACTCCGATAGCTTCGATGTTGATTTTGTTTTCAGCCAGGTGGCTGCAGAGCTCACCTAGTGTGGAAGGTCGATTTTCCAGGACGACAAAAATCTCAGTGATTTTTTCCATTTTTTCCCCCATATTTTATTTAAAAAGGGGCCTGTCCCCTTTTTTGGGAACTGTCCCTTTTCTCTTTTATCAGCATTTCTTCTCAGCAGCTTACTTATGTTAATCTATTTCTTTTCGAAATTCCAGAAAAAGGCTGGGATTCTCTCACAGACTTCACTACAAAAATAAGAAAAATGGACTCTCATTCCTCTTTTGGTCTGGCATAGGCTTTTAAATACTGAGCTCTAAAATACGCGTCTGCCTCGTTCACCCCTTTAAAAGTCCGCTCCTGTTTCTTGAAAGACAGCTCTCCTTTGAGATCATCGATAGACGCATATTTGTGCTGGTCCATCCATTCTTCAATTCCTTTAAGAATGTCTTGAATGGCCTTGAGCCCTTTCCGGTAGAAGAGAGTACACGCTTGAACGGCTGACGCTCCTGCCAGGATGTGCTTAATTACATCTTCAGCATGGTTCACACCGCCAGACGAAGCAAGGTCACAGTCCACTCTTCCGGCTAAAAGCGCCACCCATTTCAAGGAGTGATAGAAATTCCCCCTGCCGATTATGTTTTTTGTCTTTAGATTTCGAGTGTCGATATCTGGCTCTACGAACCAGTTAAAGAGAACAAGCGCATTGCATCCACCATCCACGAGCCTTTTTCCCAAATGGGGAATTGAAGTGACCTGTGACATCAATTTCACAGAAACCGGGATGGATACCGCCCTCTTGACCTCTTTGAGAATCTGGACATGAGACTCCTCGTATTTTGACCCGGGTGTATCCAGATCGAGCGGGAGGAAGTAAATATTGAGCTCCAGCCCATCTGCTCCGGCCTCCTGGAACTGGCGGGCAAAGCTCGGCCATAGCTTCGGAGATTGACAATTGATGCTGGCAATCACAGGGATTTCCAGTTCTTTCTTCACTTTTTCAATCACGGCACTGACTGTTTGAGGTGCATACTCCAGCAATCCGCCACTCCGAAAATAATCCAGAGCTTCCGGGTATATACCGTATTCCTGATCAGATGCACCTTCTAAGTCCTGGAACTGCTCTTCGAAGATTGATTTCAGCACGACTGCTCCTGCACCCGCTTCATTACAGCGGAGTATTCCCTCAGGAGTCTTGGTCAAATCGCTGCTGGATACGATTATCGGATTTCGGAGTTTTAATCCCATGTATGAAGTGGTCAGATCCGCCATTTATCTCTCCTTTATTTTTCTGGTACTTCTACAGGCTCGGGCAGGAGGAGAAGCGGCACCTGAAATTTCCTGAATGTGTTATTGAGCTCTTTCACTGACTGGCTCAGGTAATTATTCACCTCTGCCAAAGCTTTCCTGAATTCCTCTTCGAGTTCGCGAAAATAGTCTAGCTGGGCTTTTGTCGGTGGTGCATTCACACCATCGATGGAACCGAACAAGCGGCTCAGCCTTCCTATCAGCCTAGGTCCCTCGCTCCAGCGGGCTGTTCCCTCAGGCCTAACCAGAAAGTCCTTGAGGGATTCAATTTTTTTTGAATGATTTTCCACAGCCTCCATAACTTCCTTCGGTATATTTTCCCCTTGCCTGTTCAAAGTCTCTTTTCTTTCTTCGATCTGTTTCTCCAGAATATCCAGAGCCCGAAGACCATCATTCACGAATGATTGCATGTCTATGAGTTGGATTGAATACTGCTGTTGAATCTCCAGGTCATCCTGAGAGACACTGACAGTGGGGTCAAGCCGGATTTCAAAAGACTTTTCATAGGTGTTTTCACCCACTGTGAGTCGGGCTGTATACGTCCCGGGGAGAGCCAGAGGTCCACGCGGCCCCCGGAAGAAAAAGTCCTCTTCCACTCTCACCTGCCGGCGCGGCCTGGGTCCTTCAAGACGCAGGTCCCAAGCGACACGGTGGACGCCGCCCTCTTTTGGAATATTCTTGATTGTCCGGATGACTCCTCCTGAGCTATCCATGATTTCAACTTTCACCGGCACTTTCTTCTCAAGCGTCTCTTTAAGGCTGTATGTCACATAAGCCCCATAGGGAGGATTCGACCCTCTATACACTTTATCTCCTATTCCATAGCGTGTGGGTTTGGTGGTATACCGGAGTGTGGGTCGAATGGAGAAAAGATGAGCTGGATTGGTGAGAATATTGGGATTTAACTCCTGGAGAAATGACACATCATCTAAAATCCAGAGGCTTCTGCCGTGTGTTCCCAGGATGATGTCGTTTTCTCTCGGATGAATCAGGATGTCATGCACTGAGACTGTGGGAAGATTTTTCATCCGGAGGTTGATCCAATGTTTTCCCTGAGTAAACGAGACAAAGAGACCCAGCTCTGTTCCCGCATAAATGATGTCTTGATTCCTTGGATCTTCCCTCACCACCCAGACATAGGCTTTCTCAGGGAGATTTCCGGTTATGTTTATCCAGGTCCGTCCAAAATCAGTCGTTTTATACACAAATGGCCGGAAATCATCGAGCATATGCCGGTCGAAAGAACAATAAGCCGCTCCAGCGGATATCCGGGAAGGCTCGACGTGAGAAACCGGTGAAAATGGAGGAATCTTCGGAACATTTTCGATGACACTCTGCCACGCTTCCCCGGCGTTCATCGTTACGTGGAGTTTTCCATCATCCGTTCCTGCCCATAAGACCCCAGGCTGCAATGGTGATTCCGACAGACTGATAATGGCACAGTGGTACTCTGCGGTTGTGTTTTCTGTCCATGCTGGCCCTCCAGCTGTTCTCTGCTTCACCGGGTCGTTGGTGGTCAGATCCGGGCTAATGATTTCCCAGGTTGTGCCGAAATCTGTTGATTTGAAGACGACATTGCCTCCGACGTAAACTGTTTGTGAGTTGTGGAGGGAAAGGATGATGGGCGTGTTCCAGTTGAACCTGTACTTGAGAGTGGAAACAGGCGCACCATCTGCCCGGCGGGGCTGGGGACTGACTATCTGCTGCTCACGAGTGCGCATATCCGTCCTCATGATGTTCCCACCCTGGGATTCACTCAGGAAATACTCATCATTTTGGGGATGAACGACGATATGAAAACCGTCACCAAAACTGACCATCCTCCAGTCGTCATTCAAAATCCCAAAGGGCTCCTTGTTGCGACTCGGTCCGGACCAGGTGCCGTTATCCTGCATTCCTCCGCCTACATAATAGAAAGGTTCACGGCTATCCGCGTATATCTGGTAAAACTGTCCGATGGGGAAGTTATTCACATAATCCCAGGTCTTCCCTCGATCATATGAAACACAAACGCCTCCGTCCTGCCCCTGCCACATCCTGTGGGGATTTTCGGGGTCTATCCAGAGAGAGTGAAAATCCACGTGCGTTTCAGGAGAGATACGCCTGAAAGTCTTCCCTCCATCGATGGAAAGAGACAGCCGGGAGGAGACCGCATAAACTCTGTTCTCATCGGCAGGGTCAACTCTTAAATCGGTGTAGTAAAAGCCTCGAGAGACAATCTGGATATCTTTGGATACATTCCGGAACGTCTCTCCCCGGTCATCGGACCGATAAAGCGTTCCTTCCGGAGATTCTGTGATGACATAGACTACATCAGGATTGCTTCTTGCGACTTTTATCCCGAGCCGGCCCACAAGTTTCGGCAGACCTTTTGTTATCTTCTTCCAGGTCTGCCCGCCGTCTATTGACCTGAAAACGCCTCCATCTTCATCCCCGCTGGTAAATGTCCAGGGCTTCCGTTCAAACAGCCATAATCCCGCATAGACAATGTTTGGATTCTGGGGATTGATATCCATATCAGCCACACCATGACGGTCATCCGTGTAGAGAACCTTTTCCCACGTTCTCCCGCCGTTGGTGGACATGAACACACCCCGCTCTTCGTTCGGGCCAAACGCATGGCCCAATGCGCCCACATAGATGATATCTGGATTTTTCGGATTGATCACGATGCGCGAAATGTGCTCTGTGTCTTCGAGCCCCAAGTGCCACCAGGTGTTCCCGCCATCCGTGGACTTATAGATGCCATTCCCGAAAGAAACACTGTTGCGGACATTCGATTCTCCGGTCCCCGCATAAATGACATCAGGATTGTCAGGTTCCAGAGCCAGATCTCCTATGGAAGCGACTGGTTGATTGTCGAAAATGGACGTCCAGGTGACACCCCCATTGACAGTTTTCCAGATGCCACCTGAAGCAGCCCCGACATAAACAATATTCGGGTTTCCGGGCACGGCCTCTATATCTGCAACACGTCCCATCATATTAGCCGGTCCGATGTTTCGCCAGGCCATATTCTTGAATAAATCAGGGATGATGAGTGCTTCTACGGAATTGTTCTTTTTGCTTTCCTGTCTGGCTTGAACAGTTGGGATCGTCAAACCTGCAGTCAGTAAAACCGCTACGAACAGGATCATGAGTTTCCGAGTACGCATCTGTACCTCCTTTTTAGCGATATCGAGAGCAAACAAGGTATTTAATCAAAGATTTTACCAGGATTCAAGATGTTATGAGGGTCAAAAAGTGTCTTTATTCCTTTCATGAGCTCGATCGTTTCTTCATCCAGAACATAGGGAAGGTAAGGCTTTTTAACAATGCCTATGCCATGTTCTCCTGAAATAACTCCTCCTCTGCTCTTGCAGTCCTTGTAAAGCTCCTCACGCACTTTCTCAAACTGGGTCTTCCATTTTTCCTCTGGAAGGGGAATGATTTTCCCTCCCTCAAAACGGGCAGACATTATATGTGTATGCACATTTCCATCAGCCGCATGACCGAAGGTGGGAAGCCATATTTTATATTTTTCCGAGACTTCCTGGACCTTTTTCACGTGGCGGGCTATCTCTGCTCGTGGGATGACAATATCCAGAATCTCCAGTGTATGAGCCTTGATCGCCTCATAAATTTTGCTACGGATATCCAGGACATCTTCCTGTTTTTTGGGATTGTCCGCCACAAACACATCCAGGGCGCCCTTTTCCATACAGATTTCGGCTACTGCCTCGGATAATCGGTCAATCTCATCTCCGCTCGAGGCATCAAGAATAATCAAAAGGTGCGTGCTCCCCTGGGTACATGGCCATCTTTTCTTCAGGAACTCCTCGGTGATTTGAATAACATCCCTTGGGACAAACTCCACGGCAAGCGGAAGGATCTTTTTCCTGATCATCAACGGGACTGTCTCAATCGCTTTCTCCAGTTCATCATAAGGGATGATCAAAGACCTGGTCACCTGGGGGGAAGGCATCAACTGGATTGTGGCCTTGGTGACTACTCCGAGTGTCCCCTCAGAGCCGATGATTAAATTGAGCAGGCTGTACCCCGTGCTGCTCTTCATGAGTTTGCCGCCAAGATGAATGATAGAACCTGTGGGCAGGACAACTTCCAATCCCCGCACATAATTCCTGATCACTCCGTATTTGACCGCTCTTGCTCCTCCGGCATTTGTGGCGATCACNCCTCCGATCATCGCGCTTTCCTCTCCGGGATGCGGAGGGAAAAAAAGCCCTGCCTCTTCGACTGCCTCGTAGAATTCTGAAAGCATCACTCCAGCTTCCACAACAGCCATTTGATTATCCAGGTCCACTTCGAGTATTCTATTCATATTCTCAAGGGATAACACTATGCCGCCATAGATAGGAACACATCCCCCAGCCATACCAGTCGCTCCCCCACGCGGGGTCACAGGGATGTTCTCTAAGTTCGCCAGCTGAAGAATCTCTGCCACTTCCTCAGTTTTTCCCGGTTTAACCACCAGCTCAGGCATCTTGGCGATATCTCTCAGCGAAAATTCATCATGGCTGTAATCTTCCATTTTTTCCGGGTCAAAAGTGAGATTTTTCTGCCCGACTATTTTTTCCAGCTTCTCTATTATGTCTTGAGTGAGCTTTTTATACATGATTCCTTTGCCTTTTCAGTTGAATATTACAAATGCCTTTTGACTACAGGAATGATCTTTTATGGTAAACTTTTTCGCTCTTTAATGGAATGCTATTTTTGATTTTTTCTCTACATTGAACCTTCAGATAAAAATTGGGAAAATTGAGGACAGTTGTTTATACTCAATAATTAGGTAACTCTTTTGGTAATGATATTGAAGGGTAAAGTGTCATTGTGAGTGCAGTAATCCTTTCCTACTGTCATTGCGAGGAGCGAAGTGACGTGGCAATCCCATAAAAATAAATTTTTCATTATTTTCTTATGAGATTGCCACGCTTCGCTCGCAATGACATCCAAAAAATATTGCCAAATTACTGAGCACGTACAACAGTTCCCAATTATTTATTTTATAATGATGGCGGGAATTTTGGCTTTTTTCACGACATCATTGAAATCAGGGAGGTCTTTCTCCATTATTTTCTTCAACTTCGCTAACTGTTCGTCAGCCATGGCAGACAGTTCTTTGAAGACATCATAGGACTGGTCTGTGGGGCGAGAATCAGAACTGGCCACGATCCCAGCCAGGGCGGCAATCTTGTTATCCAGTAAAATTGGATAATTGAGCGGGTCCTGGCCACTTTTCGATTTTGACTGGATGAGAACATCTTCGACCGATATTAGTTTGGCTTTCAGATGCCTGGCCGCCTCAATGACCTGCTCTCCCTTTTCCTGACCTCTGACTTTGCTCGAAAGCCCATCTATCTGTTTTTTGACATCTCTCAATCGATTTATCGCTGTGTTGATTTCTGTAACTTTCTTTTGGATTTGAATCAGAAAATCAAACTGTTCCTGGAATTCTTCCTGACTCGTCGAAATGCGGGGGTCTTTTTTCCATACCCAGCTCTGTGTCATCGATTTTTCCCCCACCGTTAGTTTGACCTGGTAAATCCCTGGCACGGCGACTGGCCCGCTCAGCATCCCACCCCAGAGAATGGCACCGGGCACGCGGACAGCATCGGGGTAGAGCATGTTCCAGACAAAACGATTCATTCCCGCTTCTACTGGCAACTGCATAGAAAAGCGTCCTGGCCTCACTTCCTCTCCTGCCCTGCCTGTGTATTTTTTAATGGTGTTGCCTTCTCGGTCCATGAACTCAAGGATAACCTCTTCCTCTGGTTTTTCCTTGAAATTATAATAAATGACCGAGCCTCCAGGAGGATTCTGTCCGACATTGGATTGCGGTCGTCCCCACCCCCTCATTCGATACGCATCTCGAGGTTTGAAAAGATAGATATCTGACTTTTCCACTCTATTTGTAATCTGGTGCAAGGGAGTCAGGTCATCCAGTATCCAGAATGACCGTCCATGGGTCCCCACCACGAGGTCGTTCTCTTTGACAACCATATCATGGATCGGTACCACAGCCAGATTGAGCTGCAAAGACTGCCAGTTGGCGCCGTCATCGAATGAAACAAACACTCCTGTTTCTGCCCCCGCATAGAGCAATCCTTCTCTTTTAGGATCCTGGCGAACGACCCTGATAAACGTGCTATCCGGGAGTCCGTTTGTGATTTTCTTCCAGGATCTACCATAATTCTCAGTCTTGTAAATGTAAGGCTTGAAATCGTCGAGCTCATGTCGGTCAACGGCGATATAGGCAGTGGCTGAATCAAAAGTGGATGGCTCAATCATGCTGATGAGGCTCCACTCCGGTAAGTCTTTAGGAGTGATTTCCTCCCAATTTTTCCCGCCATTCCTGGTGACACTGACTAAACCATCATCGGTTCCGACCCAGAGAATGTTCGGATTGTGGAAGGACTCGGCCAGGGCAAAGACTGTGCAGTAATACTCAACGCTCGTATTATCCTTTGTGATCGGGCCTCCGGAAGACTTCTGTCTTGACTTGTCATTGCGCGTGAGGTCAGGACTGATGATTTCCCAGCTCTGTCCTTCGTTTGTTGTCTTGAAAATAACCTGAGCGGCATGGTAGAGCACATCCGGATCAAACCGGGATACCACGATAGGAGCTGTCCACTGATACCGGTATTTCAAATCACCAGCTCCCCATCCCATTGGATTCTCTGGCCAGGCGGTTATGATCCGCGTCTGACGGGTTCTGTAATCCCAACGCGTGATATACCCTCCATAACTCCCGGCATACACGATGTTCGGATTATCATGGCGGGGAGCAATATGGCCGCTCTCTCCGCCCCCGACCTCATTCCAGTCAGGCTTATCGATTCCACCCTCTGTCGTCCGGCTGGCGATACGAACAGTGGAGTTGTCCTGCTGTGCGCCGTAGACGCGATAAGGAAAATGGTTGTCGGTGACGACATGGTAAAACTGGGCTGTGGGCTGATTGTCCTGGTCTGTCCAGGATATTCCTCCGTTATAACTCACATTGGCACCGCCGTCGTTCGAATTGATCATCCTGTTCGGATTCTCAGGGTCAATCCATAAATCATGGTTGTCACCATGGGGAACACGGATAGAGGAATAGGTTCTTCCTCTATCCACAGAGCGGTAAAAACCAGTGTTCAGGACATAGACAGTTTCCGCATCCTTTGGGTCGGCATAGATCCGGCTGTAATACCAGGCCCTCTGGCGCAGACGGCGTTCCTCGTTCATCTTGCGCCAGGTCTGGCCTCCATCGTCCGAACAAAAAACACCGCCATCATTCGCCTCAACAATGGCCCAGACGCGGTCAGGGTTAGCCGGTGAGATTGTGATGCCGATCTTTCCCAGGAGTCCTTTGGGAAGCCCGCTGTTTCGCGAGATCTCGGTCCACGTGTCTCCACCATCGATCGATTTGAAGATACCGCCTCCAGGGCCTCCACTGGAAAGGCTGTACGGAGTCCTGAAGAATTCCCAGAATGCCGCATAGATGATCCTCGGATTCGAAGGGTTCAGGATGAGATCAATGCATCCAGTCTTATCATCCCTGTAAAGAATATTCTCCCAGGTCTCTCCACCATCCTGGCTTCGGAATACACCTCTTTGCTCATTGGGGCCATAGACATGGCCGAGAGCCGCGACATAGACGATATCAGGATTTCGGGGATGAACACGCACTCTCGATATCTGGCTTGTATCTTCCAGTCCGATACGCTTCCAGGTCTTTCCCGCATCCAGGGATTTGTACATCCCATCGCCATGGGAAACATTGCCCCGAATCGGTGCCTCTCCCATACCAACGTAGACGATATTCGGGTCGCTTTCTGAGACGGCGATAGCTCCAACCGATCCAGTCTTGAAAAAGCCGTCAGATATCGGCCTCCAATTCAGGCCTCCATCTTCAGTTTTCCAGACTCCTCCTCCAGTCGCACCGAAGTAATATGTATAAGGCTGGCTAGGAACACCTGTGACGGCAGTCACTCGACCCCCTCGGTAGGGACCGATGCATCTCCAGCTCATCGCCTTATACAGACTCGGGTCATATCTGTTCACATTCTTTGACGCTTGATCTGTACTCCCCGCTGGAGTGATCAAGACGCCACAGATGAAAGTCATAATACAAAACAGAACTCCCCATCTTATATTTTTTTTCATGGGTGAACCTCCCTGCTCAAAGACTTTTTCATTTCGGGAATTGTACCAAAGTATAAGGATATATAAACCAATTTCGGAATAAAATCAATAAGCCTCTAGTATCCAAGGAAAATGACTGATTCAATACAAAGTCAGCAATTTAGGCAATTTCATCAAACTCCCTCATTTTCGCTACATACAATCACTGTCTCTGAAATGTGGCACAAATATAGTAAAAAAAGATAACGCCGTTATTTATCCATATCTTATAATTCTTATTCCTATTGACTTTCGTTATCCCGCCCGATATTCTTCTGACAATACGCAAAGGGAGGGACAAATGAATCCCACAGGCAAAAAACTCATATCATTGTTTCTTGTCTTCTCTTTAATGATGCTGTCTGTGGATCTGTATGCTAAAGAAAGACGAGGGGCTAAGCTGATAATCACAAAAAAGGATGGACATCAGATAGAAGGGGAGCTAATAACTGTTAAACCGAATTCACTCCTATTATTGAATACTGATGGAAAAGATGTTTCTGTTGATATTGAAGATATTGAAGTTATTCGAATTGCGAAGAAACCAAAAGTTGCGACAGGAGCTGGAATTGGATTTTTAGTTGGAGGAGTCACTGGAGCATTGATTAGCCCTACAGAAGAAAAATCCACATCTTTTTGGGCAACGTATTACATGTCCTTCTTGTGGTTATTTATCAGCCATGAAACAGCAGAATCAATGAACGGATTAATTACTGGATTAGTTTACGGAGTGGGTGGAGCATTACTTGGAGGAGCAATTGGCGCAGTTGCAGGGAAAGACAAAATAATTCAATTTGAGGGAATGACTGACTCAGAAATCCAAGAGGCTCTGGATAAATTAAGCAAGAAAGCTCGGATTCGTAACTATAAATAATTCATAATGTCAGGACCTTTGGGAGGGACTTATTTTCCCTGACTGGCTGGTGCGGATGTTCTCTTCCTCTTTGTTCTAAATGACCAAATAATAAGGGGTGGTGTGATCAGTGTCGTCAGCAGGGACATTCCCAGGACAACTGTATACATATCATGAGAGATGGTGTGAAGGGACAGGCCGATGAGCCCGACAATGATTCCGACTTCTCCTCGTGGAACCATGCATACCCCTACTTGAATCTTTGTTTTCCAGGTC
>JGI2172J19969_10001377_pt1 | contig 11195 bp, 13 predicted proteins | sample DeeMarSWOR230_32_FD_19969 | JGI IMG/M metagenome (IMG submission 19969)
TTCAAAAATTATTTTTCCTGTTAACAAACAAACCCAGTAAAAATGGTAGCTCAACTCTTTTAGCGGTCTTACTCAAGAATAGGCTAGTAACACTGATCTAAACGAAGGGCGAAAGCTACACGAACATACTACTTCCTGGGATGATATGAATAACTCACCACACGTCTTAATAGGGAAATCTATGGCATCTTCTGGGGAGACCTCCACGCATCCGCCACAACTGTGACACAACTCGTGAAAGGTTAAGGCTGTTTTGCCTACCACCACAATGGCCTGGAACTGGCAGATCTCCTGGCATCGCCCGCACAGGGAACACTTACTCATATCCACCTGGGGAACTTTTAGGCTTACCCTTTCGGTGTGGGTAATCTCCGGACGGATAAAGATATGGTCATTCGGCTCCTCTACATCACAGTCCAAGAGTTTCACGTCAGGAGCCAGGGCCACAGCCAGGTTGGTAGCTATGGTTGTTTTCCCTGTCCCGCCCTTTCCACTTGCTATGCTTATTATCATTATCTGGTTCCTATTTCATATGCATTAAGGCCCTCTCCAGATTGTTGCGGTATCCTTATCTCCAAGCAGGAATTCTATTGAAATAACCTCCATATTTGGGAGATACTTAAGGGGAATCCCTTTTCCCCTCATTACCAGGAGCTTGTCTTTGAATCCCCTCAGTTCTTCCCACACCGCTGCATCCTGGGCCTCCATCATGGCCTTTCGCTTTTCAAGCTGTTAATCTGTCATTTGTGGTCGTTGTGGCATTATCCCACCTTCTCCTCCTCATTATTTTAGAAATATTGAAATGGTTAACCCTTTTTGACAATCACCATATCCCCTTCCTCACAGCCAATATCCCTTGCGACGACCGGACATTTTGCCTGTAAAAGAAAAAAGATCTTTTTCTCTTCATCACTAAGGGCATCATAATTCCCTTGGCCCTTGGCTATGACCAAGTCAGCCTCCATAAAGTACCTTTTAAAATCATCTGAGCATTCCTCCACAATCGTCCCTGGCACATCTGATCCATTCTCAACTACCTCTACCAGTGTATCAAGGCCTGCCATCCTGGCATCATCTTTGAGTGCATCATTTATGATCGGTGCCCCCCTCACTACAAAGGTGATGTGGCACCCATTTAATTCCTCTATGAGCAACCTATCAAAGAAAATCTCGCCAGCGTTATCTGCTACATAGAGTATGTTTGATGCCTTCCCTATCTCCTCCTTTAATTGATTGATAGTATGTTTGCTCACCCGCTGATCAAGGCATTGAGAAACCGCGTTTCGTATCTTCTGTTCACTTATCTGATCTCCCTGCCCGGAATCAATGATATTGCCGGCAATCGCCAATCTCACCGCTGTTTCGAAGGGATCTTTTGAGCCCTGTATAAGCTCCTTAAGAGACGGCATCAGCTTCATAGCCAGCATATTCGAATCTTTCTTAATCTCAAGATAGGGATCGCTATCACCACTCAAGCGCCTCACGATCCGGTGAATATCTCCCCCAACAGAGGGAGGGGTTTTCTCAAAGGACTCATTGGCCATCCTGAAAAGAATTTGTCTTAATATCCGCTCCCTACTCTTTTGATCATCAGTAACCAAGCTCACAGCATCAAAGGCCTGCCTTACAAAGCAGGGAATACACTCTAGCCCTATTTTCACTCTCTACACCTCCTTCACTACTTATCAATTAACTTCAGTAACGGTGATAGCCTCCTGTTCGCAGACCTCTACACAGCTTTCGCACCCAATACATTCCGCCTCATTCACAGGTACCGACTTTTCATCCTGCATCTCATAGACATCCACAGGACAGATATCCACACATTCCCCACAACCTATGCACTTCTCTTGATCAACTTCTACCTTGTACATATCTCAACTCCCTCTCATTTTTCCATATATTAATCTCGCACATGAGGCATGATGAAATCCTCCGCCGCCTGAAAGTCCACTTCCATAGCCAGCCGCCAAAACCGGTAAAGAAAAGGTCACTCATCTTGATTATTCTTTTAATATTTCTAGCCTCTTTTCAGCTGACTCGTATTAGATTCTTACATGGTCTCTTCCCACCAAATATCAAGGCCTTTTTACCCGATCGGCAGGCCTTAGCTCTGAGAAGTTTTCTTCTTAGCCACTTTCTCTAATTCCTTAATCCTATCATCGATTTGATCCATTTGCTGCTTTAGCATTTCTGCCTGGTCCCTTAAAAAGTTTATCTCCTGCTCTGGTGCCATAGGTGGACCAAAAGGCGACATACCTGGTGCCCCAAATCCCCCCGGTGGTGGGTAATTAGGTTGACCAAAAGGCGACATTTCTGGTGTTCCATACCCTCCCGGTGGTGGGTAATAGGGCATCTGCCCCATACCTCCATAGGGATAACCCCACCCCCCTGCCATAGGATAACCCATTCCCGGGGGAGATCCCCAGGGAGAAAACCATCCTGTATAAGGGTAATATCCATAGTACATTTTCATCTCCTTTGCTTGAATTAATTTTTACCAATAAGGATAACCATACCGGTATCCCATCCTCATACCATAAGGGGCATAGGCCTATGGATATCCAGATCCTCCATAAGGCGTATAAGAGATAACCCCTGGAGCCCTATAAGCCCAACCCATGGGTAGCCCTCCTCTCCCTAAGCAAACATAGGGCCACGCGGGGGAATAAGGCATAATAATATCTCCCCCTACACCTTACACGGTGAGCTTGAAGGGGCAGTCTTGCCAGAGGCTAAGACTGCCCCACGGATCTAGTTATTTAGGTTACCACCATCTTCCTCTGCCAAATCCTCTGCCCCGGCCAAAGCCCCTGCCCCAACCAAATCCTCTGCCAAAGCCATAAGAAGCATAGGGAGAGGACGCGTATGGAGGATAGTAACCGGCCCCATAAGGTGGCACGTAACCCATACCGTAAGAAGTGCTATAAGGATATGCCCCTATATACGGTGTCCTTGCCCCGAAATAGTAGGGATTACAGAATCCCCTGCCTCCTCCGGTCATGGGGCCCATCCCTCGGGGTCCTGTTCCATCAAATCCTGGCATTTTGGTCACCTCCTTTCTCTATGTCTATTTATGGAAAGTGGATACCTCGTCTTCTTCTTGCCCTGCCTCGGCCGTAGCCCCTACCTGGACTTTTGTCCCGATAGTCAGGATGATCGGGCATCAAGAATTGCGTATCGAATAGATTTCCTCGTAAGAAGGCCTGAAGTACCTCCTCCACCTGTCCAGATATCCAGGGAATCAGCTCAATCCCTGCGGTTGTTACCATATAGGCACACTGCCCTGATATCGCTCCACAAATGAGCATGTCGACTCCCAGCTGCGTAAGTCTCATTGTTTTGCTGGGAAGAAAATGTTCGCCAATATCTGTTTCAAATCTGGAACGCTCCCTTCCCTTATCCACCTCCGCTACCACCAGTCGTGAGGCCGTATCAAAAACGGGCGAAACCCTCCCGTTCCATGTGGGTATGGCAATTCTCATTCTTGCCTTCGATTTCTTCGTAAAGGAGGGATCTACTTCCCCTCTAAATCCTTTATCCTGGCGAGAATCGAATCAAGTTGATCCCGCACGGCCTTTGCCTCGTCCTTGAGCGCTCCAAGATCCTGATTAGAAGATGGGACAGATGAACCTTGATTTGGGGTATATCGCTTTTGCATGCCCATTCCATAGTGGTCCGGGGCATTAGGCTGATCAGTGGGAGAAAGCTCGCCTTTTTTATACCTCTCGATCGCCACTCTTATTGGGCCGCTCACACCTAAAATCACATCAACACCAGCTGCATTCAGGGTTCTGCTCGCATTGGGGCCAACGCTTCCGGTTATAACCACTTGAGCCCCTTTGGAGGCGATAAATTGCCCTGACTGAATCCCTGCGCCCCCACCCAGAGACATGCTCTCGTTCTCAACGGCCTCAAAGGTCATGTCGTCTGGGTTCACAAATAAGAAATACGCACACCTGCCAAATCTCGGATCTATCTCGGAGTCAAGATCCATTCCTGCTGAAGAAAAAGCTAAATTCACAACTAGACCCTCCTTTACTCCTCTGAATTGATTTTATGCATCTTTTGTGCCAGTTTGAGACTATGATTACGAAATACGTAACCTATTAATATTTAATGAAATATCCAATTACGATGGATTTTTTCTGGCCCACAGAAAATAATTATTGTTCCATTAATGAAACCAAATCTTGAATTATCGTTCCAATTTTGTAACATTTTAAGCGCCTGGCTCCGGAACTAGCGGAGCATCTCCCAAGCTCTCCGTCTGCCTTGCAAAGGTTTGCATCTCGGATTCTGGAAACAGCACGCTAGGATATGCAATAAGACTATCATCTTCTTTAGGACGTTCAGTTACGATCACTATCTTTTCCACGCATCACCTGCCTCACTCTACGTACTCAACCTTTCCCTCTCCACAGATGGATGCTACCCAACACTGAGTATTCACCTGCGCTCCCACCCCCGATGACTACCTCAGATTTTGAATTATCAGTTTTCAAGAACTCATGTTTAAAAATAATTTGTGATACGGTGCCACTATATGCACCTCTATAAAAGGTTGAATATGATAGGAATATCAAAATATTATCCAATGTGAGGCTACCTATCAGGAGTTCATATCTAGGGAGATGAATGAGTGGAACGCTACGGACGGGTCACAATAATCATGTAACCTTCAATTCAGATCGAAGCCCCGTAGGAGGATTATTGATTTATCGAATACTAACTGCGCGGCTTCGTGTAATTCACCTGCATACAATATTTGATTCACAGATCTGGATAACATCGCTTCGGTCAAGGAGTTATGTCTTTCGCCAAATGCAGTACCCTGACTCAATTCAATTTTATTCAAGATTAGATATGCAAGTCAAAAATATTTCGGCTTTTCATTTTTCAAGTTCAAGGCGGCCCTTTCAGCATGCGGCTATACATCAAAGTAATATCTCTTCCTCTTCGAGACTTTGCCAACGATCAACCCCACAAAGAACACGCCGGCCCCTGCGAGGAACAACCAGATCATTTCTGTGCGTCTGAGGCGCGCAATCTCCTGCCCGAGGTGCTCTGCCTCCGTATTCAGCCTGTCATTCGCTGCCTGGAGCCTTTCATTTTCCCCATAAAGCCTGTCATTTTCCTTGATTAACTCGGCCACGTTTTTTGATTGATCGAGGAGGGTATTGTACTTCTCGGTAATCTGCCTCAATTCCATATTCAGGCGAGAGGCCTCCTTCACTTTAACGGAATGGCTCCGCTTGGCGGCACTGAGTTGATCCAATAGCGTAGCGTGGTCTCTTTCGAGTTCTTCAATCCTTGCCTTCGACCGGTTCGTCTCCTGCTTCAATTGTGCTATGAGTACGGCTTTAGGTTCTTCGGAACTTATATACTGCTTCTCCACCCATCCCTCTTCACCTTCTTGCGTCCGCACCCTGAGATAACGCCCGCTTTCTTCAAGCACCTCGACAGGCGTAGCCGTTCTTAGGGTTCTTATTGTCTCATACTGCGGGCCCTGGCCCTCACGGAGGCTAAGAATAAGCATGTCCGACACATATCGCGTGTCAGCATGGGTAGATCCAAGCGAAACAGATAACACAATAAGCACTGCGAAAAGAAGTATGAATTCTATTTTCCTGATTCCTATGACTCCCATATTAATCCCTCCAAAGACCGCAATTAGGCCTAAAGCTGGTCAAAAGAATAGCCAAAAAGGTAAAGGCTATTGAATGGTGAGACCAAACCTTGTGACCCTTTAAAATAAGCGCTTTAGCAATTCGACATCACGGATATCTTGCCGAGGTCAGCACCCAGCCTGAATCCAATTTCATTGAGGATCACATATCGTGCTCATAACACTATCACATTTTAGAGGCTGAGGTCAAATTCTTAGAAATCCAAAAAATGAGCGTGATGAGTTTATGGAATGGTTTAGCGTGGTTCTATAGTGATTTTCAGGCGGAAAAGTATAGACTTGTATCGGTATCCTCAAATTTTCTGGCCTTTCATTGCTTTTTCATTTTGCAGTTTCCTGAGGGAAAAGGGGGGTATTAAGAAAAATATCTTCATTGAAGTCATCCAAAAAAAGGTTGAAACCTTTGATCAAAGAGGGCATGATGCCGCATTGAAAAAGGTGGGGCAGCCGGAGGTCAATAATGATTAAAAGAATTAATCCAACCATCTTGATACTCTTGATTTTGATATTTGCGCTTCCTATTATTTCAACTGCTGAGAATAAAGAGGAACCACAGATGCCGCCTGCAAATGTCGTGGTATCGAAAGTTACAACCGGCAGGCTCGCGCCTGAGGCGGAATTTATCGGAACGGTTTACTATCTTGAGGTCTCAGATCTTTCCGGCGAGGTAGGCGGATCGGTAGAGATTATACAATTTGAAGAGGGACAACGAATAAAAAAGGGGCAGGTGCTGGTCAAGCTCGATTCCAATCTACTAGAAAAGAGCCTTCAAGCAAAAGTGGCATTGTACGAACAGGTACTTTTGGACCTCGAACGGGCGCGAAAAGATTTAGAGAGAACAGAGAATCTTTACAAGAAAAAGATCGTCGCAGAAAAGGCCTATGACGATCAGAGGTTTCAGGTGAGCGGTCTCGAAAAGAAGTCAGCTGCCCTCAAAGCGGATGTTGAGTACCTTAAAATACAACTGAAGAAAACGGTCATCAAGGCACCCTTTAACGGCGTGATAATCAAAAAACATGTTGCGCGAGGGGAATGGCTTTCACCAGGCAAGGCCGTGGCAACAATCGCCAGAGATGACGCCGTGGATATCATTGTGGAGGTTCCTGAAGAAGTTATCAAGTATCTAAAGTGTGGTATGTCCGTGAGGGCAACGGTAGCCGGGAAGGAAAGGGGGGGAACAATCACCGCCATCATCGCGAGAGGTGATATTGCAACAAGAACATTCCCTATTAAGATCAGAATTAACAACCCCGCTTCACTCCTGGAAGGAATGGAGGCCAGGGTAAGATTGCCCGTAGGTGAAAAAATGGTTACCCTCTTGGTGCCAAGAGATGCTGTGTTAATTAGTTTCGGAAGAACCGTGGTTGTTGCCGTGGTTGACTCAAAAGCAATGATTATACCTACCGAAGTCATTGGATATCAGGAAATGAAGGCTGGTATCAATTCACAGAAGATTTCAGAGGGTATGAGCGTTGTTGTCAAGGGAAACGAAAGGCTAAGGAACGGACAACCTGTTACAATAATTAATGAGATAGAGTAACCTTTGGATCCTGTTAAGTTCTCAATAAATGATCCTGTCAAAGTTATCGTTGGCGTTCTGATAATTCTCCTTTTCGGACTTATCGGACTTTATAGGCTGCCCTACCAGTTAAGCCCCAGCCTGGAGGTGCCCCAGGTTACTGTTACAACACTCTGGACTGGTGCCACCCCCTATGAAATCGAGCGGGAAATCATTGAAGAGCAGGAAAAGGTATTCAAGGGAATCCCCAACCTTGTGGAGATGGAAAGCACATCATCGAACAGTGGAGGCTCGGTCACACTCAAATTCAAGCTAGGCACCAATGTTGATGATGCCCTGCTGAGGGTTTCAAACAAACTGAACGAGGTCAGGTCATACCCTGAGAATGCGGAAAAACCTGTAATCAGCGCTACAGGAGCGACCACATCCCCTATCGTCTGGCTGATGCTGAAGACAACCGCAGATAATCCAAATTCCATAGAGACCTATAGAACCTTTTTTGAAAATGAAATAAAGCAATACCTTGAAAGGGTAGACGGCGTTGCTGATCTCTTTGTCCATGGCGGGAGCGAAAAAGAGATGCACATTATCTTGAAGCCTGGGAAACTTGCTGCATACGGGCTGACAATTGGAGATGTTGTAAAGATCTTGAATGCAGAAAATGTGAATATATCCGCGGGGAACATGGATGTCGGAAGGAGGGACTTCAGGATCAGGACGGTGGCTGAATTTCAATCAGCCGAGGACCTTGAAAATATGGTGATCCAATCAACAGGACAGAGGCGCATCTACCTTTCCGATATTGCTACCGTAAATTCTGGATACGCAAAGCTCACAGCCGAGATCATCCACAAAGGGCGCGGAGCAATCGTATGCGCCATCATAGCCGAACCAGGTGCGAACATACTTGAGTTGACTGATAGGGTCGAGCAGGTCGTTAACTGGCTAAACTCGGAGATATTAAAACCCCATAAGATTTACCTGCACTGGGGTAACGACCAGAGACCCTATATCAGAGGCGCAATCAAGCTGGTACAAAAAAACATTCTCATTGGCGGAACCCTGGCCATTGTGGTGCTTCTCATCTTTTTGAGAAGCCTTTCTTCTACTGTGGTTATTGCTACCGCTATTCCTATCAGTATTATAGGAAGCTTTATCTTTCTAAGTTCATTTGGAAGAACCCTGAATGTCGTTTCTCTTGCCGGGATTGCATTCGCCGTGGGAATGCTCATGGATAGCGCTATTGTAGTTCTTGAAAATATCGACCGTCACAGAAAAATGGGCAAACCTCCCTTTCAGTCCGCCTATGAAGGAACAAGGGAGGTGTGGGGGGCGATACTTGCCTCATCCCTTACCACAGTAGCTGTCTTCCTTCCCATTGTCTTTATAGAGGAAGAAGCAGGTCAGTTATTCAGGGATATTGCAATAGCGGTGAGCTGCGCCATTATATTGAGCCTCTTCGTGGCTGTATCGGTTATCCCGATGTTCTCCAATAAGCTCTTTAGCCTCCGAAAGAACCATAATACTGTTAAGCAGGGAAGGGGAACAGGGATAGGATTCTTTCTCATTGATGGGATAATGAATCTGGTTGGATTGGCCACCAGAAACTGGATAACAAGGATAACAACCGTCACCATATTGACCATCTTTTCCATAGCATTGGCCGTATTTCTCACACCAAAGATGGAGTACCTTCCTCAGGGAAACAGGAACTTCGTGATTAGCCTCATGGTTCCCCCTCCCGGGCTTTCCTACATGGAGAGAAAAGAAATCGGAGAAACCATGCTCCGTGATCTCGATCCCTACATAGACAAGGACTACAAAGGCCTGCCGGGCATCAAGGAGCTATTCTATCTCGGCGCAGATAGAATTATGCTTCTTGGTTCCATGAGTATCCATGAGCGGCGTGCCGGGGAACTTGTGCCACTTTTCTTTGAAACGATCAACAGTATACCAGGAATATTCGGTGTGACGTTTCAGGTTGGAATATTCCAGACACGAACCGGCGGCGGGAGAACGATCGATGTGGATGTGAGTGCGCAAGATTTAAGCGCCATCGTTCGGGTCGCAGAGACCCTGTTCGGAATGATACAAAAGGAAATTCCTGGAGCCCAGGTAAGACCTGTCCCCTCTATCGAGCTTCTCTATCCCGAAATCAATATTATTCCTGAAAGGGACCGACTAAGGGCGGCTGGAATGAGCTCCAGTGAGCTGGGTATAAGTCTGGATGTTCTTCTGGATGGCAGGAAGGTGGGTGACTTCAAGCAGGAGGGCCAGAAAAAAATTGACCTTGTTTTGAAGGCATCGGATAAGGATTTTTTCACACCTGAAGAACTCTACAACGCCCCTGTGGCGACACCGAAAGGCAAGATCGTACCCATTTCGTCTTTTGCAAAGTTGCAGAGATCAACAGGTGTTGATCAAATAAGACACCTCGAGAGGCAGAGAACAATTAGCCTGCAGGTAACACCCCCGAAGACCATATCGCTTGAAGAGGCAATGGATATTATCCGTGACAGATTGGTATCCCTTCTTAAGAATCAGGGAATGCTAGAGGGTGTGAATATCACATTGAGCGGCGAAGCTGATAAATTGACGCAAACAAGAAGGGCACTTCAGTGGAATTTCATCCTGGCCGCAGTAATTATCTATCTCTTGATGTCCGCGTTGTTCGGTAATTTCATCTACCCCCTTGTCGTTTTATTTACCCTTCCCCTCGCAGCAGCAGGAGGATTTATTGGCCTTAGACTGGTGAACCTGTATATCCAGCCTCAGCCCCTTGATGTATTGACCATGCTCGGCTTTGTGATACTTGTTGGAGTCGTCGTCAACAACGCAATACTGATTGTTCATCAGGCGCTCAACAATATCAGATATTACGGTATGGATTACCGTGAGGCCATCCTTGAATCAACGAGGACAAGGCTGAGGCCAATTTATATGAGCACGTTTACCAGCATCTTTGGCATGCTTCCCCTTGCTGTTGCACCGGGACCTGGTTCGGAAATCTACAGAGGACTTGGAAGTGTCATCCTTGGCGGGCTGGCTATATCTTCTATATTTGTGATCTTTATTATACCCTCACTCCTTATGTTCTTCATAAAAATGGAAAAAATAAGACATGAAAAGCAGGGAAATGACGCTGAAAGATCTAGGCCCTAAAAAATTTGGTGATAATTAAAAATGACCTCAAGTCAAAAAGAATCGACGCTTAGAATCGAGTCAAAATCCGGGATTTTGATGATTCGCATCTGCCATTGGTATGTCGGACACAAAACAGGAACAAACCGATATATCTCTTGAATCACTCTAGCCCAGTTTCTCCCATAGCCCGTATTTCCTGTAGTGTTTGCAAGTACAGAGATTGGTTTGGTCCTCCAAGAGCTACAGCACGAGTAGCCATCTGAATTGCCTCAGCATATCGCCCCTGCTCGGCGAGCACCTGCGCGAGGTTGTTGAATGCTGCACCGCTGGTTGGATGGGCTTCGGCTGCATGGCTGAATGCCTGTTCCGCGCCGATGAGATTTCCCAAGGCGTAGCGACAGTTACCCAGTCCCATGAGGGCACCAAGACTAGAATGCCAGCGCTCTAAGGCGGCGCTATACGCTGCGGCTGCTCCCTTAAATTGTCTGGCCTGTTCTAGGCCCACAACCGCCTTCAAGTAGGATTGCTCATCGGCGCTCGCCGGAAGTTGGCCTGTCGGTAGGACCACCAGCCCCCAATAATCAGCTCGTTTCCAGGTTCGCATGAAAAGCATCCAGCTCACCTGCCGCCTCGCTTCTTGCCCTGAATGCAGGATAAAGACGCCTTTCGCGAGATTATACCCTATGGGCACCGAGTAATGCCACCGGGGAATCCACCGGAGTCCGAGGTTCTGTAGGACGATAACCGGATGGCCTGCGGCGAGCTCCTTTAGCAGTGCCTCGAGGCCTTTAATGGGATAAGCGAGCCGATTATGACGGCGGGCGGCACTTATGAGGGCAGGCT
>JGI2172J19969_10001382_pt1 | contig 11186 bp, 9 predicted proteins | sample DeeMarSWOR230_32_FD_19969 | JGI IMG/M metagenome (IMG submission 19969)
CAATGAAGATAGAAACAATAACGTAGGGCCAGCCGACAAAAGCACCAATCATTGCAGTCAGATACACATCGCCAAGTCCCATAATTTCCTTTTTATATACCCAACCACCAGCAGTTCTTATTAAGAGAATTAAACCACCTCCAAATATCATACCGATTAATCCGAGTACGAAATTATGATTTGTTAATTGTAGAATGAGACCTACAAATATTCCAGGAATTGTAATAATATCTGGAATAATCTGATATGAGAAATCAATTGCCGAGATGACGATCAAGGCACAGAAAAAAAACACGTAAAGAAAAGCCTCGAGAGTTAAATTATAGGTTACAAATATATAGAGAAACATAATACCTGTAAGCAATTCCACAAAGGGATAATGTATCGATATAGGTTTTCGACAATTTGAACATCTTCCTTTCAAAATCATATAACTCAATATGGGAATATTTTCATGCCATTTAATCATCTTTTTACAGTTTGGGCAAAATGAATTTGGTCGAATAATCGAAAGTCCTTGAGGCATTCTGAATATGAGCACATTAAGGAAGCTACCAACTGCCGAACCAAAGAGGAAGGAAAATATGTAATATATGACTCTCAAATTTTTGTATCTTTCAATTTAAAATATACAGCAAATGAATCAAGCATTTTGTGGAGATCATTTATACTCTCAGAGATTATTTCTAAAATCTCAGAATGTTGACAGCTTTGCATCTTAGGAAGCGCCAAAACAGCTTTTTTTGCACCTGGCACTGCGGATGGCAGAACAATGTCTTTTTCAGCAAGACTTATAAAAATATCAGCTCTATTTAGCGGATCGCGGAAGTCATTTTCTAAAACTATGCCATGACCTATATCGACGAGCGTTTTCGTCAGACTGTAGAATAAGTAGGTCAATCTTTCTATTGTTTTTGTACGATTAGGCGAATTTAGTATGTCCGATTTTTTAATCGTTTTTTTTATCTCTTCTATGTTTTTTTCAAGGTTTTTGTGGATTTCTGTAAAACTATCTACATTCATCAGGTATTATACTTTGCTTATTTAATTTGTCAATGAGGAATGCTCTGAATGAAGAAGGGGGGATGAACCCCCCTTCACTGCAAATTATCTCCTTTTCTTCTTTCTTTTTGTCTTTTTCTTCGTCTTTTTCTTTGCTTTCTTCTTTCTCTTTGCTTTTGTTTTCTTTTTCTTTTTTCTTGAACCGGCTTTCGGCATTATTACCTCCTTCTTATGTATATTATATTCATAATTAAAAATTTGTCAAGAGTTAATTTGCATATTACAAAAAATGGGGTGTTTCATTACTTTAATAATTTTTTTAGTTTTTGTTTAAGAATTTCAATTTATAGTCTATTGACTTAGTAAGATATTTGATTATGATCTTATATGAGTTTGTTAGTATTTTGTTATTTGTTGAGCGCAGATACTATATTTATGAGTGAATTAGGTGGCGTGGTAAGTCCTGCAAGTAGTGCTTATTTGCTGCGTTCCATTGAAGTCGCTGAAGCAAGCGATGCTTTATGTTTGATAATAAAGCTTGACACCCCGGGTGGACTCGATTTGTCAATGAGAGAAGTAACGAAGAGGATACTTAATGCAGAAATTCCAATTATCATCTACGTCGCTCCAAAAGGAGCACGGGCCGCTTCAGCAGGTGTTTTCATCGTCTATGCAAGTCATATTGCTGCAATGGCTCCGGGGACGAATATCGGCGCCGCACACCCAGTAAATATGGGGGGAGAGAAGACTGACAGTGTGATGATAGAGAAAGTAACTAATGATGCAGTAGCGTATCTAAAATCAATTGCGAAAGAGAGGGGTAGAAACGAGAAGTGGGCAGAGAAGGCTGTCCGGGAAAGTGCTTCCATTGATGCGGAGGTCGCTTTTGACATAGGTGTCTGCGATATAATCGCTGAGAACGAAGAGGATTTAATAACCCAGCTAGATGGGCGAACTGTAGAAATAGACGAAGAACAGCGTATCTTAAAGACCAAATCGAGTCCCGTAAGAGAAATTACAATGACTCTAAAAGAAAAATTGCTATTACTGCTAACAAATCCAAATATCGCTTATGTTCTGCTTTTGTTGGGTATCTACGGATTATTCTTCGAACTACAGAATCCCGGTATGATTTTCCCCGGTGTAGTTGGAGGAATTTGCACTATTTTAGGATTTTATGCTTTGCATTTACTACCTGTAAATTATGCTGGAATCGCTTTGATTGTGTTATCAGCAATCCTATTTATTCTCGAAATCTATATAACATCTGGTGGTCTTTTAACTATAGGTGGAATCATTTCGTTGTTGTTCGGATCATTGATTTTGTTTGAAAGTGAGATACCATTTTTAAGATTATCATGGGAGGTTATTGTGATAGTTGTAATAATCATTGCTGCTTTCTTTATTTTTCTCTTGAGCTTAGGGATACATGCCCAGTTCAGGAAAAAAGCAACAGGTAAAGAAGGGATTGTGGGTGAGATAGGTATTGCTAAGACGGATATTAAGCCTTCAGGTGGAACAATTCTTGTCCATGGTGAATTTTGGAATGCAGTAAGTGATAAGACAATAAAGAAAGATTCAAGGGTTAAGGTTGTTGAAGTTACGGATATGGTCTTAAAGGTAGAGCCTGCATAATTTACCGAAGACTATAATACCGTTCCATTGATGATTATAATATATATATTCACTTTGTTTGAATCAACGTTTTTTCCACGTAGTATATTCATTGAGGATAAATTCAACCCAGCGTCAATGTGTCTTGGAGGGATTGAAGTTGACGTTGGGATAGAATCAAAATATGGTTTATCTGATTTGCGTACTTATACCCTCCATTCAGGAATTAAATCTTATAGCATAAATATTATTAGTTTTGGCAATGATATATACCGAGAAAATACTGTTAGTGCGGGTGCAAGTTTTTCATTAACGGAAGAAGTGACTACAGGTTTTAGTATTGCCATACTCAACTATTGGGTAAAGGAGAACTGTAATCATTATGCTTATTCATGTAGAATAGGTGGTTTGTATCAGAAAAACCCATTTAAAATCAGCGGATGGATAAATAATATCAATTTTCCAAAATTTTCAAATATCGACTGTATTCCGCCAAGCTATTCTCTTCAACTGCATTATCTCCCGAAAAATCATTTATCTTTAGTTTTCGCGCTGCGTGGTATAGAAAAAGATATTCCTTTCTTCAATTTTGGTTTATCGTACTCACCTCACAGAATGATCATGATTGGATTAGGTGTAAACTCAGATCCTATGTATCTTGAATATTTACTTAGGTTATCAGTAGGCAAATTTACAATTGACTATACAGGCAGCAATCACCCATATCTTGGTCTATCACATTTTGTAATTGTGGGTTTTAACCCATGATACTTTTACTGCTCCTGGTCTCTTATGTTGAGAGTTCTTTTTTCGAAATTGAAGAGAACAAGGATCTTGAAGTCATTCTTGCAGATATTGAAAAGTTAAGATATGCCCCTCTTGATATAAACACAGCAAGTTTTGAGGAACTTGCTATGATTCCCTACTTTTCTCTTAATACATGTCTAAAAATAGTGCAATATCGCGAACAAAGTGGTTCTTACCGCTCACTTGATGATTTATTAAATGTCTCAGGCATTGATATGTTTGTTCTTGAAAAAATTAGACCATTCATTACAGTTCGGACAAAACCATTTAAGTTGAGAAAATTTGCAGCAAGGGCCCGAGTTAAGACTGTAATACCCAAACAGCGTCTTTCCGAGAAATTATATACTAAAGCGGAATTTGCTTTCGATGCATATAAGATATTTTTCGTGACCGAAAAAGATGCCTACGAAAACGCACTTTTTGATTACAATGCTGCGGGAATCATGATTGATGAAGGAACACGCAGATTTGCCTTAGGAAAATACAATTTGGATTTAGGGTCAGGTATCATGCTCTCTCCAGTTGGTTCTTTTTTTCATTCGGTGGATTTTCGCATGATGACGAGAGAGCGTGGTATTATCCCCTATACATCGGTTTTGGAAAATGGTGGATTTTTCGGTGCTGCTCTAACAGACACATTTCTATTGAATTACACACTTTTTTACTCTAATCAAAAACTTGACGGCAGAATAGATTCATTTGGTTTTGCGCATACATTTGATGAATCGGGAGAACATGTTGATTCTGCATCCTTGAACAGAAAAGATAGAATCAATGAAGAAATACTTGGATTTGACGTACGGTACAAATTGCGAAATATCATTGTTTCAAATCGGACATATCTATGTTCATACATACCGAAATTCGTGTGTGATGATTCGTCTACCGAATTTTATGGAGATAGATTTTGGATTTCGGGGATCGGGTTGAAATATTTTGAAGATTATTATGTTATGTTTTCAGAATTTGCACGTTCCTATAAAAATCGTATCGGGGGACTATTTGGTTTTACTGGTTCTTTTTCTTCCATTGATATTAATCTTGCTGGGGAATATTTCCCAGTCGGCTTCTATTCACCAAAGGGGATTGAAGCTCGAGAAGATCATATTGGCGGAGTAGTGACGATCGACAAACAATCCAAGATAATAGATTTTGGAACTACTTTAGAAATGGCTAACAGCACTGAAAAAGATACAGCTGAGTATGATCTGAAACTCAATTTTGAGAAGGAAATAGGTATTGTTGTAGCGAAATTTCAAAGTGGATGGCGCTTTACTGCTCAAGCAACAGATCGGTCTGGCTCAAGAATTTTTCTACGAATTACACCAGTAAAAAGGATTTTTCTTGATATAAGGCTTGAAGAGAAGTATGTTTACGGTTCGAGCGACCTCGAAAAAGGATTATTGGGTGCTTTTGAAATAGGTGCAGAATTTGATAGATTACGATTCAGAATTAGGTACGGTCTATTTGAGACCGATTCATATGCATCTAGAATTTATGTTTATGAGATTGATTTACCTGGAATAGTAAATAACCGCATGCTTTACAACAAAGGAGACTACGGATTTATCTATATGTTGTTCAAACCGATTGAGGTATTTAACATCGCTACGAAATATTCTTTTGTTAAACGGGATACTGTATTAGTAAAACAATTGAGTTGTCAATTAGATTTTAGGCTCTAAGTCAATAGCATCTTAATAAGAATTTTTAAAAAGTATTTATCGCTCTGACCATAACAGGTTTAAGGAAAAATATGACCGAGGTAGAACGGAAATTATGGTATAGAATCAGGCGAGATAATACACCCTCCCCTTCATCCCCTCCCATCAAGGGAGGGGAATAATTAAGGAATGTCGCAAGAAAAAGTGGAGAGGAGTCAGTTTATCGCTCTCTTGACAAAAATGAAGAATAATATATACTCAAATCTATGTATCGAAATATTTTGAAGAAAATTCGGCACTTAGAGACACCATTTTATATCTATGATCAGGAACGTATCGAAAAAAATGTTGAAATCCTTCTACATAGATTTTGCAAATATGGTGTAAAAATCTTCTTTGCAGTCAAAGCCAATACATCAATTTCAATTTTGAATGTTATACGTAAGAAAAAGATAGGTGCTGAGGTTGTTTCCCCCGGAGAACTTTTTGTATGCCTTAAGGCCGGATTTAATCCCAGAGATATTCTTTACAACAACATCGCACGCAAAGATGATGAAATAATTTACGCAATAAAAAAAGGGGTAGTCTTTTTTAATTTTGAAGCTATAGATCAAGCTCTCCTACTTGAATCGTGTGCGCAAAAATTGAAAAAGAAGATAAGTGTTTTTGTAAGAATAAACCCGGGCATATTTCCTGATACACATCCTCATTTATCCACCGGCGCACCATCAAGTAAATTCGGCATGGAGATTAACGAGCTCAAGGCAATTACGCAGTTAATCAAGAGATTAAAATATGCTGATTTTGTGGGACTTCACTCTCATATCGGCTCTCAGATACTTTCACCTTCACCTTTTTTAAAGGGAGCGAAAAAAGTGATCGAGATGATAGATTATTTTCGGAGCAAAAATATAGGGATACGATATATTAATCTTGGCGGTGGTTTTGGCATACCTTACCATCCTTCTGAACATGAACTGAATTTCGACTCAATTACCAAAACATATGCTATGATAGGTCGAAAGTATAAAGTGAAGATTTTTCTTGAGCCCGGGAGATTTATAGTTGGTAATGCAGGTTATATCGTAACGAGAGTGATATCAACAAAATGTAGAGAGAAATTACCTCTCTATGTAATTGACGCAGGCATGACAGAAAATCCAAGGCCTGCACTTTATGGAGCTTACCATCATGTTGAATCAGTTTTCAAAAAATCTGGGGATAATAAAAGAGTAAGGATTGCTGGACCACTATGTGAAAATTCTGACGAATTCGGCATCTATCGCCTTCCCAAACTCAAGATAGGAGATATCCTTATGATTCACAATTGTGGTGCGTATACAAGAACAATGGCTTCAAACTATAATGGCAGGCTTCTTCCTGCAGAATACATCTTCAGAAAGTCTAGACTAAAGAATATCCGAAGCAAACAGAAATTTTACAGCCTTATCAGCAATGAGGAATATTAAAGTTTTCAAAATAGGCGGGTCAATTTTATGTGAGCCAACTGATTTTCTGAAGATTGCGAAGAAAATCACCAGAGACACAATCAATAACATATGTATTGTCACTTCAGCTATGAAAGGAAAAACAAGCGAACTTATAGAAGCATTTTTGGAGACAGTACCCCAACCAGGGTTCTGGGATTTTGAGCGATTTGCAAGTTTGGGGGAGATTCAATCAACACTGCTCTTTGAATCCACATTTAACTCCTTAGGCATTATGGCAAAAGCAATTCTTCCCTGGATGAGGGAATGGCCTCTTTTTATATCTTTGCAAAATACAAGATCACTATCAGTGGAGAAAACAAACGAAAAAAGAAATTTCCAGGTGCTTGATAAAAGTATAAAGAAAATAAAGAAATATATCAGACCTTTGTTCAAAAGATATCGAGTGTTAATTATCCCTGGGTTTATCGCGAAAGATAGCAAAAATCGGATCGTCACGCTCGGACGAGGAGGTAGTGACATCTCAGCATTGCTATTGAGCGAATTGCTCAAAGCTAAAGAGTTGGTACTAATTAAAGAGGTTAATGGAGTGATGAATCTTGACCCGAATCTTTATCCACAGGCTACAAGGATCAAAACTCTTGATGCCGAAAAGTTGGGGCTCATAGCATCGTCTGGTGCCCAGGTATTACATCCCATTTCACTCAAACATCAAAAAAGTTTGAAAAAAATCAGGGTTACTTCTGTTGAAGCTGATATCCATGATGAAGCTGGTACGGAGATTTCCTTCAACAAAGAAGTAACGGTAGTATCTCTGCCAACTGCATATTCGGTACTCACTTTTGTTGGAAATAGAATACCGGAGACACCCGGGCTTTTGAGTAAGATTTCAACGGTCTTGGCGAGAAACAATATTTCAATATATTCAATAACAATATCAGAAAATTTGATTGCACTATACGTTGAAAAAGGTGAAGGAGAAATTGCGTATAAACTACTTTCTCCGATTTTAAATAAACTTAATAATCTGGAATTCCTAAATCTCAAGAAAAATATTGGTAAGGTGTTGGTTAGAAGTCTGAAATTCATTAATGAACCCGGTGCCATCAGAAAAATTGTGGTTCCTATATCAAAACGGGGCATTAATATTTGGGAGATTTTGACTGCCCATACGGACGTGATGGTTTTTGTCGAACACAAAGATTTGAATAGCACTTTTAACATCATTCGCCAACTTTTCGCAAGAGAACGCTCGAAAAAATAAAAATTTTACATCATGTTTGAATGGCTGTCTACACGCGAACCTGCATTAGTATATGCATTCCTCATTTTTAATGCAATGTTTGAAAGCCTCTTTCCTCCTTATCCTTCAGATGCTTTTGTGTTAGTATTTGCGTTTGTTACTGGTCAGGGTAATTATAATGTGTATTTAGTTTATCTATTGACTGTTATAGGCAGCATCACCGGCATTATGTTTTTATATCATATTGGCAGGGAAAAGGGTGAGGAGTTGATTAAATTGTTCTCACAATCGTTTTTCGGCAGGATATTTCCAGTCAGGCTAATTGAAAAAGCAAAACAGAAGTTTACGAGACGTGGGGATATTGTAATGCTCATAAATCGTTTTTTGCCAGGGATGAGGGCACCGATCTGCTTTGCTGCAGGGATCGTTAGGCTTAATACAAAGAAGGTGTTTCTGTACTGTTTGATAAGTGCAACTTTATGGAATCTATTTTTAGTGACGGTTGGTTTTTATGTCGGATCTACGTGGCACGATGCTTCTCAATTTCTACGAAACTATAATACAGTTGTGGCTGTAATACTAGTCGTTCTTTTAATTTTTTACACAATACTATTTTTTCGGAAAAGGAGAAAACTTTAGCCACTATATTCGATTGGTGAGCGTTTTTTTAAAAGTAACCCAATCGCTTCTGTACAGTAGAATGTATCATTCAGTCGGTGGCCACGCTGCGCGGAAATATCGCGTCTCTGACCAATCAGTATACCAGGTCCATAAAGCACTTTCAGCTCTTACGCGCCAATAGCAGTGCCTTGGATATTCGAATGCTAAAAGGGGAGAAGTTCCAAGTACAATATATAATGAAGTATCGCTAAATGTTGAAGTATTAGAAATATGCAATTCATAATAATCAGCACCATCAACCGTTGTCCACTCCAATTGGACTAATACATAATCCCATCCTTGTCCACCTTGCCCAAAAACGTAATGCGTATCATTAGGCGGGAATAGCAGTTGCGGTGCAGGAGGAGGTGGTATCAAGGAATCTTCGGGAGGCTCATATTGTTCTGGCCCTTTGCATCCAGGATTAAAGTGAGAAAGTAGGATTATTATTGTTATAAGGAAAATTTTCATAATAAAAATACCTAACTTCATCGTTTCTCCTCTAATTAAACATCACTGTTATGCCAACCCTTGCTCTTCTGGGGGCAGTATATGCATTGACCCAATCGTCCGTTGCTTCTATTAGTTCTCTAAAAGCCATATAACTCTCAGCCGGTGTAATAAGTCCATCGTGGTTTTGATCAGCGCCGGGACTATAATAGACACTTGATGCACCTAATGAGTCAAATATCGCAACGTAATTCGTGAATTCTTCTTTTTTGATTTCTTCCAAAGGAATGAACGGATAATGCGGCGCTATTTCATATCTTGAATCAAGGAGATTGATAATTTCAAAATTTACATTTAAGGATATTTTACCGATCTTAAATGGTTTCATTAAAACGCAATCAATTTGCTTTTGAAAAGGTAATCTAAGGATATTTCGTTCCTCATACTTTCCTTCAGGCCCTGGCGGTGTGTATGGGAAACCTTGTCCAAAATACCCAAATAGATATAATTTGACCTTAAGAGGTAAATTGACAATACCTTGAATAAAAATTCTGTGACGTTGATCAAAATCAAGAGGATATTCACTGGCAGGTCTTGATATACTTGTATCAGCATATTCAAAGGCATAGGAACTCGTACCCCTTGCCCAGGAAAGCGTATATGATATTTTACCTGTGTATATTGGATTTGCGAATTCCAATATCCCTTCTAGGCCCTTAATATTTGCATATTCAACATTGAGGTATTCAGAATATCCCCTTGGCAAAGAAGGAACATATCGTGTGCCAATAAGGTCGGTTACATCCTTGTAAAATGCGTTAATGGTCGCACTCAAATCTTTATGTATTTCTCCTTGTAGACCAATCTCATAACTCGTTGTTTTTTCTGGCCCAAGATTTGGATTACCTACTAACGGCGTATATTTATAAAGATAAGAAGGGAATGGTAATAGACTATAATATCCATACATATAATCATATAGGGGTGGTTGTGCATATTTCCCAATGTTTGCTCTGAAGAGAAATTTATCAGTTACCATGAATGAAAAACCAAGGCGGGGTGAAAGTATTAACGTTGGACTGATAAATCCCACATTGATCAAGGTAGTATCGCCATAATCATTGATTAATGTAATATCGGAAGGATCTTTTGAGAAATAATCACACCTACATCCAATTTTGGCATATAGACCTTTAAAATCTACATTATCTTGTATGTAGAAAACATATTCTTCCGGTCGATAGTTGTAGACATCAGTAAGCTGATTCAGCGAATCGCTGATAAAATAAGTGAAATTATCCATATCGAGATAGGAATATTCAATACCTACTTTCATTTCATGATATCTATGTATTTGCAGTATGGAATTGAAATGACCTTTCAGAACATGGGATGATTTGTTTTGGTATTCAGGATAATCGCCTTCACATATGACATTTACGTAGTCAGCACCAAAGGGATTTCTGTTGCTTGACCTTGGCCACTCCAGTGTATTAAGGTCTCGGAAAACAAAATCTTTAAAAAGCCCATCTTCATCTTGTATTCGTACTCCATATTGTCTTGTTGTGTATAGTCTGCTGAATGTTATGTTGAAAAAATATCGAGTGTTCGGTAGATATGTTGCATTGAGAACCTGAAGATTACTTTTTCTCATATCAGAACGATAGTGATCGAGGTGAAATTTATAGAATCTATCTTCACTTGAATATCTGTCAAATTGAGTTCTAGACAGCGCTCCACTCATGGTTAACTTCAAATTGCTCGATGGTGCAACAAACCATTTTCCGTAAAGTGAATAGTCGTTCCGTTGTTTATGTGGTAGTATGTAAAGCCTCGGATCCCAATCGTCCGTATGCATTACATCAAAAGAAACCAATCCCTTGAATCGTTTTGAGACGGGCAAATGAACAGCAGATTGATAGTTTTCATATCCAAAATCATAATAGAATGGCATAATTCGTTCGGTCTTTCCATAAGTTTTTACGCGTATCTTATCTTGTGGGAATATACTAATTAGATTGACTACCCCAGACATTGCTCGACCATATTCAACATCGAATCCTCCAGGTAAGAATATTAATTCGTCGACAATACCTTTAGATATATTAATTGCCAGATCGCCGGTTTGCGGATCAACCAGAGATACATTATCAATCATATATTGAACTTCTGTTGCTCTGCCACCACGTACGTGAATTGCAGTATCAGCACGTGCCACCGCAGGTTGGAAAGTAACGAGATCAATTGAGTAATCAATAGGTAGCGCCGTCACTTCTGCTTTACGGATAATATAGGTTG
>JGI2172J19969_10001383_pt1 | contig 11180 bp, 8 predicted proteins | sample DeeMarSWOR230_32_FD_19969 | JGI IMG/M metagenome (IMG submission 19969)
TTGATGTGCAAGTATAACAGTTTTTGCTTTTTTTTTGTTTAATTCTTGAATTGTGGGAAGAGCAAGGCGTATTCTTGTGTCATCAATTATATTTAGGGTTTTTTTATCCAAAGGCATGTTAAAATCTACTCTTAGTAAAACTGTTTTATTCTCAACATTAAAATCATCTAGTGTGTTAAAATCCTTCATAATTAAAACCTCCATAAAAAAAGGTATAATAAGAATTTATTTAAACATATTTAAAAATTTTTAGAAGTTCAGGTTGTTCTAGTTATTTCTATTTCACTAATTGGTTTAGAGTTATTTATATAAATATAATTTATTAAATCAACAACTCTGCATGAATAACCCCATTCATTATCATACCATGAAAGTATTTTAACAAAATTTCCATTATCACCCATTACTTTTGTACTAAGACCATCTATTATTGCAGAATGAGGATTACCAATTACATCAGTTGATACAATAGGCTCTTCTGTGTACTGCATTATACCTTTTAGATGTCCTTCACTTGCTTTTTTAAGAATATCGTTTATTTCATCTTTGTTTACAGTTTTTTTCAAAGTACATGTAAAATCAGTAAGAGAACCATCAGGAGTTGGAACTCTTACAGCTAGTCCATCAATTTTTCCTTTCAGCTCAGGTATGACTAGTCCTACTGCTTTTGCAGCACCAGTTGTGGTTGGGATGATTGAAACAGCAGCTGCTCTTGCTCTTCTTAAATCTTTATGTGGGAAATCAAGGATACGTTGATCACCTGTGTAAGAGTGAATAGTAGTCATGAATCCTTGTTCAATCCCAAAATTGTCATTTAATACTTTTACTGGCGGTGCCAGACTATTAGTCGTACATGAAGCATTTGATATAATATTATGTTTCTCAGGATTATATGAGTGTTCATTTACACCTAAAACAACTGTTAAATCAGGGTCTTTTGCTGGAGCTGTAATAATGACTTTTTCTGCTCCTGCCTGAAGATGTTGAGATGCTTCATTTTTACCACGGAATATGCCAGTAGATTCGACAACAACGTTTATATCTAATTTATTCCATGGTAAATCCAATGGTTTTACTTGGGATAAGAATTTTATATAACTGCCATTGACCATAATACCATCGTTTTTAACTTCGATAGTACCGTTAAATTTTCCATAAATCGAATCGTATTTTAGTAGATGAGCAAGAATCTGGGCGTTTCCAAGATCATTTACTGCTACAATTTCGAATTTCTTTCCATATTTTGAATGTCCTAATGCAGCACGTAAGGTGTTTCTTCCTATTCTACCGAAACCATTTATAGCTACTCGAATCATCCCTTCCACAAACCAGCAAATATTATTATTCTATATAAGTATTATGCTAGAATAGTATTTTATCCATAAATTTAATAGAAGAGTATATTAGGGATAATGATAATTTTTACTAAAACTATTTCAACTCCTTTTTTTATCTTATACAAAATATGAAACCTATGGCAATGCTACATCAAATCCTATAAAAAAAAGTGATTGTGATAACCCATACATACAATCTAAATAGCTTGTTCTGAGCGTGTAATCACCACTTTCACCTATACCAAACTTCCAATCATAAGGTAATCTATAACCCTTTTTAAAACCTCTAAAAACCCACTCATGTCCATCCCAACAAAACATCCTTAAAGTCTTCCTACCATGAGGCATCTTCCAAAAAACCTTCCAAAAACCAAAACCTCCTACACTATGATAATGCCACCATGTCAATGGGCAAATAAAAAAATAATATAAAAACGTATTATTAACTTGAAAATTAGCTTTACCATTCAGCATTCTACGATAATCTGGATGTTTACTTATCGTTAGAGTTGAATCAAACTCACCATACCATAAATAATAAGTTTCCCCGACCTCAAATCCTTCAACCTCCATATCACTACAATTACCACTAAAGTTCATCCAAACCTTCATTTCTGTAGTAACATCGTTCTCCTCTAAATCAAAGATTAAACCAGTCCATACAAAATACCATGTACCCGCTGGGTAGGTGATATAATAATTGTCTATAATCGACTCCGTGACCCAATACTGAAATGTTTTAAACATCGGCATATTTTCATACGTATAATCGATGTTTTTTCCAAATTTACAATGAAAATAGTTAATCTTATCTGTGCGTTCCCAATAATGGGCATATCCACCACGATTTGTAACCTCTTTTTTGTTTGTAGCAAGACATCCATTATAGAAATTTCCACGAGTTGACCTATTACAAGTTTTATTTTGATGCACATAACGAACATATTTTGTAAGATTTATCTCATTAGAAGATGAAACCCGCACAACATAGAATGGTCTAGTAGTTTCTCCATAGAAATGTAAACCATTATCAGATATTTCGCTAGTTGTTCCACTATATGATTTTTTTTCATTTGAATCACCAGTGTACAAGGAATTGTCTAATATCTCATATTGTGTTTCATTATCATAAGTAGTATAAACAATTTTGACATCATAATCTACTTCATCGGTATCCTCTTTGAAGCATATCCCTTTATTAGAGTAACTTAAAGAATCTTGTTCATCAACATCGATTTTCAAGCAGGACTTCTCCTCAAATATACCAACAGTTGATGATATAAGACTCATTCCAATAAATAATACTATTATGCTAAAAACAAGTCCTTTTCTAAATAATCCATTTTTCATGCTTTGCCTCCCTCTTTTCTAAATTATATCTGATATTATGTTCTTAAAGGTTATCTATGAAAATGTTATTATTTGCAACAAAATGCGTTATAAAACTATAATATTAAAAATTTATAACAATGATTTTCAATTCTAATAAAATAAAAAAAACAACAGAAGCATCAGAAAGTTTTATGATAAAAAAAAAGTGGAGAGGTTACCTACGAATCTATGGTATATTAAATGTTGTATCACTGCATAGAACATAGAATAGAAGGACAATTCCTTTTACTTCTTCTTCAAATAGAAATTCTTCTACTACTGGAGCTGTTAAAGATACACTTACTGATATGTTTATTGTAGCACGACCGAAACCTATTAGAGGTTTAAGATGAGGTTTAATCGGAAATCCTGGCTCATCAGATGTAAAGTTCATTAAATCATATCCCAATTCTTTACCAACTAACATACGTGATGCATTTGTTGTTATATTTACTATATAATCCCCAGTAACCGATTCATTGGTCGTAGTCCCAACAGATACTCTATATCCAAACCACCAACCTTCAACCACTATTTCAACTCCCCAATCTTGCGTATTTAGGGGTTTATTTACAATCTTTTTTTCATTCGGAACTGCAGCTATTCCAAGTCCACTTAGAACTAAAATACTTACTACCAAGATTGGTAATATTTTTTTCATATGTGTTTCCTCCCTATAAAAACAAATAGGTTATTTTGATTTAAACCTTTTGATGCTATATGAAACAAAATGTAAAATAAAATTAGGATATTGATATATCGGTAAATTTATCCCTTTTTACAAAGAGATTCTAAGTGTTTTAATAGAAGATGGAAATAAGGAAATAAAAAATCATTATAATCCTCGATTTAAGTAAAAAATAACACTTGGTAAGATTTTACTAACACTATTCGACTTAGTATATCATTCTATATACTACTTCCTAATAAATAAGTTGATTTTGCATCTATTATTTTAACTTGTAAAATTTTTCCAATTTCGGTTTTAAGTTTTAAAACAACTGGTTTATAGTTTTCAGTTCTGCCTACAAAAGTATTATTTTTTCCTTTTTCTGTTATAAGAACATTATATTTTTTTCCAATATATTTAAGATTATTACTCTTTGAAATTTCACTGCAGACTTTGCTTAATATTTTTGATCTTTCTTTTACGATTTCTGTACTGACTCTTCCTTTCATTATTTTAGCTTTTGTATAAGGTCTAGCAGAGTATCTTGTTATATTGGTAATATCAGGTTTAACCTTTTTTATTAAATCAATACTGTGCTGAAATTGTTCGTTTGTTTCAGTTGGAAAACCAACAATTATATCCGTAGAAATAGTAACGTCTTTGTATATTTCTCTAAATTTTTTTATAATATTAATAAAATTATTTACATTATACTTCCTATTCATTTTTTCTAAAATATCATTATCACCTGATTGTACCGGTAAATGTAAAAACTTATAGATTTTAGAATCATTAAAACCTTGAATTATTGAATCTATGTTTTTTTCACAGGTATATGGATTCATCATCCCGACTCTTATTTTAAAATCACCTTTTATTTTGGATACATTTATTAAAAGTTTACCTAAATCATTTCCAGAATCTAAACCATAAGAACTAGTATCTTGAGCAGTTAATTGGATTTCTTTGCAACCTTGTTTTATTGCTGAACAAATATTCTCCGTTATCTCATCAATCGGATAACTCCTAAGCTTTCCTCTGGCAAGAGATGTTATGCAATATGAGCATGAAAGCATGCATCCTTCAGCAATTGTAATAGGTGCAAAAATATCTTCATAATATTTTAAAAATTGAGTTTTGTTTTTATCGACAAATTTAGTTTTTTTATTATTTAAAACATCTAAAACATGATGTGAATATTGTGTTGGTAAGAGTATTGCTTTTGGTAAAACCGATTTAACAAGGTCTGATTGGACTGAAGCCATGCACCCACCAACGATTATTTTTTTACCTGTTTTTTTAAAATCTCTAAGTCGTGACAACATTCGTTGTTCTGTGGTGTTTATAACTGTACAAGTATGAATAATAATTAAATCAGCATTTTTTATGTTATTAACAATTTCATGATTATTTTCTTTTAAAATACCTTTAACTAAACTAGCATCACTTTTATTTGCAGTACAACCGTAAACTTCTAAATATGCTTTCATAAACGAAAACAGGACAAATAGGTCTTTCTATTTAATTGCTTCTTCAAATCTAAAAAGTACAAAATCTTTTTCTAGATTTGATAAAAAATAACCTGCTCTTGGACCTTTTTCCTGTCCAAGTATAACTTGATAAATAATCTTAAATGCCTGGTTTATTTGTATTTTTTCTTTTTCAGCTTGATCATAAATTGCATTGTGAATGTTTTCTGCTTCCCACTTAACTTTTGACAAATTTTCTTTCAAATTTTTTAAAAATATTTTTTCTTTTTCTAAAAAATTTATTTTTGGTAATTTCTTTTTAACCTCGAATTTTACAATATCAGGTGCAAAATTTTTTAGCCAATACTTAACATTTTCAATTCTTTGTTTTAAACGATCCTCATCATTTTTTTCTAAATCTTTTGGAATTTGGGATGTTCTATTAAGTATTTTTTTTATTTCTTCCCAATTTTCCCCTATTTGAACAAGTGTTACTAAATGTCTGTATGGTAGCTGATGTGGAATTTTTTTTGGAACAAAATAAGGTTGTGAAAGTTCATATGTTTTTTTAAGATCCTTCATTCCCTTTGATGCTTCTTCTTTTCCAAAATAGACGCGTTCTTCTTTATCATATTCATCAACTAGATTAAGAATTCCTAGTCCTGAATCAAAAACAATGTGTTTATTTGGTTGGTTATTAATTATTAAAAATCTTAGAACTTCTGGTGGCGTCATTTTAAGCATTTCCTCAGCACTTAAAGCTGTTCCTTTTGAACTATGCATTGCTCCTAGTCCTTTAAGCATTATAAATTCATATATTGTATATTCAGGTGCAGGATAACCATAAATTTCTTCAACAATTTTTTTTCCAGTATCTCTTGCACCACCTGTAGTACCAAGATCTTTACCAAGAGGTTCAAAAGTAACACCTAACATTTTCCATCGTGCTGGCCAGTCAACTCTCCAGGGAAGTTTACCAACTCCACCCTTTGTAATATCTACTTCTCCTTCAAATCCGCACTCACATTTGTATTCAATAACAGGATGCTCATACAAAACAGCTTTTGTAGTGGTTAATCTTTTACACTTTTCACATCTTATATTAAAAGGAATCCAGTCTTTGGGAACTTGTCTTTTTGAAATATTTTGTATTATTTCTTTTATTTTCTCAGTGTTTTCCAATGCTATTTGAATTGAATCGTTATAGTCTCCTTTATTATACATTTCACTTGCTCTATAAACCTTTNGCTCAACTCCTATTTCTTTTAAGGAATTTAAAAAAGAAATCAAGTAATGATCAGCGTAACTTTTATGTTTTCCACACGGACAAGGAATATCATAAATAGGCATACCAACATATTTTTCATAGCTTTTTGGTAAATATGGATAAACTTTTCTTAACGGGTCATTGTCATCAGCTACATAAATTAATTCGGCATCCCCGCCCTTATTGATTAAACATCTATAAACTGCATCAGATGTTAAAATCTCCCGCATATTACCAATATGAATAGGACCAGAGGGAGTAATACCTGTGGCTAACACATGTTTCTTATTTTTTTTAAGTAACTTATCAGCTAAAACATCTGCCCAATGCATAACAACCCCAGCGAAACAACAGATTAAATTACTCTTGCTCTTATCAGCGCGCGAAGTGGTACATCATCTATTTTATTTTGCCCTCTTTTATTTAAAATAGCAATGCATAAAACTGGTTTACCTTTTTCATCTTTAACAGCTTTTATAGCACTTTTAAAGGTGATGCCAGTACCAACTACATCATCCACGATAACAACATTTTTTCCTTTAACAGTCGCATAATTTGAAGAAAAAGCACCGGATTTTTGAAAATGTGGTCTGAAAATAGCCATCTCTATTCCAAGTTTATCAGCAATAAAAGTAGCAAATGGAATTCCATTTACTGCAATACCAACAACAGTGCTTATGTCTTTACATTCTTCAAGTATTACATCGCACATGGCATCTGAAATAAAACTCATTCTTGTTGGAAATACTCCTACAGAACGCCAACCGACTTTAAGATCCTCACTTGGTTTTTTTTCTTTTCCTCTGCTTAGAAGCCATACAGCTGTTTGTTTAGAAACATTAAGTTCATCTGCTATCTCATGTTCTGTAAGCCCGCTCTCCTTATATTTAAATGCTTTATTTATGAGCGCTTCAACTTCCTTCATATAATTACACCTTGAAATTTAGTATATAAATTCAATATTTAGATGTTTGCCAAATATTTCAATAGTAAAGCTAAAATATTAAAACATATTATAGATATTATAGAAAATAAGGATTAGTGAATAGAAATGCCAAAGGAAAAAAAAGGCGAAGGGTTTCACTCCGCTGCAGGATTAATAAGATACTTTGATGCAGAAGAAAAAACCTCATTTAGGATACCGCCATGGTTTGTTATTGCAATGTGCATAGCCGCAGCAGTGATAGTTGTTGCAGTTCATATAATATATAGAGTTTAAATTTTTTTAAAAAAATTAGTTTATATTTTTTCCAACTTCTTTTTAGTAAGTTGTTTAGCAAGTTCTAATGCATCTTTTGCTTTATTTTTATTAGGACCACCACATTGGGTCATTTTTGGTTTACCACCACCACTTCCACCTAAAACTTTACCAACCTCAGGTGCTATTTCTCTTAAATCAATTTGAACGTTTTCTGAAGCCATAGAAACAAGGACATTTCCATCAAAAATATGTGCAACATAGTTATCTTCTTTTGTTATAAAACCTGCTGTTGCGGTTGCATCAAATAAAGAAATACCAGTAACAATTTTTATATCAGTTCCAGCTACTTTATCTGCTTTATTAAAAAGTTTTTCAATTTCATCCATTGGTATTTTTTTCTTGTCTTTTTGCATTTTCTTGTATTCTGAAAAAAGATCTTCACAAGCCTCATTTAAATTTTTAACAGTTTTTATTTTTGTTATTTTTATCTCTTCTAAAAATCGTTTAATTGTTTTTTCAATTTGTTTAATGGGAACAGAAAAAATATTTGATACTTCTTGTAATTGTTTAGAAATATCTTCATCTTCTTCTATTTTATATGCTAAATCAAGATGCTTTACAATTTTTTCATATAATTGTTTCTCTTCCTTAAGGTGAATATCAGCCATTTTTCCTGCAGCAAAAATAATTCTATTTACTCCATCTTGGATTCTTTCTGTTTTAATAATTCTAATTTTTTCAACTTCACTGGTATTATTTAGATGAGTTCCACCACATGCCTCAACATCAATTCCTGGTATATTTAGAACCCTAATACAATTACCAGGTGGAACACCACCTTGGTAAAGTCTAAAACCATGCGTTTTTTCTGCGCTGTTTCTGTCCATAACTTTTTTTTCTACATTAACTGCTTTTTTAATAAATTGATTAGCAAGTTCTTCAATTTTCTTTTTTTCTTGCTCTGAAATATTTTTGTAATGAGAAAAATCAAATCTTGCCTCGTTTAATCCAAGCTGTGAACCAGCCTGCCAAATATGTTCTCCTAACAATTTTCTAAGAGCACTGTTTACAAGATGTGTACCTGTATGGTGTTTCATTAAAGTGTAACGGTGCTCCCAGTCAATAACTCCATGAATTTTTTCTCCTATTTTTAAATCTCCGTCAACAATATGTATAATTGCTTTCCCTTCTTTAACAACGCTTTGAACAATTAATTTTTTTCCATCGTTTATAAGATAACCTTTATCTGCTGGTTGCCCACCGCCTTCTGGGTAAAAAGCGGTTTTATCAAGAATAATTTTGTTGTTATTTTTCCATAAAACCTTTGCATCAAAATCTTTTATGTAGTGATCTTTATAGTATAACGGCTCAGATTTTGGTAAGTATAATTTTTCTTCTTTTGATTCTTCTATTTTTACTTCATGGGAATGCAACTCTGCGACCATTGATTCAAAATTCTTTGGAATATCTATCTCTATTCCATGATTTTTTGATATATTCTTCACTATGTCAGGTTGCATGCCATGGGTGTCATAAAGAGTAATAAGTTCTTTAGCATCAATTTTTTGTTTTTCTTTCAATATACGTTTAACAAGGTTTTCACCCTTTGTAAGAGTTTCTGAATATCTTTCCGTTTCAATATCTAATATCTCACCTATCTGTTTTTTACTTTTTATCAAAGAAGGAAAATCTTTTTCAAGAAAATCAAGCTGCATGTACACAATATCTTTTAAAGAATTATTTATCTTAATATTTTCAATAAATCGAAGAGACCTTCTAATTATAAGTCTTGCAAGATATCCTGCTTTAATATTTGACGGAACTATTCCATCACCAAGCATAAAAGCAAGGCATTTAGAATGATCAGCTAGTGAATATAAACTTTGCATATCATTTTTATTCTTAGCATTTTCTTTTAACCAACTTACAACCTCTGGAAAAGCTGTTTCGTAAATTGTTTTTGTACCCTGTGTACACCATGATATTCTTTCTAAACCATAACCTGTATCAACAATGTTTAATGGATTTTTAGAATATTTTTTACCTTTTAATTCAAATTCGCCTTTTTCGTCTTCTTTTAAATTCATAAATACAAGGGTAGCTATTTCTAATCCACCTACTAATACCTCAAGACAAGGACCTGCATTTCCTCCGCCATCCCATAGTTGCTCTTTGTAGTTAATTAATTCTCTTGGAATACCTATATGTTTTGTAAAGTATTCATCACAAAATTTCAGAGTTTCTTCCTTAAAATAAATTTCATCTGTATTTTTATTAAATGCATGATGTCCCATCATCTCAAAAATTGTTAAATGTCTACCGCTTAATCCTACTTCTTCTAAATCATTGAGTCTTATGCATGGTTGTGAAATAACCAATGGATTGGCTGGAGGTGGAACTTCACCTGAAGTTACATGCGGTTGAAAATCTGCAATTGAAGCAATTGTTAAATAGATATCAGTTCGCCATCTTGCAATAACAGGGCATCTTTGCCCAGTTTCAGGGTAAGAAATTATAGAATGTTTATTTTTTTCAAAAAATGATAAAAAACTGTTTCGTACCTCAGATAAAGAAAGTGGTTTTTTTCCAATTGGTTTACCAATAAAACTAAACTCTACACAAGGTCTGTCTCCGCAAAGTTGTGTATCCTTATTTAAGGTCCAGAAATATGCATTACACGATGAGCATTTTTTTCTAATAAAACCGTTTTTTTTGAAGAATTTCAAATCACATTCTTTTTGGAGAAATGAGTCCATTTTATACCACTGATGTCAACCGAAATATCAAGAAGGTTTATTAGAATATCCCCTTCTTTGTGGATCCTCTTTTTATTATAAAATATATTATTATTTTTTAATCTTAAAATTTATTAAATTTTATATTTATTTATTCAAAATAAAAGAAACGATTTTAATTTAATTTATTAAAAATTATTTCTTTCTTAAACTAATATTGATTGAAATTTTCAAACTAAATTATAATAAATTGCCGTAATTTTTTTTCCAATATATAGATATTTGCCGATAAATTTAAATAATCTTATCCTGATTATGATATTATTATAAAATAATAAGAGGTAACCCACTTTTTCTTTTATTTGTTACCTCTTATACCTCCTCCCTTATTTAATTAATACATAAAAAGATATATATAACTAAATATAAAGATATATACAAATACATAAGAATAATAACTTATTAATATCAAAATATGTACAAATTAAATTATTTTGAAACTATCTCATATTGGTTTAACTACCTTTTTTATCTTGCGTTTGTTTCATAATTTCATTTTATGAATTAGTAGTTTTTAGAATGATTTTTTATAAAACTAATAATAACTGTTATCCTATAAAGAATGTTTATTATTCATCAGAAAAAAATGATAACTCATATTATTTCTTTATTTTGTTCCAAATAATTTAATAAGTACCTTGTATTTTACCTATATAATAGTTTATTGTATTCAGGAGTCTCGGATGAGTGAATCTATAGAAGATATGATAAATGTAAAAGAAGAATTTCAAAAAAAAGCTAATATATTAAAGGAAAAAAGAAATCAATTACATTTGAAATCAAAGAACCTTGCAGATGAACGGGACTCATTGAATTCAAGTATTAGAGAAATTAGAAATAAAATAGCTGAGCATAAAAAAAATAGAGATGAGCTAAATGAAAGAGTAAAACATGCAAAAGAGCAAAGAAATACTTTAAATAAAAATTATAGTGAAATTAAAAAACGAATCGAAGAGCTTGAAAGAGTTCGTTCATTATCATTAGGTACAAATTTAAATGAACTTCGTAAACAATTAAGAAATTTAGAAAATGAACAGATGACCCAACCAATGTCGCCTCAGAAGGAGAAA
>JGI2172J19969_10001385_pt1 | contig 11156 bp, 8 predicted proteins | sample DeeMarSWOR230_32_FD_19969 | JGI IMG/M metagenome (IMG submission 19969)
GGTCCTGGAGCATATTCCCGAAGACAGGATTGCAGTCGATGAATTGATTAGAGTAATGAGCAAAGATGGTGACATCGGGATTAGCGTGCCCCATTATTTTGCTGAATCTATCTGCTGGAAGCTATCTAGAGATTACTATGGTTTCCCCGGTGGTCATATCAGAAAATACAAAACTCGCCAGCTGCTCGATCTTGTGGATACCGCTGGCTTATCCGTTCATACTATTCGCCACAGACACGCCTTGCACTCTTTTTATTGGGTGCTTCGCTGTGTTTTCGGGATCAAAAAGGAAAAGGCCCTGATTCCTTCCTTATATAACAGGTTCCTGGAATGGGACTTGCGTGTTAACCACAGGGTCTTCCGCTGGTTGGAAGGGTTATTAAATCACTTGTGCCCCAAGAGTGTCGCCATCTACGCCAAGAAAAAAGAATCTATCCCATCAGAATAATACCGCTTTATCCACCTGCCCGAGTCTCCAAGACGTAAATTAGCTACCTGGAACCGAAGTGCTCCCCAATTATGCACAGCCTCTCTTTCGTCAAGCTGGGAAGGTCGCTCCGCAAGCCTTCTGCCACCCGAGCAGAAGTCGTTTCGGCTTCTGGTTAAGTAAAATAGAGAATAAGCGCCATCACTCCAACCAATATAAAGAAGATGCCCACCAGATAATTGAGGATTTTAGGGAAAATCATTATCAGGATACCGAAGACAAGGGCGATGATTCCTCCTATGAGACTTAATCTGGGTAGTGAACCAAACACACCAAACATAGATGATTATCACCTCCTGTAATTGAATTACCACCAGTATGCCATGAACATAAATATTTATGCAATAGGTACATCCGCCACTGCCATCAAGCTGGCTTTGTCAAGCGACAAAGTTGAACTGTACCATCCCACCAAGTAAAATAATAAATATCATGATTGGATTCGAGCATATAAGTAAAATATCCAGGACGTCCCCGTCTAAAATAGTGCTCTTGATAATAGACGGCGTCGGCGGTCTACCTGATCCTAAAACCGGTAAAACAGAACTGGAGTCAGCCAGAAAGCCCAACCTGGATCGGATAGCCCAAGACTCACTGTGCGGGCTCATTGACCCTGTTAGCCCAGGAATTACGCCGGGGAGCGCGCCAGGGCATCTGGCAATCTTTGGCTATGACCCTGTCAAATACAATATCGGGCGTGGAGTCTTGGAAGCTCTGGGAATAGATTTAGAACTGAAGCCAGATGATATCGCAGCTCGGGGTAATTTCTGCACGGTTGATGACAAGGGAATCATTACACATAGGAGGGCAGGACGGATTTCCACAGATAAGAATACCCTTTTATGCCGCTTATTAAATAAGATCACCATAGATGGGGCTGAGATTTCCGTGCTGCCGGTCAAAGAACATAGATTTGTACTCATCCTCCGAGGCGAAGCTTTATCTCCTGAGCTAGCAGATTCTGACCCACAGCAATTAGGGCTGGCCCCCAAAAAGATAGAGGCATTATCGCCGCAGGCACAAAGAACCGCGATAATTGTCAACGAATTTGTGTCTCAAGCAGGAAGCATCTTGCAAGAGGAGACCCGCGCCAACATGGTGCTTCTCCGTGGCTTCTCTCGCCGACCCGACATCCCCTCCATGCCTGAAATTTACAAGTTAAAGCCGGCAGCCATCGCTACGTATCCTATGTACCGGGGGTTGGCCAGGTTGGTGGGGATGCAAGTATTGCCAGGGGGTGAAAGCATAACAGAGCAAATGAATAGCCTACGCCGCCACTATGCCGATTATGATTTTTTCTTCGTCCACTTTAAGAGCACCGATGCCAGAGGAGAGGACGGCGACTTCCAGGCTAAAGTTCAGGCCATCGAGGAACTCGATAATGCCCTCCCCAGCTTGCTCAGCTTAGACCCAGATGTCCTGGTTATCACTGGAGACCACTCCACCCCGGCAACCCTAGCCATGCATAGCTGGCATCCAGTGCCTTTCATGCTAAAATCCAAATGGTGCCGCCCTGATAATGTCACTGAGTTCTCGGAACGAGCCTGCCTTGATGGTGGTATGGGGCGTTTCCCGGCTACGGAAACAATGTCCTTAGCTATGGCTAATGCTTTGAAACTGGATAAGTTTGGTGCCTAGCAAGAAAGCACTAAGCACGAAATCCGAAATCCTAAATAAATACAAAGCACAAATGACCAAAATTCAGAAGAATAAGTTTCAATNTTTAAATTTCGAATTTTGGATTTGTTTAGGATTTAGAGATTAGAAATTAGGACTTCTCCGTCTCGGGTGGAGTCGCCTCCACTAAACCTGCTTGTTGTAGTGCTTCCATAAGGCGGGCAGCTCGAGGATAGCCAATACGAAGACGGCGCTGTAAGAAAGAAGTGGAGATATGCTTATATTCCTGTACCAAACGCTTTGCCTCTTCCAAAAGAGGGTCAGGGGGACCAGCTATTTGTGCACTTAATGGGCGCTCAACCACTTCATCAAAGTCGACAGAGCTCGTCTCAATCTGCCGCTGGTTACCCCAGAAATACACCAGTCTCTCGATCTCAGTATCAGAAACAAAGCTTCCTTGAAGACGTTTAGGCTTACTAGCTTCAGTAGGCATGTAGAGCATATCCCCTCTACCCAGCAATTTCTCAGCACCCACCATGTCAAGTATGGTCCTGGAATCTACGTGAGAGGTAACGGCGAAACTAATTCGGGTAGGGAAGTTAGCTTTAATAAGCCCAGTAATTACATCTACTGAAGGGCGTTGTGTAGCTACGACGAGATGAATGCCTGTCGCTCGAGCCAACTGAGCTAACCGACAAAGCGAATGTTCCACCTCATCGAAAGCTGTCATCATTAAATCAGCCAGTTCATCAATGATGAGCACCAAATATGGTAACTCTTCTCCAGGTGAGCGGTCTTTGTTATAAGCCTCGATATTGCGTGCTCCCGCCTGAGCAAACTGACGATACCGACCATCCATCTCTTGATTAAGCCATTTTAAGGCCTTTATCGCCTTATCGGTATCCACAACCACAGGGGCAAGTAGATGTGGTACTCCGTTAAATGTCACTAACTCCACCCTCTTGGGGTCAACCATGATGAACCGAACGTCGTCAGGGCTGTTGTGTAAAAGCAAGCAACAAATAACAGAATTAAGACAAACAGTTTTGCCACTGCCAGTAGATCCAGCAATAAGCAAATGTGGCATCCTGGTTAGGTCTCCCGCCATCGCCTCACCACCGGCACCTTTACCCAGAGCGATAGCCAGCTTGGAACGGGCTTTAATTTTTTGAAAAGCAGCGCTCTCTATCGCACCACGAAGGGCAACCGAGCCAAACACAGTGTTAGGAACCTCAATGCCCACCACCGATGCCCCGGGCACAGGAGCCTCAATTCTGATGCTGGGAGCAGCCAAGGCTAAAGCTAAATCATTGCCCAAAGAGGTAATACGGTCTACCCTTACCCTGGTCCTGGATACTTCTTCCAGTTTCGTTTCATAGCTACCATTCCTCCCCTTCTCTCTTACTTCTTTATACTTCCTGTCCCAACCAGGCTCAACACCAAACTGTGTCACGGTGGGACCCATGTTTACCTGTACAACCTTGGCTTCTACACCATAGCTCGCTAAAGCTTCCTCAATCAATCGCGCTCGTTGGTCAATGTCTGCTCTGTCCAATTTCACCTCAGTGGGCTTGTCCAGGATATCAATCGGTGGAAGATTCCACCCTCCAGGGGTGAGAATTGGTTCGTGTTCTGATTGCCAAACCGGGGAAGAGGGAGGTATAACAGGCTTTACCTCCACCGCACTAACTGCCTCTACTTCAAGCGATGTGGCTTCGCGAGGTATAGCTTTGACAGGAGCTCGCTGGCGGAAAATAAACTCAGAAGCGCGCCTATAAGCTTTGCTCAAGAGACGCCAGCCATTCTTAGCAACATCCCATGACTTTCGAGGGATGATGAAAACAATTCCCAGCAGGACAAGCCCGGCTACCCGAAACCCACCCACGACATTTGAATCGCCTATTAAGCTTTGCCCGAATCTTCCTCCCAAGGCGGAAAACGAAAGGATTCCCCAGACAGCAAAAGCCACGCTGATGCCCCCGAGAACCCAATTCCACCTATGTTTCACAACAGAAAACTGCCGCCGCCATGCCACCCAGACCAGCAACCCCACAGCAACGGCTATTATTATCAGTCCATAACCAAACAATGCGACGATGCCTTCCCATAACACATACAGCAAGACTACTATTACGACAATCAGGATAAGCCTTCGTACCACCGGTAAAGCGATGAAGCTGAAGAATCGCTTCCATGCTGGTCGGCTTTCTTTTGTTTTCCTCCCGGGATTAGATCTACTTCTTGATTTAGACACGGAGTTATGCCCCTAGCTCGTCAGTTTCATCTTACGGAAATTCTAATATCTAAATCCTAAACAAATTCCAAATCCTAATTTCAAAATTCAAGGCCTTTATGTTTTGATCATTTGGGTTTTGATGAGAAGAATTAAGTTTTTTTCTTATCTTTTGTTTAATATTTCGTATTTAGTGCTTAGGATTTTCTTTTTACCTCCACAACCACGGGAATGATGATAGGACGACGATGAATTTGCTCATAAAAGAATCTGCTCAGGGAATCCTTTACTTTGGCATCAACGAAGCTTGGTTTGTTTAAGCGTCCTCTAGAAACGAATCCTCTTCTTCCGTCCTCTAGAGCAGCTATCAACACATCTCGGCCTTTTTCAATCAATGTCTGTTCCTCTCCAGCATCAATAAAGCCGCGCGTTATAATGCGCGGCCTTTCAGCCAGCTTACCACTTTCAGCATCAACAACAACGGTCACCACAACGACGCCGTCTCGCGAAAGTAACTTGCGGTCCCGAAGTACGGCGCCATCCAGCTCGCCTGTTATCAGACCGCTCACATAGATAACTCCGACACGGGTTTTAGCAACCACCTTTCCTGAATCCCGTCCGAGCTCAAGGACATCCCCATTCTCAAGGACAAAGACGTTGTCTTTGGGTATACCCATACTTCGAGCTAAGCTGGCATGCAAGCTTAGATGGCGATATTCCCCATGAACAGGAACAAAGAATTTGGGCTTGACCAGACTAAGCAAAAGCTTCAACTCCTCCTGACTACCATGCCCGTGGACATGCACCTGAGCCAGCTTGTCATAGATTACATTGGCACCTTGACGGAATAGGCTGTCTGTTGTCTTGCTAACGAGTGTCTCATTACCGGGAATAGGAGTTGCTGAAATCACCACGGTGTCACCAGAGACTATCTGAACTCGACTGCTGGGGTCACGATTGGCCATGCGCACCAGGGCAGAGGTGGGCTCACCTTGACTTCCTGTGCTTAACACGATAACTCGATTGTGAGGCAAGGTCTTAAGCTCGTCCAGGCGGCACATAATGTTGGGGGGGGCAGTAAGATAACCTGTTTTCAATGCCATGCTCACTATCTCTTTCATGCTGCGCCCGATGATAAATACGCGCCGACCATTTTTGACAGCAACATCGAATACTTGCTGCACCCGAGATATGAGAGAGGCAAATGTAGTTACGATTACCCTCCCCTTTGCCTCACTTACAATCCGATCTAAAGTATCGCTAACTAACCTCTCAGACGGAGTATATCCGGGAAGCTCGGCATATGTTGAGTCAGAAAGAAGAAGCAAAACACCCTTTTCCCCTAGGGAAGCTAACTGGCTAAAGTTAGTAGCCTCGCTAATGACCGGGGTATAGTCGATTTTGAAATCACCACTGTGAACTACAATTCCCAGGGGAGTGTGAATCACCAACCCCACAGAATCAGGGATACTATGGCAAACAGAGAAAAACTCTATGGTGAAATTACCTAGTTTAATCCTGCTCCCCGGGCTAACTATATTCAATTTTGCGTTAGTTCTTACCCCCCGTTGCTTGAGTTCTACGAGAATCAGCTCTCGAGTGAACTTGGTAGCATAAACGGGAGGGGTGAGCTGGGATAAGATGTAAGGCAGCGCTCCAATGTGGTCTTCGTGCCCATGAGTAATCACTATCCCCCTTAAGTTTTTCTGTCTCGCTAAAAGATAGCTAATATCCGGGATAAGCAAGTCAACTCCCAGCATCTCCTCGCTGGGGAACATAAGCCCGGCATCGATGACGACTATGTCATTGCCACATTCCAGTGCCATCATGTTCTTGCCGATTTCACCTAATCCGCCTAGAGGAATGACTCTTAATTTATGTGGTGACATGGTTCTTTTGCTTCCTTTCACTCAGGACATGGTTCTAAAACAGGCTTAATTGGTGAGATTCAATCGCATCTTGAAGCAGTTCCTTACCTTGAGCTAATATCTGGGGGATTTTGAGCATATCCGTTTCGATGGTCCGTCGTAGAGAGCCTTGATGGAGAGCCGCTGCCGGATGATATACGGGATAATAAATGACATCTCCTGATTTGCGCGGCTTACCATGAATCTTGCCTATACTCTCATTGGGGAAATACCGCGCTAAAGAGTAACGTCCCAAGGTAATAATCATTTGGGGCTGAATTATCTCTATTTGACGGTCTAGCCATTTGCGACAGCTTTGTATCTCTGCTGGCAGCGGGTCACGGTTCTGGGGCGGACGGCACTTAATCACATTGGCAATATAAACTTCCTCCCGTCGTAACCCAATTGAGGCTAACAGTTGGTCCAGGAATTGCCCGGCCGGCCCGACAAAGGGACGCCCTTGCTGGTCTTCGTGCCATCCCGGCGCTTCACCAATAAAAAGTAAGTCCGCGTCCTCAGCCCCCTCCCCAGGTACCACCTTAGTGCGATACTTAGCTAGCTCACAATCTTGGCAAGCTATAATTTCCTCACAGAGTCGAGCTAAAGCTGACATCTAAGGCGATGGTAGCATATCTACCTTCGTCGGTCAATTTAGGTTCTTTGTAGACCAGGAATGCTCAACCTATTTACTCTTCCTCCTCATCCTCATCCTGTTCCCAAATAGGCTCGGTGAACTGGTCAATAAATTCCGCCGTAACTCTCTTCGCTATTCTATCCATCTCCTCGTCTACTTGCTCGGCCAGATGGCCGAGCTCGGTCAAGTCAAGTGTAATTCCTAACATTTTGGTCAGAACACGAAGCACAGCCAGCGAGGCTTTGGGATTTGCTATTTGCGTGGCATACGCTGGGACTTCGCCCAGCAAGCAAATGCCTTCCATCCCCCTTTCTTTAGCCATGCCCAATATCAATCCGTTCAATCCAGCGATGCGAAGGTTGCCTCTAAGAACCACATTATGCTTGCTTAACTCGTCGATTAAATTGGCAGTTGTAGCCGCTCCCCAAACTTTCATCTCTTCACTATGGTGGACACGTGTTACCGCAGCAGCACAACTATATACCCTTGCCACCTTAAGCTTCTGCGCCACATCCAGAACACAGTTAACCAGCTCATATCCTTTGAAACCGGGCTGTTCTTCACCGATAAAAATTACCAGGCCTTTCTCCGCCTTAGCAGACTGCCAATAATAAAATTTGCTCTCAGGAAAACGAGGGCTGTCAACCACATTGTCTCTGACTGTGACACCCACCGGTTCAAAGAAGTTAATAGGTTCAATCTCCCCTATTTCTACGGCATTTAGTTTTTCCACAATATACTTCGCTGCAGTTAGGGAAACGTCGCCAATGCCAGGCCAGGACGCCAGCATGGAACAACTCTTAGGGCGTGGTTGCTTATGAAGTCTTATTACGTCTTTCGTATCCATCTTAGCTTCCCTTGGTCGCCACCGATACGTTAGAGCAATACAAAGGAGGAGTTTGCAGAATCCCACCAACCCACCTTGCTTCCTGCCCTACGCCCAGAAGCTTGTTTAACACCTGATATACGTTACCGGCAATCATAGTATCCTTCACTCTCCCCACNATTTTACCATTCTCTACCTTGTATCCCAGCAAAACGTTGCCACCGAAGTCACCACCNAGAAGATTACCCTGTCCAGCACCCATGACTTCCTCCACAATCAATCCTTCTTTCATGTCCTTCACCATCGCCTNGAAAGAAACATCACCTCCCCCTAAGATAAGAGAGCTTATAGAAGGATTGGGAAAACCACCTGCTCGCCTGCCGTTACCGGTACTGCGCGTGCCAGCTAAAGCTGCCGTCTGCAAATCATAAAGAAAATTCGCGACCACCCCATCTGTAACAAGCGGTAGACGCTGGCTGGGTACCCCCTCATCATCAAAAGGATAACTCCCCACGCCGTAAGCTATGGTAGCATCATCCCACAAGCTCAATTTTTTATCAAAGACCTGCTTCCCTAGTTTATCTCTTAAAGGTGAAGACCCCTCGAGGACTGCTTTACCGTTAAACGCCATCACTAGAGGCCCTAACAAAGCAGTAGCTACTCCACGAGGTGTAAAAATTATCGGCAGCAACTTCGTGGACACGCTAGCTTTTTCCTTAGCCATTTCCAGTTGCCATATCACCCTCTCAGCCAGGTTATCGCTCCCGATTAAATCGGGACGACAGGAGCTTTCACTATCACCTACCCAAAGTAAGTCTGTATCCCGAACAAGAACGCCGTCCAGGCTAAGGCTAAAAAAGCTCCTGTCATACTCTCCTTCCCCACCTCGAGAATTAACTAAGGAAATAGAACTCGTCCTCTTGGTTACCTGAGCATCGCAAAGGATGTCAGGAGTATGCCCCTTAATCCTGGCTATAAGCTCCTTCCCGATATCAATCATCCTCTCCATAGCTATTCCTTCCACTTTAGGGTCGAAGATGCGCAATTCCGAGTAGTCCTGGGAGGAAGGAAATTGAAAACTGGCTGTGCTCCCAAATTGAGAGGTTTCCACGGCCATGTCCACCAAAGCTTCCCAACCACCTCCACCACTAGCAATAGCAAAGCCAATTCTGCCTTCCCTGAAAATTCGCAAGGCAATACTGTTACCTTCCTTGGTCTCAACTTGCTTCAGTTCATTGGCTTCGAATTGTATCGTAGTTGCCCGAGAAGAAGCCGAAAAAACTTCAGCTTGCTCAGCCTTCCTCCGGGCAGAGTTGAGAACATCGGAAGCAAAATGATGTTCCAATTATCTTCCTCCTACCACGCAATGACGAATTCTGATATGCGGGCTACCGTTAGAAACGGGTAGCGGAGATTGTCCTCCTTTGCCACAGCCACCGCCCTGGTTCATCTCCAGGTCATTGCCTATGGCATCTATATTTTGCAGGGTAGTGAAAACATTACCGGTCAGCACCACGGGCCGCAATAACTCTGATAAACTTCCCTGGCGAATCATGTAAGCTTCTCCAGCGGAGAAGGTAAACATCTCCAGGCTGGTCACCCCACCATACCAATCTTTGACATAGATGCCTTCCTCAATGCCACCAAGCATTTCCTCAAACGAAACGCTACCCGGCTCAATAAAGGTGTTACTCATCCGCACTATGGGGGGAAAGAGGTAATTGATGGCTCGCGCATTCCCCGTAGCCCTCTCTTCCATCTTAGCCGCTGTTTCCCGGGAATGAAGCCTTCCCTCCAGAATGCCCTCGCGGATAAGATAAGTTTTCCTTGCCGACGTCCCTTCATCATCGTATTTGTAACTCCCCCGCAAAGCGGGAATTGTCGGGTCATCAATGATATTGAGATGCTTTCCGCCAAATCTCTTTCCCAGGACCATTATTTTCCGCAGGTTTTCATTTTGATATACGTGGTCGGACTCGGATAAATGCCCGAAGGCTTCATGAGCAAAGACTCCGGCCAGAATAGGGTCCAGAATTACGGTATACTCTCCGCCTTTTACCTGGGGGGCAGAAAGAAGGGCAGCAGCACGCCTAGCTATCTCCCTGGCTTGCTCATGTAGCCCCTCCACGGCAGAAAACTCACCAGTGCTTCCCAGGCTTATCCCAGCTTGTTGAATTTCATTATCCTCACGAGCTATAGCTGTCAATCGCAGACTAAGGTCGGTTTTGGCTTGCTCTATATAACTACCTTCGGAATTAGCGAAAATACGCTGCCTCCTGGCATCACGGTAATTAATTCTTGTGCTCTGAATTTTCGGGCTACTTAACATAATATCATTATAGCTATCCAAAAGCTCTTTCTTGGTTGCCAACGGTATTTTTGTGGCATCCTGCTTCAATTGTGGCACCACCGTATCCAACACAGGCTCCGTGGGGAAAAGCTTAAATGCTTCCCTGCTGGCTAACCTCGCCTCCTCCACCGCCAGAGTTACCTTATCCTGCAGTCCGTCAAGACGATTGAAGCTTACAAATCCCCAGCTACCTTGGACTAAAGCCCGAATATTGCCACCCGAATTACGAGCCCTGCTTATCTCCTCCAATCTCTCCCCTCTGTAGACAATGCCGGTAGCCTGGCTCTCCTCGAAATGGATTTCAATGTAGTCGGCATCACGGCCCTTCAGGGCCTCAGTAATCACGTCCCGCATGGCTCTATTGTAGCCCTTGACACGAATAAAGGCAAAGAACGGTGTCATGCTGAGCTGCCTCTCTTTTGTCATTGCGAGCCCTTTTCCTCTTGTCATTGCGAGCCCTTTTCCTCTTGTCATTCTGAGCCGAAGGCGAAGAATCTCACCTCCGTTCATTTTCCGCACCTTTGAAAGCCCCTCGCCTCCACATTTTTGTAGTGCGACCCTTTAGGGTCGTGCAGCACGAGGCTAAAGCCTCGCACTACATTTTTAAACAGCCTCGGGTGATCTCTGTCTATTACACTGACGAAACCAGCTGCTCAATAACCTTCTAGTATAGAAGAATGTTAGCCGAGCTTTAATTTATATCGATCTCCTGCTATCATCTGGGTTACGATAATGAACTTCATCGATAAACTGCTTAACGCCAGTCGAAAAAACAAAAGCTGGCTTTGCATCGGACTCGACCCCGACCCTGAGCTTATGCCCGCGGTAGACGTCCTGCAATTCAACAAAACCATTATCGAGGCTACCTACAACCTGGTCTGCGCCTATAAGCCCAATCTGGCTTTCTATGAAGCTTTAGGGACCGAAGGACTGGCTATCCTGGAGAAGACCGTTAAACATATACCCGGCGATATACCTGTAATTGCTGATGCCAAGCGCGGCGACATCGGTAACACTGCCAGGGCTTATGCCATGGCTCTCTTTTCGGTTCTTGGCTTCGATGCCGCTACGGTCAATCCCTACCTTGGCTTCGATTCCATAG
>JGI2172J19969_10001388_pt1 | contig 11141 bp, 6 predicted proteins | sample DeeMarSWOR230_32_FD_19969 | JGI IMG/M metagenome (IMG submission 19969)
TTTTCCCTTCAGCTATCCTTGCCCTGGCCAAAGCCGTGTGGTGCCGGAAGAATCCGGAAAAAGGTAAATACGAGGTCGGCGTTGAATTCTGGTGGACCGGATGGAAAGACAAGAACGCGCAGGAGGCGGTGGCTGAATACATCAGCAAGCATATTCATTAACCAACGGAGAAGCAGTCAGGATTCTCAGCGGGGCATTTTCTAAAGAACAGCGGGGCTTCAGTCGCAAATCAACCGTAGGATGAACGGTTAACTTTTGTTATCTGTTTGAGCCTTGAGGTATATAGCCAATTTTTTACCTTTTTGACATTTCCTTTGCCTTAGCGAATCTGCCCATCCTGAGAAATGTCATATGCTAAGATGCGCCCCTTTTTTGGCGATTTCTTTTTGACAGAGAAATGTCAAATGTTAAGACGCGAGCCCTTTTCGAAACGGGCGAAAAAGACCGGAACAGCTAAAATCATAAAAAGCATGACTGCCGCCGGCACCGGACCCGCTTGAAGGAAAAGATAGCTCAAGGCTACAATCGGAAGAAGATGAATCCGAACCGGAATTTTCAAAATACTGTGATTCTCGACGAACCTGGCCAGCCTCGGTGAGTGTTTGTAGTACAATCTTACAAAACTGCGTCCCAGTTTGCCGGACATAAGATATTTATCCCTGAATTCACGCAGAATCCTAACCTGAAAATGCTCTGGAGAGCCGTAGGCGGCTGTGGCGATGAAACAGAGGCCTCCGCCTCCGCCGTTTCCGTCCCCGTCGCCGTCATCATCAGGGATCTCGGTGAAGTTAGCGGTCACGGATTTATTGTCATCCATGGTGATATCTATGGGGTTTGTCGTGCCCGAGGCGTCTCCGCTCCAACCGCTGAACGTGTAGCCGGAATAAGGGGAAGCTGTGATTTCCACCTCTGAATTGATGTAATAGGAATAAGTTCCCGGAGCCGGGTCGATCGTGCCGCCATTCGATGGATTTGCGGCAGTGGTCAAATCCACCTTGGGAGCTTCACACCAGATATCAGCGCCCACATAAGTGGCTGTCGGAGCGTAGCCCGTGAAATTGCTCTGATACCCGGCCACCACGTCTTGGGCAGCGCCAGAAGAAGCAGCCCCTGAAGCAGAGGTAATCCCGGGAACAATAACTGAGGTTTCTGTCAATCCGCAGGGTGCATAGAGGCTACCGTCCGGATAAAGCTTTAAAAGAAGCATATCAGCGACACCTGCCCCATGGGAGCCCGTATACCCTGAAGCGATGAATCCTCCCTCGCTCGTCTCCTGTATGCATTCAATCACTTCACCTGAGCTTCCGCCATGGGTCATCTGCCACATGAGGGCTCCCGTGACATCAAGCTTCAATATCCAGGTGTCATCGACTCCCGCACCGTAGGAATCCATGTAACCGGCCAGTACATAACCATCATCACTCGTCTCAACCACAGAGCGAGCCCGGTCTGCTCCACTTCCTCCGAATACCCACTGCCAGACCAGAATCCCGGCGGAATCAAGCTTTAAGACCCAAACATCATAGCCTCCTCCGCCCCACGACTGCGTTTCCGCAGCAAGAATATATCCTCCGTCCCCGGTCTCCCGGATATCCCAGCCCTCGTCGGTGTTAACGCCTCCATAAGTCTTCTGCCAATCGATCGTTCCGGAAGAGGTTAACTTGACAACCCACGCATCATCGCCGCCTGCACCGGATGAACTTGTCAATCCGGCCATGATATAACCTCCGTCGTCCGTCTCCCTGATGGACCGGCAGTATTCCTTTCCCGTTCCTCCGTAAGTCTTATGCCAGTCCAGAGATCCATCCGAATTGAGCTTTACCACCAGCGCATCATAGTCTCCGGCCCCGAAAGAATCGGTGTATCCTCCGACGATAAACCCCCCGTCACTCGTCTCCCGGATGGAACGAGCCGCATCATGATTGACTCCTCCGTAGTAGCGCTGCCAGACCCGGTTGCCGACCGAATCGAGCTTCATGATCCACATATTTCCATTCGCAGGACCATAGGAGACAGTATCCCCGGCCACGATGTAGCCCCCGTCGCTCGTTTCCTGGATGGAAAAGGCCTGGTCACTCAAAGTTCCTCCATAGATCACCTCCCACTCGTACTGAAAACCGTCGTCGAGCTTGAGTATCCAGAAATCATAACTCCCTGCTGAGGGGGTAGAACTGGTGTAGCCTGCTAGGATGTATCCGCCGTCGCTTGTCTGTTGAACGCAGAGAGCATTCTCAGTGCCTGCTCCTCCGAAGGTCACGGCCCACTGGGCATGCAAGGACATAAAAGAAGTAAAAGTGAAGAAAAAAAGTAATCCCCAAAGAGTCTTTTTCATTTTAGCCCTCCTTAGCTTTATTGATTCTTTTCCCTGTTGCGATGTTTCTATCAATAAATGACTGTCTATAACACTATTAATAATTTGTACTTTGTTCGCTTTTTATTATCTTATCCAACCCCAAAACAGATTGTCAATCCAATTCGGCATCTCATATCGCCTTGCCGTTATTAGCTGAAGATGGGTCTGAAGATCAAGGCAGCGGACAAAAAGACCAAAGAGGACATTCTGGAGCTCCTTTATGACAGATGGCTGGAGAAAAAAGAAAAAAGAAAGAGAAAAAAAGAGCTCCAGAAGGAAAAAATTTAATTCCTCAGTTTTTAATGCAACCTTTTTGATTTCTTTTGCGTCTATAAGTATGTATTTATGATAAATAGTTACTTGAGGAGCAAAGATGTATGAACTGACCAAAAACGAAGAGCTTATCCTTCTTTCCATCTGGAAGCTTAAGGACAATGCCTACGGCGTCACGATCAGGGAACACTTTAAAAAAATCACTGGAAAGGTATTGAACTACGGCTCTCTCTACAATACCCTTTATCTTCTTGTCCGGAGAAGACTCGTCGAATCAGGCGAAAGCGAGCCCCTTTCCAGGCAGGGCGGCCGAAGAAAAGTGCTCTATTCCCTGACTCCGGAGGGCAGAAAGGCTTTATCAGACGCCCAGAGGATCCACAAGCTGGCCTGGAGCGATGTGGCCGATTACGCTTTTGAGAAGAAAAAATGACTGAACCATCCCGCCAGCCGCCAAAAATTTTCCTCTGGATTCTCAGCCGGATGTCCGTGTATGAAGACCTCTTCTCCATAACCAGAGACTACGAGATCGAGCATGCCCGAATCCGCCAGCGCCACGGTCGTGTCTGGGCTTTCCTCTGGATTCTGGGGAACACTATCCAGGCTGTTATTTATTATTCCCTTTTTATCATGAAATGGAGTACTGTCATGTTTAGAAACTATTTGAAAATCGCTTTTCGGAATGTCAAAAGGCACAAGGTCTATTCTTTCATCAATCTCGCCGGTTTGACCATTGCTATGACCTGTGTGGTTTTGCTTCTTTTATGGGTCCAGGATGAACTGAGCTTTGACAAATTCCATGAGAAGATAGACGACATCTACCTCGTCTCTGCCCATATCAAGGAGGAAAGAGACGAGCTTCAGATGCCGTCGGTTCCCGGAGTGGGTCCGCTTTTGGAAGAGCTGTTCCCTGAAGTGGAAGAATCGGCCCGGTTCCTTGCCGGATACAGGACTTTTATCCTGAATTACGAGGATAAAACGTTTTCGGAGCAAGGAGTCTTCCCCGCCGATCCAGAAGTCCTGGAGATGTTCACCTTTCCTTTGATCGAAGGGGATCCAAAGACTGCACTCAAAGATCCCTATTCTCTAGTTATATCTGAGCAGGTTGCGAAAAAATACTTCGGAAACGAGAGCCCCATCAACAAAATCATCACCGTCGACAACCAATATCCGATGAAGGTGACGGGTGTGATGAAGGAAGTCCCCAGTAATTCAACATTCCGTTTTGACATCCTGATGCCGCTGGAATTCTATGCCAAGAATATTCTAGAAGGTTTTGACCTGAGGGGATTTGACAACCAGAATTTCTTCGTTTTCGTCCAGCTCCAGAAAGGGAGCTCCTTCGAAGACCTCAACCGCAAAATCAAAGAATTCGTGGTGGCCACATACANCANCGACGAATATGTGCCGGTCCTGCGTCCCTTTGCCAGGTTCCATCTCTATAGACTGGGCGATGGCGGAGGAAGCATCGAGCAGATCCGGCTCATCAGCTTCCTGGGTGCCTTTATCCTGCTCATCGCCTGCATCAACTTCATGAACCTGACCACAGCCCGGTCCGGAAATCGCTCCAAGGAAATCGGGATGCGCAAGGTTATCGGAGCCTTCCGCAAGGATATAATCAAACAGTTCTATTTCGAGACATCCCTGCTCGTCCTGATCTCGATGGTGCTGACTGTGTTCATGGCCAGGCTTTTCCTCCCGGTGTTCAACACTCTTTTCCGGAAAGAGCTGACTCTGAATGTTCTTCAGAATCCATCTCTCTTAGGATTCTTGGTCGGGACCTCGCTGATAACCGCCCTGGTGGCGGGGAGCTACCCTGCGCTGTTCATGTCCTCCTTTCAGCCGCTTCAGATCATCAAGGGGCTGAAGGGACCATCATTCAAAAGAGCCGGTTTTCGCAAAACTCTGGTCGTGACCCAGTTCACCCTGGCTATCGGGCTTATCGTTTATGCTGTCGGCATCTATAAACAGCTGACCTATCTTCAGACCATGGACCTGGGCTACAACATGGAAAATATTCTATTCTTTTCGAATAAAGGGGAGCTGAGTGAGCGGTACGAGATGGCTAAAAATGAGTTCCTCCAGATCCCGGGAATCACACGGGTTACAGCCGCCTCCACCTATTTTTCAGGCGGACGCACGAATAGTACAAGCTGGCAGTGGGAGGGGAAAGACCCGGAGTTCAAACCTCTCATTACGGACCTGTTTGTCGACTCCGATTTTCTGGAGACTCTTGAAATCCCCCTTGTCCAGGGTCGCTTCTTCCGCAAAGAATATGATTATTCCGGAAATCCAGGGGAAATCCTGATCAATGAAAAAATGGCAGGAATTATAGGAAATCAAAATCCGGTCGGGACCCGGATGACCTGGCCATACAGCGGTCGAAATTACACGGTTATCGGCGTTATCAAAGACTATCTCCCCAATCCAAGCTGGCGGGCGGATGAGCCTCTCGTCCTGCTCCAGGCGCCCGAAAGGTACAGATACATCTTCTTGAAAATCGACTCGGAAAACATCCCTCAAACGCTCGCTCAAGTAAAAAGCGTTTTCGAGCGGTTGAATCCCGCCTTCCCTTTTGAGTATCAATTCCTGGATTCCTCTTACGAAAATCAATTCAACTTTGTCCGCAGGATACGCTCCCAGATTGCCTACCTCGCCGGCTTTGCGATTTTCATCTCCTGTCTGGGGCTTTTCGGTCTGGCCTCGTTCAACGCTGAGCAGAAAACCAAAGAAATCGGAATCCGCAAGGTGCTCGGTTCTTCTATCTCCAGGATCGTGATACACCTCTCAAAGGACCTGACCCGGCTGGTCCTTCTGGCGAACATTATCGCCTGGCCAGCAGCCTGGTATCTCTTGCAGCGATGGCTTCAGAGTTTTCTCTACCGAACCTCAATTCGCCTCGATATTTTCATCATTGTGGGAGCTGTAACTCTTATCATTGCTCTTTTAACGGTCAGCTATCAATCCGTCAAGGCCGCCACTGCCAATCCGGTGGATTCTCTCCGGTACGAATGAACTAAGATCAGAAATGCCATCCGAGTCCTGGATTGTTACCATCGGCTGACGGGCATTCAGCATCGATTTCCACTCCCTGGACCAGTTGTCTGTCACCAGGATGATTTTAAATTAAGATAAGATTATCGATACTGAGATTGAAGCTGGACGGAATCCATGATTCTGTTTGTGTCGCTCTGCCTTAAACTGCCAGAGCTATTTTCCTCGCGATAATATCTTCTGAAAACGTGGGTTGTCGCGCAATGGTTTCCAAGTGGGATCTAGATTGAGATAGGGAATGGAAATTTCGCTGGGAATCGATAACAGATATTCGATTTGATCGATCGCTGCGTCGTATTCTCCCGCCATCACATAGATGCGGGCCAAGTCCTTGACAAAGAAAGGACCCCTCCAGGCATCCTTGGCAACCGGAATAAGCTCAACAGCTTTCTTCCCTTCACGGATCGCTTCTTCCTTTCGTCCCAGGCCGGCATAGGCCAAGCCGAGCGAACTGTGAATCCTGGCATCCTCCGGCCATTCTTTGGCCTTGGCTTCCAGAAAAATCAGGGCGGATTCATAATGTTCTTGTTCCAGCTCCGATTGACCCATGAGTCCGTAGATCTGGGCAGAGAATAAAGCTTTGGGAACGAAGAACATATGCGCGTAAACGGTATCAGATGATAATCCTGAAAGATAGTCCAGCGCCTTTTGATAGCTGCCATCGAATATATGGACCAATACCGACGATAAGACAAAGTAGGCTTCTTCATTTTGGCGCACTGCTAGTGGCGCCCCCTCTATCACTTTAAGCGCCTTCTCAATGCTTCCCTCCCAAGCCATGTACAGCCGTGCTTTCCAACCATAGGCTTCTGATAAATCCGGAGACAGAGAGATGGCCTGGGTTGTGTATCGTTCCGACTCTTTATAATCACGCATGAAAAGGTATGATTGTCCTATTTCATAAGCTTTGATCGTTGCACGCGGGTCAAGCTCTACAGCTTTTTTGAGATTGGCGACTGACTGTTCGAATTTCCCCTGCCGCCGTTGAACGTAGCTGATTCCTGTTAATACATCGCTTGTATCTTCCGGTCCTTTTAGAGCCTGATAAAAATGCTCCAATGCCCGCTCATAATCCATGTGACCATGATAATAATAATACCCTAAGGCCCAATGCGTCTCAGGCGAATCAGGGCTGAGTTCACAGGCCTTATCCACAGCTTCCTTGGCTTTGGCTACCAAACTCATGTCCACTCTAAAATAATGGACCCAATACAGCCTCACGTAGGCACGTGTTAGCTTAACATAAGCCAAAACAAAATCGGGATCCAACTCGACCGCCCTCTCAAACATCTGAATGGCAATCCGAATATCTTCTTCCCTGTTACTCCTGCGGAGATAACCCATCCCCTGCAGATAGTGGTTATATGCTTCCATGTTGCTCGTCGGCTTGGCCTGCAAAGCTCTGCGTTTATCCTCTCCGAGCGTGATATTCAAGGCTTCTGCTACCTGCTGGGCAATCGCGGATTGAACTTCGAATATATCCGTCATATCTTTCTCGTAGACTTCTGTCCACAGATTGGTGGAATCAGAAGCACTGATAAGCTCCGGGATGACCCGCACCCGGCTTGAACCATCAGGAAATTTTTGCCAGCGTATGGTTCCTTCCAGGATATAATCGACTTCCAGTTCCTCGCCGATCTTCTGGATGGACTTGTCTGTGTTTTTATATTGGTAAGCGCTGGTCCGGGCAATCATGGCCAGCTTTTCGATCCGTGTCAGCCGGGCCCTGATCTCTTCTGTCATGCTGTCGGCGAAATACTCGTCCTCGGGCGGCCCGAGATTATTAAAGGGCAATACGACCAATCTCTTTTGAGCAAAGGAAAGAATCGGTCTCTCGCTTCGCAAATAAATAATGCCTACTGCGATTACAATTGCCGCCACAACCAGCCCGGTGATCATTATCCAGGGCCTTCTGAACGTGACTGTTATCTCTTTCGAAGTCATGGGCTTTTTCCTGGGGATCACCCTGTCTGTAGTGGGAATTCCTCTCTCGATATTCTCCAGTTCAGACCGGACCTCTCCCGCACTCTGATATCTCTTATCACTGTCTTTCTCCAGGCATTTCAGTATCAGACGGCCAAGATCCTCTGGAATCTGGGTATTTATCTGTTTTGGGTCTGGCGGGGCTTCTGTCTTGTGCTTCACAGCCACGCTCAAAGGCGTATCTCCTTCAAACGGGACCCGGCCTGTCACCATTTCATAAAGGATGACTCCCAGTGTATAGACATCCGAGCGCTGGTCCACTTCCTTGCTTTCCACCTGCTCCGGTGACATGTATTCCGGAGTCCCGACCATCACCCCAGCACCTGTTATTCCCTTTGCCTTGAGTGAGCGGGCTATCCCGAAATCCATGATCCGGGCCATGCCTTCTTTGTCGATCATTATATTCTGAGGCTTGAGGTCGCGGTGGATCACTCCCAACCTGTGGGCTTCTGTCAACCCCTCGCACACCTGTTTGGCTATGGAAATGGCAGTTCCCACAGCCAGCTGCCCTGTCTGCCTGATCAATCCCCTGAGGTCCTGCCCGGGAACATATTCCATGGTGATGAAATGGGTGCCTTTCTCTTCCATAAGTTCGTACATCCGGCCCACATTCTTATGGGCGATCTTGCGGGCGAATTTGAGCTCATTGTTAAACCGCTCCAGCGTCTTTTTATCCGAGGCGATCTCAGGCTTGATGAGCTTGAGTGCTACTTCCTCATTCAATTTCTTATCCAAGGCCCTGTAAACCTTTCCCATGCCCCCTTTGCCCAGCTCTTCGATAATCTGGTATCTTCCAGCAAACACTGAGCCGGTGCTTAATTCTTCTTTGGGAGTTTCCAGAGTCTCGGTGACAGGAATCTCTTTTGAGGAAGGAAGAGGAGCGGCGCACTTCTTGCAGAATTCGGAGTCAGAGCTGTTTTCGGTATTGCATTGAGGACATCTTATGCCCATTATTCCCTCGGCTTACCTGGCAATAGCATATTAATTAATGAGGCGAGTGTCAAACTTAAAGCGGAAGAAACCATTTCAAATCTTTTTTCGTATCAACTAATAAGCTCATTTGACCTTGGGCTTTGTTCGAGATGATAAACATCAGGAATAGTGGGGAGGTCAAAGTGATGAGAGTTAAGGCCCTCGTTATATTCTTTATTTTCTGTTTTACAAATACTCTGACAGCTTCAGAAAATATTCTCGATTCCTTTGAGGTGATAAAAGAAGCTGAGAGACTTTCCGTAAAACAGCTCTGGCCCGGATATGACCCATCAGCCATACCCTCTGCTCTTTATGATGGAAAAAAGACTTATCTCTTCAATCATCCTCAGCCACCAGAAGGTTTTCATAAACTGGATCAGCCGGAAAACGTGTGGGTCTACGAGGGGCGATACCCGGTTATTGTTGGCCACTCCATGTTTGATATCGGAGGAGCCTTGACGGCCGGAGTCCTTCTTGACCTTCTCCAAAACAGCACACTCACAGAAGCTGCGGCTGTACTTCTTCATGAAAAGTTTCATGTCTTTCAAATGACACATCACCCTAACTGGATGCCTAATGTAGTGGATCAGTTCACTTACCCGCTCCAGGATATCGATCAATATACCCTCGTCCGTCTGGAAGTGGAGGCTCTTCGGCGCACACTCCGATCGAAGACAAAGGAGGAGAGAGCATGTTGGGCTTCGACCGCTGTCCAACTGCGAGAATTGAGATTCGCGGAGCTGGGAGACAGGTTCGTGGCCTACGAGAGAGGCAACGAACTTCTGGAAGGGCTGGCCATGAATATAGAATTCACTGCCGCCGGGAAAAATCCGGTCGACTCCCTGCCTGAGGGAGGCTTTGGACCTGAGGACCTTAGGCTGCGCACCTATTATACAGGCCAGATGATGGCGGCACTCTTGAGCCAATGCTATCCCGGTTGGGAAAATGAAATCGAAACTGAAAGATACAAGTACCTTGACCAATTGTTCAAAGATAAATTCGGAGAAGCGAAAGACATCTGTGGTTTTTCAGAGAAAGAAAAAACTTCCGCTCTGGAAGAAGCAGAGGCAGCGGTTGAAAATCTCATGAAGAAAAGGTCAGAAATGAAAAAAAGTTTCTTATCTCAAGAAGGCTATGTTGTTGTTATAACTTCTGAGAAAGCTCCACTTCAACCCGCTGGCTTCGACCCGATGAACCTCACCAGCCTTTCTGAAAAAGAGATACTCCACCATCGTTTTTTAAAGCTGAAGAATTCTTTGGGCTCAGTGGAGGTGATGGACCGCAAATCTCTGTCCGAAGGCTGTGGAGAGCACCCATTATTCAATGGTGTATGCAAGCTTACAGTTACGGGATTCTCTTCAAAGCCGTCTCTATCTGAGTCTGAAGGAAAAGTGTTCGTTAAGTCCGAGGGATTCAGTGCCGAATTCAAGAATGCACAATTGGAAATCACCGATAAGGTTATGAATCTGATTTTGACTGATTAAAAGATAAAGGGATTTGACTGCTCAATTGGACTGGCCTATTTCTCTCATCCTCTACCTCAGCCAGACCAGTGTCAACGTATTTCCAGAGTTCGAGGAATTTCTCGTAATTCTTTGGGGCTCTGGCTGGCTTGCGCAAAATGATTAACGAACAGTATCAAATATCAGTCAATCTCTGAACTCGGGGAGGAGGTTCTTGCAACTTAGGCGAGTCCGGAATCCTTGTCAATTATGCTGAAAATAAATCTTGCTGACTATCTTCCATCCATCCTTGAATCTATACAGAGATAGATAATCCGTGTATTTCTTATCCGGAACTACAATCTCGACCTTAACAGCTGCCGCATTCCCTGTGATATCCATGTTTAAGATATCGTAAACGACAACATTATCTGAAGGAAATTCCCGCTTCTCGATATTCTTCAGCCACTCTTTCAAGGGATATTTTATTAAGATATTTTCTCTTAATATTAACATATTGAATTGAGGATGAAATGCTTTTGTCATCGCCTCAATATCTCCGTTCACAAAGGCTGGCTGAATATACCCTCCGATCACGACTTCTTGAATGGCGGCTTTGTCTGCCTCTGTATCTTGTGCGCTGACAGCGGCCAAAAAGATGGCAGGAATAATGAATAAAATGATCAAAAGGTTTGCTTTTTTCATCTCGTTTTCTCCTTTTGCCCGTTCTGCACGAAATTACCACAGGATCAACGGGTAGTCAACGAGAATCGATAAATAATTGCAGAAGATTGACAAAATATAAACAGGGGGGATAAAATTAATAAAGGAATAGAGGGAGGTTGAAATGAAAAAATGCTTGTTCATTATTCTTCTTTTCATTTTCACCTCTGGAGCTTATGCTGAACAAATTAAACTAATCGGGGGACTCAATATCTCCAGTTATTCTCATTGGTGGCCAGGTGGATGGACTCATGAGTCTCTCCGAAGTCCCCTTCGAAATAGTAAGATAAGATTTCTTGCTGGAATAGGAACTGAATATAATCTAAATGATAAAATTGCTATTG
>JGI2172J19969_10001392_pt1 | contig 11113 bp, 10 predicted proteins | sample DeeMarSWOR230_32_FD_19969 | JGI IMG/M metagenome (IMG submission 19969)
TGATACACTGGATAATTTGACTCCCATGGCTACGGCTATTCCCACTATAATGAGGGCTTGAATTATGGCTGTGGTCATGCCGCCGAGGCTTCTACCCAATATGACGGAGAAGCGATTAACCGGAGCCACCAAGACTTCTTTCAGAAAGCCGAATTCTTTGTCCCAGATAACCGACGCCCCGGACATGATGCCAGCAAACAATAGTGTCATGCCCACTATTCCAGGAGCAAGAAAGTTAAGGTAACCTATTTCTTCCAGTCCCGGTATTTGCCTGGCAGGCATTAGGCTCATGGGCAATCCTAAAAAAGCAAGAAAAAAGAGAGGCATCAATAGTGAACCAACAACCCTTGCCTTTACTCTTAAAAATCTTTTCATCTCCCGCAGCCACATGGTATAAATCGGTAACGGGTCTATGATTCGGTGGACCTCAGTTGCGCGCATGTTATCTCTTACCTTCACTCCTTCTTATCCATGCTTTCCATAGCTCCTTCAGACTTCCTTCTTCCTCCCTTATAGTCTTCCCAGTATAATGTAAAAAGGTATCCTCCAGGCTTGGCTTATACAACTTGATAGAAGATATAATGAATCCGCGATTATCGGCAAAATCAATAAGCTCAGGTATTTTTTCTTCACCACCATCGATACTTATCTCAAATGAGCCATCACGCGCCTCAATCTTCTTTATCCAGCCAAGCTGCTTTAGTGAATCAACCAAGGTACCACTGCTATCTTGAGCCATTTGCAGTGAAATCAAATTTAAACCCACCGCCCGTTTGAGCTTTTCCGGTGTATCCATGGCTACTATGTGGCCTTGGTCTATAATAGCCACTCGGTGGCAGAGATAATCCGCTTCTTCCATATAGTGAGTAGTTAAGATTACGGTTATACCCTCTCTATCATTTAGCAGATTGATGTAATCCCAGAGGTTCCTTCTTGCTTGGACATCCAANCCCAAAGTCGGCTCGTCTAAAAACAAGACTTTGGGGTGGTTCAGAAATCCTCGGGCAACCTCAAACCTGCGCTGGGTACCACCTGAGCAATCACTAATCCTCATGTTCTCTTTCCCTGTCAAGTCCATCAGGTCCAGCACCTCCACAATCCTCTTCTGCCTAGTTTTCCTGTCCAAATGATACATTCGGGCATGAAAGTCTAGGTTCTCCTTACCTGTTAGGAATGTGTCAATAGCTCGATCTTGAAACACAATTCCTATGCACTCTCTAACCTTATCTCTTTGCCGCACGATATCATATCCACAAACCTTAGCCGAGCCTGCGGTGGGGTTCAGTATGGTGCAGAGCATCTTCACGGCTGTTGTCTTCCCAGCTCCATTAGGACCAAGGAAGCCAAATATTTCTCTACCCCCAACATTTAAGGTAATATGATTTACAGCTACCAAGCCATCGAATTCCTTGGTCAGGTTTTCAATTTCTATTACGCTATTCATGCTCCTCGTCTGGCAACTTTTTCCCAACGTAGTGTAAGAATACGTCCTCCAGGCTTGGTTTGTGTTCGTCGATCGAGGAAATAACAAATCCATGTTTCCGTGCCAATCTCACTACCTCGGGTATCTTCACCCCCTCGTTTCCTACGCTTAACTCCAGTTGAGCATCATGCTGGTGAATCTTTTTGACCCAGGTCATTCCATTCAGCAAACCTGCAAACTCATTAGCCAAAGCTCCTTGGGCAAACTTGATAGAAAGCACGCTGCTGCCCAATAAATCCTTTAATGCTTTGGGGGTATTCACGGTTATAATTTTCCCATAATTTAAGATAGCTACTCTATTGCAGAGATAGTCTGCTTCCTCAACATAATGTGTGTTTATTAATATAGTGGTACCTGATTCCTTATTCAGTCTTTTAACATAATCCCACAATAGCCTTCGCGTCTGTACGTCCAAACCTAAACTTGGCTCGTCTAAGAATAAGACTTTGGGAAAGCTTAACATTCCTCTAGCTATCTCCAGTCTGCGTTGCATGCCGCCGGAGTAGTATTTTACCAATATATTTTGCTTATCCCTTAACCCTACCACGCCTAGGGCTTGAGATACCCGCTCCTCCCTTACTTTTTGGGGAAGGTGATACAATCTGGCATGGAAGTCTAGATTTTCTCTCGCCGTGAGATCGATATCCAAGCTCAGATCTTCAAAGACTATACCTATTGATTCTCTGACTTTGTCCCGCTCTCTGGTGATATCGTAGCCGCATACAGTAGCCGTCCCAAAGCTGGGATTTAGTGCTGTAGCCAACATCATGATGGTGCTTGTCTTGCCGGCTCCGTTAGCTCCAAGAAAACCAAAAATCTCCCCCTCTTCCACTTCAAATGAGATATGGTCTACGGCAATAAGATGACCAAACATCTTGGTTAGGTTATCAGCTCTTATTGCCTTCATTCTCAGTCTTCACTTCCCACGGACAAGCTCTTGGCCAAGGCGAAATGCATCTTGTAGAGCTTCAGGATGCTCCTCAATTTGGGCTTTGTTATCAATCCCCCTGATTAATAAATCACCAAAATACTCCACACTTATAGCATCAAAGAAGTACTTCATCGTGAGCACTGCGCCGTCAAAGAGCTTCTTACCTCGAGTAGCACCTACCGAGACAAAAACCCCTCTCCGTACTCGCGTATCTTCCTTGCCCATACCCAACACGTGTCTTCTTACCCAAAGCGCCTGACACCTGTCTATTATTGCCTTTGCCTGGCTGGTAATACTATAGAAGAATATCGGTGAAGCAAAAATAATATGGTCTGCTTCCAGAAGCTTCTTGTACAGTAATTGCATATCGTCCTTAATAGCACAGTTGCCATCCTTGAGACAGGCGTATATTTCTAGGCACGGTGAGATTTTTAGTTTTGAGGCCAGCACCTTTTCGACCTCGGCTCCCGCCTCCCTAGCTCCTTCCAGCGCCTCATCAAGAAGGATTTCGGTATTGCTTTGCCGTCTCGGGCTGCCCATAATACCTAATACTTTCATATCGTCCCTGCTATCGTAGTGTCCTAAATAATCGGGCATAAACTCTTGGGGCTGAGACTAAAACGAAACCTGAATAGGAATTGAATTCCATTCTTCATATGCCGTACTTATCTCTAAGTATCTGCGAGAGCTCTGGCAAGAAGGCAAATGCTTTCTCAACAAGTCCTTCCTCAGTGCTGGAGACCGGACATTTGCTTGCCGTCTCACTAACTGTGTTGACCTGGCCTGCATCGCTGAGGCAGCATCTGGCTGGCGCCACCAATGCCTGCACTGCAATTTGGCTCGACGACAAACCTGTACTTTCCGAGATTACCTCCCAATAATCTGAGAGAATCGTAGCCAGTGTTTCTGGCGTCTGCGTTGCCAAAGCTGTGGATTCAGTAGGGACAATGCCCCAAGAGATAATTCCGCCTTTCTTGATAAATTCTGCCACGCTACCAGCATATTCCTTGGGCATAAAACCAATTTGATAGGCGTCGAAAGACAGAGTTTCCACCCCCAATTCCAATAGATAAGGTAAATTCACCTCGGCACAGAGATGTAGCCCCTTAGGACCTTCTAGCCCTTCAACAAAATTATGATAGTCTTCTTTAGCTAGTTGCTCATTATATCCCGAAAGACCGCTAAATACATAACCCAGCCCTGGCTCATCTAGCCAGACAAAGGCATTGGGATTCCTTTCTTTAAGCTCCCGATACTGAAGGTTGGCTTTCTTCTGAATAAAATCAAACAAAATAGTTCTTGCCTCATCGTTATAAATGATGGGCTTGAGGTTTTCATCAAGCACCTTAAAGCCAAAGCTGACGGGACCGATGTTCTGTCCCCTGATAGCTTTATAACCTTGAAGCTCCTTGGAGAGAAACTTGTGGAATACTGCGGAATACTCGGTAGTGAGGGCAAAAATCTCCGGACTATCCATTTTCACGAAATACCCGTCGAGTTCTTGTTCAAATCGGGCAGTGTCGAAACTAAGCCTCCCTTTGTCAAAGTCAATAGCTATGCCGGGGAAATTTTGCGATGCCTGAACATACATATCTTCATACAAGCTCACTTTGGGGAGCTGGGGCCAGAATGGGATATCTAGGCTCAAGGCAAGCTCTAGTGCCTGCTCAACATTCCTATGAGGCATTATTCCCATAGCGGTAGTACTGCATTGCGCTTCAAGTGCCATCATGAATTCTTGGCCTCTCTTCCCAAAAATATCCCTTAAATCATAGCACGAAAGCGGGAAGAATCTTGAACGCCCTTTAAAGAATTCTCTAACACCGATGAATGTTGGCTCCAATCCCGTTTCGAGTATTAGTCATCGCATCACTCGAAAATACCGATTGATAACCAGAACTTTGGCATAATTACTCTCCTGAAGCCAACTGCTATTTCTAACAATAATCGGACCGATTCACATCTTCATATATTCAGCTATCAATCGGGGTATAAGTATGGGTACACCTAGCACTGACAGTAACCTCTTACCTAGTGATAGTTCCAAATACTACCACTCAACCCACCCCTCCCAACTGTTTGATGGACAAGCCGTGGCCCAGGCTTATGGTAATCTTAGTGGTTTATTGTCGCAACGATGCGTGTTTTTACTTTTCTTACGACGTTGTGTTCTGTGAGAGGCCTATGCGAACTTTCCTTGGTTTACCGTTGGTAGCAGCTGTGTCGGTTGAGACTTCTTCGACATGGTCCACTGCGGGCATTTTTTGTAGTACATCAACAACGTTCATGGGCTTATGCAGAAAGACCAGAATGGAAGGCATATCGATCTGAGGTACAATCATTTCAGTATTTGCTACTTCGGGTAATTGGTCAAGGAGGGACACGACTTCCATTATTTTGGATATATCAAACGGGGGCAGGATTTCCACTTCCCATTGCGGCTTGTCTGATTCTGCCTGTTCTTCAATCTGGAATAGTCTTGAGAATTCGGTATTTTCTCCTGTGTGGTCTGTAGCCTGACTTGGTTCCAGGTGCTCGACAGGTGCCTTGCTCTTTTCCAGGACTGTGGTATCGTTCTCCTTTGCCATTTTCGCGACTGTGGCATCTGTCTTTTCTGCAACTATAGTATCGCGCTCTTTCATGATTTCCGCGGCTGCGGCGTCTGTCTCTTCTGCAACTGTGGTGTCGCTCTCCTTTGTGATTTCCGCGGCTGCGGCATCTGTCTCTTCTGCAACTATAGTATCGCGCTCTTTCATGATTTCCGCAGCTGCGGCAACTGTCTTTTCCGCAACTTTCTCGGTCACAGTGCTGTTCTCTTTCTTGGACTCGGACAGCTTATTGCCAAATTCCGCCTGTACCGCTGTTGCCTGCTGTTTAAGGTTTTCCAGTTCCTCCAGCATGTAGCCGAATTGTTGATTTACAAGGTTGCGTAACTCACTCCGGATTTTATTTCTCTGGTTCTCCAGCAGCAGTGCTGCTTCCTCTTCAGCTTTGGCTTTTATTGTATTAGCCTGTTCATTAGCAATCTCTACAGCTTCAGCTATTTTCTTTTCTGTCATCTGTCGAGCTTGCTCTTTGGCTTTATCTATAATGGCAGCGCTCTCAGCTTTGGCCTGTTCTGTGGCTTCCGTCTTGATCTGCGCAGCCAGCTTATCGGCTTCAACAATGTTCCTCTCTGCCAATCTGTTAAGAGATGCGATATGATCTTGGGACTTGCTCAGTTTATCGCGCTCCTTGATAAGCTCGTCAATGAAAGACGTTACCTGGGCCTCATCTAGCCCGTTTTTTACTCGCTTGAACTCACGCTCCCCCAGAACAATCACATCATCTTTAGGAGTATTACTCATAGTATCGTACACCTTTCTCACAGGACTCAACAACGGCAAGAGTACTCATGCAACATATCGGTCCCGTTTCACTTCATAATATTTAAGTATATTTCTAACTCTTGGCTTCACCCTGAAAGGTCTGCCAGATTCTCTCTGCATTCCTTTTGGTTTCTTCCCAGGCTTGCTCGATGGTCTCATCGCGTACTCTTAATGCTTCGTTCACGCTATCCTGGTAAACCTGCTTGGCTTTCATTTTCGCCTTCATGTACACTTCTTCGGCTTGCTGTTCGGCTTTTTCCAGGGCTCGCGCGGCCTTCTCCATGGCTTCTGCATAAACTTTAGCGGCGTGCTCTTCAGTTTCCTTATAGGACATTTCCCCCTGGCGCTGGCGTTCCTTATATGCTGCCGCTACCTTTCTCTGAGCTTGCTGATAAGACTCATATGCAGCTTGGGCTTGGCTCATTAACTCAGCAAGAGGATCCCTGACCTCCTCGAGGATCTCGGAGGGAAGCTCGACCATTTGTTTCACATCTTTACTTACCCCTTTTTTAGCTTGCGCATTCTCAGTCATTGTAGTTGCCACAATGCACCTCCTTGAATTTGTTTTTCGTTATTATCATTTAACATTCTTACTACACCATCGGTGATATTTCTCACATTCCAACCGTGCGGTTCCTCTGAATTCTATTAGTCTCCGATTTAAGACTGAATAATTCATCCTCCGCGAATAGCCTCCACCCTTTCCTGTCTCTATATTCGGCATCATTTACAACGTTTTGCCTTATCCAGCGGAACAGAGTGCTCTTACCTATGCCAATTATCTGGCAAACTTCAGCAGTCCTATAATAGATTCGGCCATTTATTTTTACAGGCATATGCAACACCCCCTAAAATTAGCTAAATATAGTCTAAGGGCCGTTCGCTTACCTGTCAATCACCCATTGGTAACCCTACTTTCGTAGGGGTATTAAGATTGTCATACGCCCTGCTGGGTTTTATAGAGGAGACAGATGCAGGAAGCGACCAAGCTCAGGTGATGGATTCAGGTTATCCGGCAATGAGAAGGGCTGGATTTCCCGGTGTTAGGATATCCAGCCCTTGTATTCTGTAAAGCACTTAACAAGTTATTATGCAATACAGGCGGCATTTACTTATGCAGTGGGATTCAAGACGCGCCCGACAAAGAGAACGGCGCCCGTCTCAATGTCGCGAATCAGGAAGATGAAGGGGCGGTTTAAGGTGACTTCCACAGCAGGTTCGGGTACAGCTGTTAATTCCATAATCACTGCGGTGGCAGCAGCAGCCTCGGTGCCGGCTTCATCCACAGCAACGAATGCCTTATGCACAACGTCTGATATGAACAACTCACGATTACCAGTCATTCCGGAGAAATCGGCAGCACTAGAAAAGGCAATCGGCATGCCCATCTCGGCGAGGGTATCCTTCAGACTGAAATCTGAGTCAAATTCAAACTGGGGTATGGTCAGGGTGACCTCGGTGGGTTGCAAACCAATTATAATATCACTGACCTGCTGAGCCTGAAGTCCTTCTTCAAAAGCCTCGAAGTTCCCGGACACAGGAAGCAAAATCACCATGGAGAGTTCACCACCATCATACTGCAACTCAACTGCCTGGTATTCTTCTCCCTCGGTGTAGCCAAATGACTCCGTCTGCTTCATCATCGGCACTATTACCTGCCCGCCATCAAGAAGGTAGAACGGGCCGTCTGCTGTCATGTCTTCATCAAAAGGGTACTCCCAGGCAGCATTGAAGTAAATAGCATTGGTTAGTACGAGGCGTGTCAGTGCACCAATTGCACCTGGCGGGATAAGGTCTTCAATGCGACCTTCCGTTTGGTCACTGACCCAATCATTGATGGTGAGGCGTGACTTTTCTGTCTCCGTTACGAAGTCCAATATTCTCAGCCCGGCACCGTAGTTCTCAGCCAGGACATCTAGGAATTCAGATAGGAACTCATAATCCTTTTGTCCCCAGATGGCGTTGACAATGTTCAGCCTGAATCCTTCCTCGTCCTTGCCTTCAGCACCTTCACCCCTTTTGGCAAGTTCTGCATCAAGCCAGTTAAATGCCGGGTGCAGCCTCTCCTGTTCAAGAAGGAATTGGAGGGTAGCGGCCATTTGCTCTGCGGTTTCACCACGTGCTCCGGCGTATGTCATCGCCAGCGCCAGTGATATGCTATAGGGAGAGTAGAAAATATTACCCTCCTCCCCTTTAAGCGCCTGATAAAGCTCAAAGGCGAAGGCACTGTTTCCTTCGACTAGCAATGCTTGTTCACTCAGACTTACGTTCGGTGAAGTTATCCGCTCTTTGTCTGATTTGAGCACCTCGCCTCCTACCGGCTGAGCCATCTGAATAGAGGCTATCACTGGCAACATCAGCACTATGACTAATACCGCTATCAATATCTTATTCATCTCATTCACCTCCTAAAAGTATTTAAATTGTTTGATTTTGCTCTTCCACTTAACTTTGGCTACTCTGGCAGCTTTTCACCTCCAGATTCAGCATCTGTAGGCGGTTCCTCTGCCCTGGGCTCTTCAGGTGGGTACTCGTAAGGTGACCAGGTTGAATATGGGAGCTCAACCTCATTGACGTATTCCAGATTTTCCAGGTTGTTCATCTTTATATTGGCCCCCGAGATGGTGTAGAGAAAATCATCTATGTATAGGGATCGCTTCACTGCAAAGGGAGAGTAATAGTAGTAGTACTCCTTTTCAGGGTCGGCGATGTTCTCCACATGCGTGATTTTGCCTTTCTCCTCAATACCCCCATCCACGGATACTTGGAATATGTAAGCTCCCTGCCAGACAGGTTCCCCATAAGCCCATGTGGGAACTCCCTCAGGGTAATCCGACTTATCTACTTCAGCAAGCAGAAGGGGCATCACCATCAGGTTCCTAGACTTGTCGAACAGGAAGGCCTTGTGGTCCCATAAGACCGGTGAATCGGTGCCCCTGTGACCTATTATCTCCTTGTCTATCTCCACCGGGTTGTTGACATCGCTGACATCAAAGAGTGATATCTTGACTCCTTGATACCAGGCGAAGTCCCCCTCCTCAGTTGTTTCCTTGCCTATTCCTATAAGGTGGTTTTCGTCGTAGGGGTGGAGATAGTCCGAATAGCCAGTTACCTTTAAGTACCCGAGCTCCTCAGGGTAATGAGGGTCACTGAGGTCTATCACAAATAACGGGTCAACCTGCTTGAAAGTTACCAGATAGCCTTTTTCACCCATAAACCTCGCCGAATAAATCTTTTCCCCGGGAGCGAGGTCTTCCAGTGAGCCGACAATGTTAAGGTCCATATCCAGAATGTATACGTTATTGCGAGATGTTTCTTCATAGGTTGTGGTTGCCACCCTCAAGTAGCCTACATACTCATCCATGGAGAACTGATTTAGCACGATACCAGGGACCTCACCACTGGCAACATACTCTATTTCATCACCTTCTATATGAATCCGGTGGATAGAACTTTCTTGAAAATCCCACATATCCCTCTCCCACACCGGGAATGTCAGATAAATATTGTTCAAAGAGACGTACAGGTTGCTGGAGGCTCCCAGCAGTATTGTTTCATATATGGGCTCCTGGTCATCGTTCTGCGTGTTTATGGCCATAATAGTCGTGTACATGTAGAAGTAGTCGTAGACATCGCAATAGTAGATCTCTGTGGCAGGTATTTCCGACTCCTCGTCGCCAGAATAAATCTTGGGAAGGTTCAGTTCACCCTCTTCTTCATACACAGGCTCATTTATCACCACATAAGCATAATCGCCTATCATCCTTGAACTGACGTATTGACCATCGGCAGAGAGTTCCCTTTGCAATCGGGGGTTTTCCCTGTCTGAGACATCATATACTTTGATAGATATTGTTGGTGATATGTATGGCATGATGTCAGATTCCCTCACACCAGGCATATCATAATAAAGCATTCCATCCTCAAACACGACCAGCCTATCTCCATTGATAAATAGTCCCATCGCTGTTCCCTCTAGCTCTATTTCGGATAGGACTTGAGCTCGTTCAGGAGGATACGCCTCCACGATGATAACCTTCTGCCCCGAAACAAGGTAAATATAATCTCCGTCGGTCTTAACGATATCTGCCTCGTCCACCCCGGCAACCTGAATATTGGTGGTAGAGTAATCCGGGGCAGAGGGGCTAAGGGCGGCGCCTGCGTCACTTTCTTCCCAAAAACGGATGGATCCCCATGATGTATCTTGTGAGTTCGCCTTTATGAAATTTTGCAATTCCTCGTAAGAAGCGAACCTGCTGATTTGATTCTCTCCCATAGGTACAAGAGACTCGGGCTTAATCACCGCAAAAAGTCCAATAGCCGCTATTAGAAGCAGAGCGGCGCTAACGGGGGCTAATATTCTTGCCCAATCCATAATAGTCCTCTCCCTAAAGCGCCCGGAGTTAAGCAAAGCCATTTTCAATGCTTGTTTATGGCCGGTAAGTTCGATTTCCGGAGTTTTAAGGTTTTCTAGTTTCTTGATAAAGTCATCGTGTTTCATAAACTTCGCCTCCTTCTATTACTGTAAATGCAGGAGGCCGAAAAAGGTTGCATTATCTAGCTTAAAGTCGCAGGACTTTGTAGGACCCTTGAGTGAGCTTGGCTTTACTTCGATGGTGTTCTTATGAAAATCGTAAGATTTCCGTGTGGTGGTTTATTCCGTTTCTCTTAATTTCTCAACCGCCCGGTGGAGGAGGGATTTTATCGTTCCCTCTTTTTTCCCCAGGATTTCAGAGATTTCTTTAATCTGTTTTTGCTCAAAAAATCTGAGAGCGATGACCTCCTGGTATTTACCAGGGAGCCGAACGATTTTTCCTTGAATTTCCAGAAAATCCTGATGTTGTTTCAATTTTTCCTGTGCTTCTATTAGTTCGCTTTCGGGATCGTTGGGTGATATGGGTTCAAAACCCTGTTCCTGTAATTCTTCCAGCGATATGGATTTTTTGTATTCGGCTTTTCTGAAGTACTGGTTAATCTCGTTGGTGGCGATTTTATGCAGCCACGAGGAAAAAGAGATATTGCGCCACTGAAATTGCCAGAGCTTCTTCAATGCCTTAAAAAATGTCTCTGAAGTAATATCTTGGGTTGCTTCAAGATTGGCAGTCCGCCTCAGGATATAGCCAAAGATTTTGGGATAATACCGGTCGTAAAGCTTAGTAAAAGCATCAGGGGCTTTTTGTGCTTGTCTGACGAGCTCCTTTTCTTCGCTTAAATCCATATCAATCAGTAGAAAAGATAAACGTACCCCAATAATATAATGCACCATTAATAATTTGGTTTCACCAAAATCTCAGTTCATACTGTATCAGCCCATGCTACACTGTCAAGTGC
>JGI2172J19969_10001393_pt1 | contig 11100 bp, 10 predicted proteins | sample DeeMarSWOR230_32_FD_19969 | JGI IMG/M metagenome (IMG submission 19969)
GCCGGCCAGATATTCCTCTTCATGCCCTATCGATGGGAGAGACGAGATTTCCTGGTGGAATCGATACTATAAATAAATTCAGGGATGAGGCTCATGTGGCCTTTGTGGCTGATGTTGTCGGAACCGGCTCTTCAAGGAAATCTGCCACAAATTCTCTACTCTGGCATATCGGAGAAGATATCCCCTATGTCCCGAATAAACGGAGAGGAGGAGTCATCCTGGGCGGTTTAATCGCACCGATATTCTTCAATACAGTTGAAGACTCGGGTGGACTTCCACTGCTGTGTGATGTGGCGAAGATAAACACAGGTGACATTTTGACGATCGATATTGAATCCGGAAACATTATAAGCAAGGGCGGAGAGACGATCGCGTCGTTCGATTTTCAACCGGCGACTATCAAGGATGAATACCGAGCTGGAGGACGTCTATTCCTGATCGTCGGGCGTTCATTAACGGAAAAGGCGCGGAAAGCACTCGGCATGCCCGAGGCGGATTTCTTCACGACGCTCGAGAGTCCTTCCCCTAAAAAGAGCCAGGGTTATTCTCTTGCCCAGAAAATCGTGGGTAAAGCGTGTGAGATGGAAGGAATCCTCCCAGGTTCAGCCGTGGAGCCAAAAATGACGACTGTCGGCTCGCAGGATACGACAGGGCCGATGACAGCGGATGAGTTGAAAGAGCTGGCTTGCATGGAATTCCAGTCGGATCTATTCATGCAGTCGTTCTGTCACACTGCGGCTTATCCAAAGCTTGCGGACGTCAAGATGCATAAATCCCTGGCTGAGTTTATAATCGAACGGAAAGGAATCGCCCTCAAGCCCGGTGATGGCGTTATACATTCTTGGCTGAATCGTTTACTGGTGCCGGATACCATGGGGACGGCCGGTGATTCTCACACCCGCTTCCCCATAGGGCTCAGTTTCCCAGCAGGTTCTGGCCTCGTGGCCTTTGCCGGGACTCTTGGTTTCATGCCTCTGGATATGCCGGAATCCGTCTTAGTGAAATTTAAAGGAAATCTCAATCCCGGGATCACTCTCAGGGATGTCGTAAATGCCATTCCTTATGTCGCCATACAAAAGGGATTACTGACAGTTGAGAAGGAAGGGAAAAAGAATATCTTCAACGGCCGGATACTGGAAATGGAGGGGCTGCCAGACCTGGAGGTGGAACAGGCATTCGAGTTAACGGATGCCACTGCGGAGCGTTCCGCTGCAGGGGGGACTATCGCTCTCAGTGAGGAGAGCGTATCCCGTTATCTCCGCAGCAATATTACCCTGATGGAAAAATTGATTGATGACGGTTACCAGGACGCCATTACTCTGAAAAGAAGGATTGAGACCTGCAGGAACTGGATTGAAAACCCGACTCTTCTCAGAAGAGACGAAAATGCGGAGTATGCAGCCGTTCTAGAGGTTGACCTTGCCGCTATCAAAGAGCCGATTCTCGCCTGCCCGAATGATCCGGATGATGTGAAAATCCTATCTGAGGTGGCTGGTGACACTATTGATGAAATCTTCATCGGCTCCTGTATGACAAACATCGGGCATTTCAGAGCTGCCGGAAAAATTTTTGAAGGAGAGGGCTATTTGGATACGCGAGTGTGGCTGACACCTCCCACAAAGATGGACAGGGCGCAGTTGGTCAGAGAGGGTTACTATTCCATTTATTCGAGTGTGGGCGCGCGAACCGAGATTCCCGGATGCTCCCTGTGCATGGGAAATCAGGCCAGAGTCCATCCCGAAGCGACTGTTATCTCGACTTCCACGCGGAACTTTGACAACCGCATGGGAGATGGCGCCCGTGTTTATCTAGGGTCGGCAGAACTGGCGGCTGTGGCCGCCCTTTCAGGCAAGCTCCCCACCCTTGAGGAATACTTCTCAATCATTAAAGAGAAAGTATTGCCGAATAAGGATGACATATACCGATATCTCCAGTTTGATAAGATGGAGAATCTCTCTCTTGAGTACTGAGCTTTTCATGTTTAAAAAACACTGTTCGTATGATTGGTGAAATTAAAAAAAAGGATAAAAAGGGGAGAGAGCGGCTTTTGTTGAAAGATATTCCGGAATGTGGACCCACTATTCAAAGCTGAAAAGTTTATAATTAATGATTGACGACTTATACCTGTTTCGGAGGAAGTTCAATGATTGACTTGAAAGGAAAGAAAACTTTGATCACAGGAGGCTCCCGGGGAATTGGCAGAGCCACTGCCCTCCTTTTTGCAAGAGCCGGAAGCGATGTCGCGGTTAATTATCTGAGCCGGGAGAAAGATGCCGAAAACGTGAGAGCGGAAATCGGAAGAATCGGTCAAGAGTGCCTTGTGTACAAAGCCAATATTTCAGTGAAAAATGATGTGGATGAAATGGTTGAAGAGCTGATCCAGAAATGGGGAAAGATAGATATCTTAGTCAATAATGCGGGGATCTGGACCTATGGAGAGATGGGATGCATGACAGAGGAAGTCTGGACAGAAACGATGAAAATTAACCTGGATGGAGTATTCTATGCCTGTAATGCCGTCATTCCTTCCATGAAAAGGAAAAAAATGGGCTGGATCATCAACGTGTCTTCGACGGCTGCGGTCAGGGGGGAAGCTTTCCACTCTCACTACGCGGCCAGTAAGGGAGCCATTGTCTCTCTGACAAAATCCCTTGCTGCGGAATTAGCTGCATTCAATATCCGTGTTAATTGTGTCGCCCCTGGATGGGTGGATACAGATATGTGCTCTGAAGTCTTCAGCGACCCCGATTTTCGAAGGAAGGTTCAAGAGTCTATCCCTTTAGAACGGATTCCTGCTCCAGAGGACATTGCCGGCCCGATATTGTTTCTGGCTTCAAACTTGGCAAGGCATATTACAGGAGAAGTTCTCAACGTTAACGGCGGCTCTGTTCTGTGCGCATGAAATTGCTTGCGAAATTCTCCTTATTTTGATAATTTTAAATTGAGCAATCAGAAGGAGGCCTTGATGGAGGAAGAGATTGGAAAGATTACGCATTATTTTTCCAAGATAAATGTCGGTGTGCTGGAGTTGACCAAAGGAGAACTCCATGTCGGTGATACCATACACATCAAAGGACACACCTCAGATTTTTACCAGAAAGTCGAGTCCATGCAAGTGGAGCACAGTCCTGTAGACAAAGCTAAAACCGGTGAGCCGGTCGGGATAAAAGTCGAAAGCCCTGTCAGAGAGAATGACATCATTTTTAAAGTGACAGAAGATTGAGGCACCTGCGGTTGGTAATAAACTCCTTTCTTTCAGATTAATTCCTGAAACAGTGGAATGAATGAGAAATAACAGGGAGAAGTCGTCATACAGAATCATGCCCTTTAGAGGTGACAATAAGAGGTGAAAAATCACCCCCTTATATCACCTTCTCAGGCGATTGACTGTATCCTGCACCTCTGGCAGGATAGAGTAACGCCTGGAGGGAATTCTATACAATAGAGGTATAGCCCAGCGTGAAAAAAAATAATCCCTCTCAGAATCCCTCAAAACAGGCTCTTTCTCATTGGAAGAAGGAAAGGTTCGATAAAGCCATGAGAGACGCCGCTTGTGACCAGGGTGGATTCACCACCGTTTCCGGGAAAGAGATTAGGGAGCTGTACACCCCTCTCGATCTCGATGGATTTGACTATACTCATCAATTGGGTTTTCCCGGAGAATATCCATTTACTCGAGGCATTCATCCGACCATGTACCGCGGCCGCTTATGGACGATGCGTCAGTTTTCCGGCTTTGGGTCGGCCGAAGATACGAATAAGAGGTACAAATACCTTCTCTCTCATGGTCAAACAGGTTTGAGTGTCGCATTTCATCTTCCCACTCTGATGGGGATTGATTCTGACCACCTCCTGGCAGAAGGAGAGATTGGGAAGTGTGGAGTCGCGGTAGATTCTCTAGCCGATATGGAGATTCTTTTTGATGGAATCCCCCTGGATAAGATATCCACCTCGATGACGATCAATCCACCTGCCGCTGTACTGTGGGCCATGTATATCGCTGTTGCAGAAAAACAAGGAGTCTCTCCGAAAGTAATTTCAGGCACGATTCAAAACGACATCCTCAAAGAATACATTGCTCAAAAGACTTTCGTTTTCCCTCCTGGACCGTCGATGAAACTGATAGTGGATACGTTCGAATACGGGGCCAAGGAAGTTCCCAAGTGGAATACGATTTCCATTTCTGGGTATCACATCAGAGAAGCTGGCTCCACAGCCGCTCAGGAATTGGCCTTTACTCTCAGGGATGGGATTGAGTATGTGGAATGGGCGCAGAAAAGGGGGCTCGATGTCGATGAGTTCGTTCCCCGCCTCTCTTTCTTTTTTAACGCACACAATGATTTCTTTGAGGAGATCGCTAAATTCCGGGCAGCGAGGAAGATTTGGGCCGACGTGATGAAAGAAAGATTCAAAGCGAAAAATCCAAGGTCCTGGTGGCTGCGGTTTCATACCCAGACCTCCGGAGTTTCTTTGATGGCTCAGCAGCCTCATAACAATGTCGTCAGAGTGGCCCTTCAGGCCCTATCCGCAGTTCTCGGAGGAACCCAGTCCCTGCACACGAATTCCCTTGATGAGACTTATGCCTTGCCGTCAGAAGACGCGGTCACGATTGCCCTGAGGACTCAGCAGATCATTGCCCATGAAAGCGGAGTCATTAATTGCGCCGATCCCTTAGGCGGTTCCTATTTTGTTGAGACGTTAACCGCTCAGATGGAAAAAGAAGCCAAGGATTATATAAAAAAAATTGATGATATGGGAGGAATGGTAAAAGCCATAGAACTTGGCTTTCCTCAGAAAGAAATCGCTGATAGTTCCTACTGGTATCAAAAAGCTGTTGAGAAAAAGGAAAAAATCATCGTGGGAGTGAACGCCTTTGAGATGGAACATGAGCCTATTCCGCTTTTAAAAATAGAGGAAGCTGTTGCCAAACAGCAGCTTGCTCGGTTGAAAGAAGTCAAGGAAACACGGAATAATTCCGAGGTTAAAGCCAAGCTGCTAGATCTAAAAAAAGCGGCTGAAGATGATCAGAATCTGATGCCTTTTCTTCTGGAAAGCGTCAGAGCGTATGCGACTCTGGGAGAAATAATGGACGCTTTGAAAGAAGTTTATGGCGAATACAAGGAGCCAATATCGTATTAAAGCGGGACCGGAGGAAATTATGGCAGAAAAGAAGATTAGAGTCTTAGTCGCTAAGCCAGGATTGGATGGTCATGATCGGGGGGCGAAGGTGATCTGTCGGTCTTTGAGGGATGCGGGATTTGAAGTGATTTACACGGGGTTGAGGAGAACGCCAGAGGAGATCGTAAATTCTGCCATTCAGGAGGATGCGGATGTCATCGGCCTGAGTATTCTCAGCGGCGCGCATAATGTTCTTTTTCCGAAAATCATGGGTCTCCTTAAAGAGAAAGAAGCGGATGATATCACTGTGATCGCAGGAGGAATAATCCCTGATAAAGATATCCCATTATTGAAGAAAATCGGGATATCCGAGATATTCTTGCCGGGCTCTTCCACAGAAGACATAGTGAAATGGATTGAAGGGAACGTGAAGGAATCTTCCTCCGTATAGATAAAATGAGTGGATTAAACCGCTTGACTTTGTTTTTTTAAATATGATATTAAAGGACAAGTCAGATGGCTAAAAGACATTATTCGTTCATAATCGTTCCACATCACAAAGGACAATCAAAAAAAATCTCTCTCACTGAAAAAAGAGTAAAGATTTTGGTGGGGGTGCTCTCGTTTATCGTGATTCTCTTCACGGTGTTTCTCGTGGATTATTTCACGATGAACGTGACGCGCCAGAAATACAGAACACTCTCTGATGAGAATGCCCGTCAGAAAGAGACCATAGCACAGTATAAGATTGCCGTGAACAGGTTGAGGAAGGATATCGACAAATTCGAAGAATATGCCAAGAAGATCAATGTGTGGGCCGGCCTCCAATCACCCGAAGTCCTGAGAGAGCTCGGAGTCGGCGGCGGAGCACGAAGCGAAGGCCAGCAGTCGAACTTCTCGAATCCCACAATCGATTCCGGCCTGAGAAGCGCCGAGAGCATATCGCAGAAAGCTCAAGGTATCGATAAGAATCTTAATACAATGGCCAAGTTATTTGAGGACAAGTCTTACACATGGGCCACGACTCCCTCTATCTGGCCGACCATAGGATGGATGACATCTAGTTTTGGTAAGAGGAAAGATCCTTTCACAGGAGAGGAGGAGTTCCATTACGGCATCGATATTGCAGCCAGCCATGGAAGTCCCATATTTGCCACGGCTGACGGGACTGTAATCAAGGTCAAGACCGAAAAAATCGGTGGGAACGTGGTGATCATTAACCATGGAGGAGGCTTGACCACGGTTTACTGCCATTTGAGCCAATTCAACGTGAAAGTGGGCCAGAAGGTGAAAAGGAAGGATGTCATCGGGTATGTCGGACAGACGGGAAAAGCCATCGGACCGCATGTTCATTACGAAGTCCAGAAGAACGGAAGATCTGTGAATCCTTACAACTATATCCTGGAAGAATAAATCATTCAGATAGATTAAGCGAATTTATCCCCAGGCTTGATTCTCCCCCCTAACGAGAACGCATAAGCATCCATAATTTTTCTGTTTTCAGGCTGAAGTCTTTCGATCAAAAAAATACCCTGCTCACCGCAACAGACTTCGATCCCTTCTTTCCGAATCCCCACTATTTCCCCAGGTGAAGAGGAAGAAGGAGCTTGGTTTTCCATTATTTTCCCTTTTTGGATTTTTATCCGTTTCTCTCCAATGAAGGCAAAGGTTGATGGCCAGGGAGTGAGGGCCCTTAATTGTCTTTCAATATGGAGTGAATCTTTTGTCCAGTCGATCCGGCCATCTTCCTTGGTGAGCTTAGGCGCATAAGTCGCCCGGGAATGGTCCTGCTTCTTGGGTTTGATTTTGTCAATATCATTGATGGTCTTGACTAGAAGTTCGGCTCCAATCTGTGCCAGCCGAGCTTCCAGTTCTGCCGCATTCTCAGAAGGGAGGATATCGATTTCTTCCTGGGTAAGGATATCTCCCTCATCCATTTTCTCGTTGAGTTCGAAAAGGGTGATACCTGTTTTGTCTTCTCCATTGAGGAGAGTCCACTGGACTGGAGACGCCCCTCTATATTTGGGCAAGAGGGAGAAATGGACGTTTAAAGAGTTAAATTTCGGGAGATAGATAATCGAGGAGGGAATGATCTGGCCGTAGGCGACCACGACGTTTAAGTCTGGCTGAATGTCTTTAATCTTCTCCAGGGCTGTGGTATCTTTTTTGATCCTGGAGGGCTGATAGACGGGAATGATCATGTCAAGAGCCATTTTTTTGACGGGGCAGGGCAGAAGTTTTTTTCCTCGTCCTGTCGGTTTATCGGGTTGCGTGATGACCAGCTCTATGTTGTGGCCAGCTTCTCGAATTTTTTGTAAAGAAGGAAGAGCTGGGGCAGGACTGCCAAAAAAGACAATTTTCATCAAATCTTGTCCGTTTGGACCCGTTTTTTCAGCTTTTTTTTGATTATATTTCTCTTGAGAGGAGATAGATTTTCAAAAAACAGCTTTCCGTTCAAATGGTCAATTTCATGACAGAAAACTCTAGCCATCGTGCCTTCCGCTTCGATAATTTTCTCTTTTCCTTTTAAATCAGTGCCCTTCACAACAACACGGGATGGTCTGGTCACTCTCTCGCTGACGTCTGGAACGGACAGGCAGCCTTCTTCCAGGATGATTTCTCCTTCCTGGCTGACGAACTCAGGATTAATAAGAATGATCAAATCCTCGCTATTCTCACCCACTGACAGGTCGACGGTTATCAGCCTTTTGCTCACGTTGACTTGGGGAGCCGCTAATCCAATACCAGGGGCGGCGTGCATGGTTTGGACCATGTTTTGAGCCAGTTCCTCGATCTCTTTGTCGATGGTTTTTATTTCCTCAGCTCTTTTAGCGAGGGTGGAGTTTCCGTATTTAACAATTTCGAGTATAGACATTTTTCTCCAGGTTTTGGATTTTTATTCTAAAAGAAATTGATTATTTGTTCAATTGTTAATATAGGAAGACATTCCCATTTTACATTTTATGCAATGGGGAATGTCCCCATTCTACAGGCCTTTGAAATAGATGAAGCGGTTTTTATCGAGATTCTGGAGAAAAAGAGCCAGCCGGTTATAGAGAGGTTCGACCTTTTCTCCGAATTCTTCCTTCAAGCCATGAGCAATTTCTTTCACTGTTTTCTTGCCGTCGCACCTTTCCCAGACAAAGCTCCCCACATCATCAAGCTTCACCTTGTAAAAGGGATATTTCAGACGAGGAAGTATATGTTTTTTGAAAAAGGGATGCTTGAATTTAGGCTTGAGGAGGACGATTAGACCGTCTTCTTTTTTCTCCCACTTGATGTTCTTAACTGGGATGAGTTCTAAAAGGTTAATCTCTGGTTCTTCGACTCTGGGCTTCTTCACAATCGGTTGGCTGCAGTTTAATTATTTATCATGGTTAGTGTTATCATTCTCCGGATGAAGATCCGTGTTCACCGGAGGCTACCATTTTCTTATATGGGAAATAGATCAAAATGAATCCGAGGATGAAGAAAATCAAAAGACCCAGCCATGCACTCCCCCCGACTTCCGGAAGCTTTATTGTCTCCTTTAGAGCCTCGATGCCTGAGGTCACGATTCCCATGAGAGCCTGGCCGGCGATCAGTCCCGAGGCAATCAGAAGGCCAATGTTTTCGACAATCTCTTTCCCCTTTGCTGATGGTTTTTTCTTAGCGACGGCTCTATCCAGAAAGTATTTGATGACTCCTCCAAAAAAGATACAGGCTGTGGCTCTAAAAGGAAGGTACATCCCTACAGCAATGATCATAGGGGAAGGAGACCCGATGAGGATGAGTCCTACGCCCATGAGCATTCCGGCGATAACAAGCGGCCAGGCCATCTCTCCTCCGACTATTCCCTGAGCCATCATGGCCATCAAATTGGCCTGAGGTGCGGGGAGAGCATCACTCCCAATACCTTTCGTGCTGTGAAAAAGTTGAAGGGCGAAAGTCAAAGTCAATGCGGCCGCCACGACACCTATCATTCCGCCTATCTGCATGCGCCAGGGAGTGCCACCGAGAATATGCCCGACTTTCCAGTCCTGGATCATGTCTCCGGCCACACCAGCTACGCAGCAGACAATCGCTGCCACACCTATGACAGCCGCGATTCCCGGGGCTCCCCTTTGTCCCATGAGAACCATCATCAAGGCTGCGATGAGCAGAGAGGTAAGAGTTAGACCGGAAATCGGGTTGGAAGAGGAGCCGATAATACCCACAAGGTAGCCGGCTACGGCTGCAAAAAGGAGGCCCATGACGATCATGACCAGGGTCGCCACGAGAGATGACCCGATGCTTTTAGTGAACACGTTGTAGAGAAAGACCATCGGGATGATCAGCGCGATAATGGCGATAACGATAGAAGGGAAAGGTAGGTCTTTATCGGTTCGGATTGTCTCTGATGGGCCTCCGGCACTCACTTTTTTAACATCAGCGAAGGAGCGACCGATTCCTGTGATGAGGCTTTTTCGCATTTTAAACAGTGTGTAGAAGGCACCGACTAGCATGGCTCCGACTGCAATGGGCTTGACCTGGGAGTTATAGGCAGAGACGGCCATATCTGTCCAGTTTCCATTGAAACCAGATACGATCTCACCCAAGTCTCCGCTGATGAAAAGAAGAATGGGCATCAGGAAAAGCCATCCCAGCACGCCACCGGAAAAAGTGAGAGCTGCTAATTTGGGTCCGATGATGTATCCGACTCCGGTCATGGCCGCGTTTGCAGCAGGCGTCTCTATGAACATTCTCCCTTTGATCGAACCAGATTTTGCGACTTCCACATTATCACTGTCGAGATAGGTGATACGAGAGAGGCCAGGAATACTAAACACTTTTTGAGCATAGGGCTTGATGAATTGGAGGCCGCTTGAGTTGGTGAAGAATTCTACGAGGCCTCCTAATCCCATAGCATAAAACATATAAGCGGCTTGAGAACCGCCTTTCTGTCCGGTCTTGACCATCTCTGCGCATGCCGTGCTTTCCGGAAAAGGAAGCTCGGCATCTTCAACGAGAGTGCGGCGGACAAGGATGATGAGCAGAACTCCGAGGATTCCTCCCACTAGCATGAGCAGGGAAGATTTGAATAGATCGAACTTTTCCCAAAGAGGCTGGCCATCTATTCTAACAAGAAGAAAAGCAGGAATGGTGAAGATAGCCCCAGCTGCCAGGGCTTCTCCGACCGCTCCGGTGGTTCTTGCCAGGTTTTCCTCAAGAATTGTCCCTTTAAGCGGACGAAGCACTGCCATGGCGATGACTGCGGCCGGGAATGTGGCCGCGACTGTCATTCCGACAAGAAGACCTAGATAGGCGTTCGCAGCGCCCAGGACAATGGCCATTATTATTCCCAGGAATATTGCCTTAAAAGATATTTCTTTCATGGATTGCTCTGGGGACACATAAGGCTTGTAGGCTCCATCGCTCATGATGACCTCCTCATGTTATCATTTGACGTTTTTTGAATATATATTTTTTACAGAAGAAAAAGTCAAGGAAAAATAAAATCAGTGTTGTTGAGCAAGATTTTGGAGCAGGCTTTGGCGTAAGGATTTTTGGGATCAGGCTTTCAAAGTCTGATCCCAAAAGCAATCTCAACGTCCCCGCTTCCAGAGCCTGGCCTCAAGCCGTGTTCATTTTTTTATTTGCGTCAATTGGGAAATTGTGCTAAATAGATGCTGTACAAAGAGAGGCACTGAAATGAGTTTGATGAATTCCCTCAAAGACAGACTACTTTGCGATTTAGCGATAGACCTGGGAACGGCGAATACGTTAGTTTATCTGAAAGGAAAAGGGATTGTCGTCCAAGAGCCGTCAATCTTAGTTGTCAACAAGCAATCGGGGAAGGTGGAAGCTGTCGGAACTCGAGCCAAGGAAATGTTGGGAAAGACACCGGCAGATGTCCTGACGATTAAACCCATGAGAGATGGCGTCATTGCAGATTTTGAGATGGCGGAAAAAATGCTTGATTATTTTATCAAGCAATCCACAAACAGCCGCATGTTTCTGGTG
>JGI2172J19969_10001395_pt1 | contig 11097 bp, 9 predicted proteins | sample DeeMarSWOR230_32_FD_19969 | JGI IMG/M metagenome (IMG submission 19969)
TGAAATGGCCCCATTTACTGCTAGAAAGAGAGCCGCAAAGAGGCCGCCTATATCATTGGTGAGCATCTTTCCGGCAAAAAAGGCGGCTATCACCGCTAGAATAATAGGAATCGTATTGGCATAAATACACCACTGGAACAGAGTCATATCTGTAAAGGGATTGATAAGTAAGTAGGTGTACGCCAGGTAATAATGAAAGAGGGGAGGATGCTTTACAGGAGCTCCTGTAGGATGAGCAGCTAACGTATCCCACTGGGGCCTGCTTCCTTGCTCTACAATAGTGTCTGCCATTCGATAATGGTAATACGGGTCAAAGCCCAGCAAGTACTTCACATCTGTACGGATGTAGTAACTCCTGATGGAGATACCAATTCCTATGATCACAAGTAATACTACTAAGACGATAAGGGTGCGACGATTTTCAATCATGCTATTATTTTCTGTCCGTGTTTTTAAAGGTTTGTTGCAGTGTATGTGCAGGGGGTAGTGTAGTCATGGTGAGAGGGATCAGAGGGGGAAACCTTTTTCTTCTGTAACCAGAGGAGAGTCAATGTCAAAAGATCTGAATCGTCTCTTTAGAAGGTTGGGGGAAAATATCAATGCTGAGTTCTACCCCTATGCAGGTATCAAGCATTCTATCCGTCAGAGAAAAAAAGCAATATACATCAGGGTGAGTGATCTGTTCACTGATGCTCCTGAGGATGTGCTGCTGGCTTTAGGGAGAATCTTGCTGGCCAAACTGAATCGGAATCCAGTGAGCAAAAGAGATCGTACTGTATACAATCAATACATAACCAGTGAGCCCCTGCAGAAGAAAGCGTCGCACATACTCCCCCCGCGCAAAAGAAAAGTAAAAATTATTAAAGGACACTACAAGGATTTACACAAAAGTTTTCGAAGAGTCAACGCAGAGTACTTCCAGGGGGTAATGGACAAACCTGTGTTAACCTGGAGTGTGAGGCGGGCAAAACGCACCCTTGGACGGTATGATCCGGAACGAGATGTGGTGGTTATTTCACGAATACTGGATTCTCCAAAAATCTCAGAAGAATTTCTTGATTTCATTATGTACCACGAGCTGCTCCACAAAAAACACGGTATAAAACTAAGGGGGAAGAGGAGGCAGATTCACACACCACAATTCAAAGAGGATGAGAAAAAATTTCGCCACTACCAGAAAATGAAAACTTTCATGGAGAAGCTGGCTCGCAGATAGTACTTATAGTCCTCTCAAAAATTTACACCATTCAGTAAGCAGGCTAGCCAGAGAATTCAGAAAAAAGGCCAGAGAATTCACATTGGCCCACACATCAGTGAATCACTACGTGATCTATCCTGCCTTGATGACCCGCCCGATGGTGGGGACTTCCTCCTGTACTTACAGCAAAGCCTTTCTCCCCTCCGCTACCCCTCAAGCATCCGACGTTCCCACTACCGCTGCTTCCTTCCGGACCTGACGGGATTCGCAAGATAAGGAAGATTAGTCTACTTTCCTCCGAAAGGGACCTCCTCTTCCGCAGATCAAGAGGGACGGGGGTTCACAGTCGGGACGATGCGCAGTTGCAGGATTTCGTCATCGCCCATCGAGCTTCGGCCCCTGCCTAAAGACCACTTCAGGTAACAGGAATGGCCTACCTTCCCGGCCTAGTCCACTCTCCTATGCAATCACTGTTTATAAAGGTGTGGTTTCCTTTACAGACACCAAATACACCCACATACTGTTTTTTCCAAATTTCTCATATATATCTGCAAAATTTTCTTCCAGTGGGGATCGTATTTATCCACCGAATTCTGAAGATATGAGTTCTCTCTCAAAAATTTACAACATTCAGTAAGTTTGTTACCGAAAGATTTATATAGTATCATGATTATAGTAATATAGTTGAGGTGGAATCCACAGGAATCGGTCTCGAAGGGAGGTGAAAGATATTCCCTGAAAACAGGGACTTTTTCTTTTTTTTGTGTTGTCTTATATCATTTCTGATGGAATACTATGTATCTTTGAAATACCATCTGCAGAAATTTCACGCAGAAAAACCTAATGTTATAACCAAAGTTATAAGTATTCAAAAAAGAACTTCTGTATGGATTACAAAGTTATTCACGATTCCCTTCATGGTTCTGTAAAGCTGGAAGGAGTCTTTCTGGAATTGATCGATGCACCTGAACTGCAGAGGCTTCACCATATTCGCCAGCTGGGCATGGCTTATTTGGTGTTCCCTGGAGCGAACCACACTCGATTTTCACATTCTTTGGGGACCTACTTTGTGGCGTCTGAAATTGCGTCTGGCTTGAACCTTTCTCAAGAGGATCAAGATTTAGTGAACGTGGCAGCTCTCCTTCATGACATTGGTCACGGACCGTTTTCCCATACCCTAGAGTATGCATTTTACTCTGCGTGTAAGGTGAACCACACTGACCAGACATCCAGAATTATTACTGGGGACATGAACGTGATCAAAGAGCGCGAGATGTTTGATACCCCCCCTATACCAGATACATTGGAGAAGTATGCTGTAGATCCAGATAAGGTGTCAGAACTCATTCAGGGTATGAAAGCACCATACCAGTGGACTTTAACCCCCTGGCTGGAAGAAAAATCGATAACTGAGCCGAATTATCTGACTCAGATCATCCATGGTGATGTGGATGCTGATCAGCTGGACTATCTCCTGCGGGATTCCTATTACACAGGGGTGGCATATGGTATTATTGATTTCCCTTATTTGCTGCATACGCTGGAGCTCCGAAACTCTACACTAGCTGTAAATCCCAAAGGGATAGAGGCTGTGGAAGCGCTTCTGGTTGCTCGTTCATTAATGTTTACCTCAGTGTACTACCACCATGCAGTACGCATTGCAGAAACAATGCTCACCCGAGCAGCAGAAGCGTCTCTGAAAGAACACCCGGAGATTATGACCATGTCTGACTGGGAGTTTTTTTCGTATCTGGAACAGGGGACAGACTATCAGAAGGATTTGGTGACTCGGTTAAAATACAGGATATTGTTCAAGCGGGCGTTCATGGCCCACATAGATGAGCTTACCCAGGATCAGAAAAATGCAGTAGCTGAATTAGCTGAACCTGAAATCAGAAAAGAAAAAGAAAGGATTATCTGCAGGAAAGCAGGCATCAAAGAAGGATACGCGTTTATTGATGTACCAGAAAGAGATATTCTGCTGTCAGAACCCAGAATTACTAGAACTGGTATCCCTGTATATGACGGAGAATTCAAAAGTCTCTCCGAATATACGCCCACTGCAGCAGCATTACAGAAAAGGAGAGTACCCTCCTGGGGGTTAATGGTATCTACTCCCTCCCAGTATAAAGAAAGAGTTAAAAAAGTGTGCCAGAAAGTGATTTTCTCTTAAAAAAAATTAGAAAAGAAAAAGGGATAGAGCAGCACAGCCCAGCACTGCATCAAGAGGAAGTGTATTTTTTTTCCACATATTTAAATGTTTGCATACTTTCTCATATCCAGACAGTGGAACAGTGTGCATATTCCTCCCTGACCTAGATATCTATGTGGAGGAACATCCTCACCAGAAATCCGATGGCAAAGGTGAGGGCAGCTATTCCCAGGCTAATACCAGCCATCTCTGTGAACCGTTTCTTGAAAGAGAAATCTTTGACCACCGATACGTAAAAGGTGAACACAAGAATGACAAGTACTGCATTGATAACGGCAATACCCAGACAGACATAGTAGTTCTCAAAAAGGAGATAGGGAAAGATCAAGAACAGAACAGTCACCAAATATGCAGACCCAGTATACACTGACGCTTTTGCAGGGTTCTGACCTCCTTCTTCTGATTTGATGGATAGATATTCTGAAGCTCCCATGGATAATGAAGCAGCAATTCCGGTGATGAACCCCACCATGGCGATAATACTGGTATTCTGAAGGGTTAATGTAAATCCAGCTAAAGCACCCAACAGTTCAACTAATGCATCATTCAAGCCCAGAACGATAGAGCTGACATATTTGAGTCGTTCTTCATCGAGTAAGGCTATCAACTGGGTTTCATGTTCGTCTTCATCCTGTTGGATTTTTTTAGCTTCTGGAATAGATGCAGAGATCTTTTCATAGATGTCCTGGGCCGTTTCTTCTCCTCGTTCCATTAATTTAATGCCAAATGTGATTCCAAAAATCTTGGAGATCAAATAGTACTTCCACATTTTCAGTTTGCCTGGGTTCATTTTTTGGGCAGTGTATTCTTTCCAGAAGTTGTAGTGCCGCAGTTCATCCTGTGAAATTTTGTTGAGAACTTTCTTATTGTGAGGGTTTTTTATGGACCGGGACAGTTTTTGATAGATGAAATGTTCTGTTATCTCATTTTTTTGAGCAGTTAATATGACTTTTTTTGTTTCTTCGTCAAGCTCTCTTGTCATGATAATAATACTTTTGGCACTTATATAAGGGTTTGGAGGCCATTACAGCTCTACACTATGAATCTTCTCCTATTTTCATGGTTCGTTCTCATACCATACATGATACTAATTTCAGCAACTTTTTTGGGCAGGTTATTTTTGGTATCTTTTCCAGATGACTACTTTAAAACGACAGATCAAATTGGCAGCATTCATCTCACTTATCACCTGTCACCCTTCTCGTATAGTAAGAAAAAAAGAAGTAACTCAAAAGAGAAAGCCGGAAGCTGTGGAAATTACTGTTTCCATCTCTCTCTTTCCAAGGGAAAACATATATTTTGCATAGGTCTGTAATCCATCGGAAAGATGTTTGGAATGGATCTGAATAAACATCTCCTCCAAACTGATGGAAATCAGTGTCATGTACTTGTAGATGTGGAACACCACAGGAGAAAATAATTCGATAGGGATGTACCGGACTTCTGTTAAGGGAATGGATTCCAGCTCTCTTCCAATGTCCTTTGCCACTTCATTCACCAGGATTTTACATAGTATACTGCATTTTGCTCTTTTCTTGTGGAAGTTAATTACAAATCGTTCAAAGCGCTGTGTATAGGTACTCACCCCCAGGACGTAATATTCCTCTCCCTTTTTCAAGGTAGTTAATATGTCATTAAAGGACGTTCTTGCACCTCCCATACCTCTAAAAATCCGGGCTTCGGGAGTGATCATGGCAATAAATTGTCTCATCTCGAGCTGAGGTAGAATTTTCTTTAGATTTTCTTTTTGGATTTCTACTTTTTCTTTTTTTGCTTCTACATAGTCTAAGAGCTTTCTGGGAGGAACAGCCTCAAAATGTTTTACATTTGCCCGAATAATATAGCTGACAAGACCTTTTTCCATAAGCTTCTCCAGAAGGTAGTAGATTTTGGAACTTGCCACCCCAGACTTGTGAACTACAGGCCCTTTGGTGGAGGGACCAAGTTCGAGCAAAGCCAGGTAGACCTTTATTTCAGATTTTGTAAGCCCTATGTCCTCCAGAATTTTCAGGTCCATACCTCTTCTTTGTATTCCACCTTTATAAATGGTACCCCGATGAGGGGGAGCGAATATTTATATAACGTATTTTTTGAGATATATCGATTGATATACTCAATATATGTAATATAAATCGGTGTAAAGATCAATGACTGATAAAAATCTATATATATTAGGACTGAACTCAGCATACCATGAATCTTCGGCCTGTTTAGTTGGCAACGGAGAAATGGTTGCAGCAGTAGAAGAAGAGAGATTTAGCAGAATAAAACATGCAAAGAGAGCACGTATCAATAACCCGGACGAACTGCCTGCAAAAGCTGTAGATTTCTGTCTCAAAGAGGCACGTATTACTATTGAGGACGTGGACTATGTAGCGTATTCCTTGAATCCTGCCAAGAGATTGAAAAACATGGAAATCCCAGACACTGTGGTGGAGGGTGACTGGGGAAGTATCCAGGGGGAGCAGCTGTTTTATAACTCCCTCATGAAAATTCCAGAAAAAATGAGGGAAATGACAGACACTGTACAGTTTTACTGGGTTGATCACCATGTAGCTCATGCAGCAAGTGCTTTCTTTGTTTCTCCCTTTGACCGTTCTGCAATTCTATCCATTGATGGCATAGGAGAGACCACCACCACGTGGCTGGGGGTGGGCGAAGGAAATACTATGGAGGTTATAAGAGAACTACAGTATCCAAACTCACTGGGATTTCTCTGGGAGAAAATGACAAAGTTTCTGGGGTTCACAGAGTATGATGCAGCCAAGATCATGGGGTTAGCAGCATATGGGAATCCAGATAATTATTACTCCACATTTTTGAAATTTGTCACCATCAATGAGGGGTTTACCATTGATAATGATGTCATGAAATTCAGGATGGAAGACTATTCAGAACTGGAGGAGCTCTTTGGGAAGAAAAGGGAGAAGGGAGAGCCCATAACTGAACGGCATAAAGACATAGCAGCAGCACTCCAGAAAGTGAATGAAGAGATTGTTCTGAACTTGGCCAATTATCTGTATGAGAAAACAGGTTCAGAAAATATCTGTATTGCAGGAGGAGTGGGGCTAAATTGTGTGACAAATGGTATGCTCGAGGAAAGAGGGCCCTTCAAACAGATGTACATACAGCCTGCTGCCCATGATGCGGGAACTGCAGTTGGGGCTGCATACTACGTCTGGTGTTCTCTTTTGAACAGAAGGAGAACATACGTAATGGATACACCCTTTACAGGTCCCCACTATTCGGATAGAGAGATAAAGGCTGTACTGGATAGATCTGGTCTTTTTCATACCTATGTGGAGAATATAGAAGAGAAGGCAGCCTCTTTAATTGCAGCAGGAAAGGTAGTTGCCTGGTTCCAGGGCAAAATGGAAATCGGACCCCGGGCGCTGGGCAACAGATCGATTCTGGCTGATCCCCGCAACCCCCAGATGAGGGCCATACTAAATGAGAAAATAAAACACAGGGAGTGGTTCAGGCCCTTTGCTCCCAGTGTGTTAGAAGAAAGGGCGAAGGACTGGTTTGAAAGCAATCCACCATCATTATCAGCCCGATTCATGCTGTTTGCATTCAAGGCAAAGGAATCCAAAAAGGAGATGATTCCTGCCGTGGTCCACGTTGATGGAACCAGCAGAATCCAGACTGTATCAAAAGAATTCAATCAGAAGTACTATCGGTTGCTGCGAGAATTTGAGAAAGTGACTGGAGTTCCATTGGTTCTCAACACCTCATTCAACAGTCGAGAACCCATTGTGTGCTCACCCCAGGATGCAGTAAACACTTTTACTAGAAATAACATGGACTATCTGGTGATGAACAACTTCTTGGTGAGCAGGAAAAAGAAGGGGTGATTCTGTGGACAAAGCCCAGCTGTTCATCATGCTGGACCAGGAACTTGAAACCGCGAATATTCCTCTTAGGGAGGTGGAAAAAGCTCAACAAGAAATTGAGAACTACCTTTCTGTCCTTGAAGGTCAGCTCCGGTTTTCCCTGTCTGTACTCCTGGAAGACTTTGTCACAGCGAGGCGGTAGCATGACATTAGAACGGGAGAAAATCGTGCCCCACCTGAAAATGACGGGAAGAAATGTCGGATTACACTCTTTAGGAGGTACTGTGCACTCTGTACGAGATTTTGCTACCATTAACAAGAAGTGCCTGAAGAAAAATGAAGCAGCGCTCATAAAAGAACAAAAGCCTCTTTTAAGTGCATCTACTCCTTCCTTTGAGAAACCTTTGATCATGTCCTTTAAGAAAGGGGAGCAGGGCATTCCTGCTGTACGTTCAGGTGCCCGGTCAGCCTATGTAAAGGACAAGGCCTTAAAGTTCAAAGGGTGCCGCCCGAAACCAGGAGTTGAATTTCCCACCTGGGATTTGGAGTTTGGTTCTTCACAGGCAGTCACTAAGACCACAGGGTTTGGCACTCTCAGTGCAGAAAATGTTATGCGGGAGGTGTTAGCGTACTGCTTTTTTACAAAGTATGGTATGCCCCTTCTCCAGGAGCCGGTGTGTGTTTTTGAGTATGCAGATGATAAGGGGTACTGCTTGGTTTTAAGAACCCCCAAAGATGAGAGAACTGAACATCAATTAGAGTATTACGACCTGACTCTCAGAGAAGTGATTACCATAAAATTGTTGGAGAAAAAATTTGGGGTGCATATTCTCACTGGGGATGTTGCCACCAAAGGAATAGAACAGCAGTGGTATGCAGCGCAGAAGGGTAAGCTGCTGATCTCCATGAATTTTCATGGAGGGTTCAGAGGGATACTCAACAGCAATATAGGAAATGACATTTTTTATGAAAACAGTCTATACATTTGCGATTTTGATACTTTTAAAGTAATTGATATTCCTGAACATCCATCCCCTACATTTTTGAAACATTTTTGCTTGTGGTGTTTTGTTGAATTGTTCAAGACCAGTCCTTTAGTATGGGATTACCTAGATTTAGACGGTAAAACAGAAAAAGCTGTTGGATTACTTCAAAAATCTTTTTTTGAGAACAGTTGTCTGGGAACGTACTACAAAGCGCAGTTTTTCACTGAAGCTAAAAAGAGAGGGTGGGATGCAGTGGAGGAGGCATTGACTGAGGCTGCACAAACAGAAGTGTATTACCAGGTTCTCTTGGATTGTGTTCTGAATTCAGAAGTGTTAAAAATGAGTTACAAACCAGAACTAGGCATTTATGCAGTACATTAAGAGGTGAATAATGGAAATGGAAGAAGAAACAGCAAAAATAAAAGAAAAACAAATAAGAAATGTCCACCGCATGGTGCAGGCTGTGGTGAAGGAGTGCCAGCCTGAAAAAGTTATCTGCTCTCCAGACGCTGCTGCATGGAGTGAGATCACGCCAGTAACTTCCAATGGGGGAGAGACCAAGAGGCTTATGGTAATTTTGACCGCAAAAGGCTGCACGTGGGCAAAAACAGGCGGCCCCTGCACCATGTGCAATTACTGGATAAAGCGCCACAATGCTGTGACTGCAGAAGATCTGGTGAGCCAATTTACATCTGAGATTGCAAAATACAACCTGTCTAAGGAAGGGATAACCTATATCTGTATTTTTTGCAGTGGTTCATTTCTCAGTGATGCAGAAGTCCCTGAAGAAGCCAGAATTACCATCATGAGAAAAATAGCACAGTTATCTTCCATTGAAAAGGTGATGATAGAAGCACGGGCAGAACATGTGGAGAAAAATAAGGTAATGCAGCTGAAAAAGGTTCTGGGAGAGAAAATTCTGGAAGTAGGAGTGGGACTGGAAAGTGCTGACGATTTCATAAGGCAGGTCTGCATAAACAAGGGATTACCTCGCAAGACTTTTGAACGTGCGCTCAGAATCCTCAAAGAGTGCCGTTCCCAGTTACTGGCTTACGTATTGATAAAACCACCTTTCTTGACTGAAAAAGAAGCAATAGAGGATGCTGTGAACACTGCACGTTACGTATTTGAGGTGGCTGAGAAGGTTAGAATCCGGACAGTGGTAGATTTTGAAGCAATCCACGTGAAAGCACCCAGTCTGGTCTATCAATTGTACAAGAAAGATATGTTCCGCTGCGCCTGGCTGTGGAGTATTCTTGACATTGTAACAAAGGTTTCCGGGCTGGGAAGAGTTCAGGTTTTGCTGTCACCAGAAGGGTATGCATGGCATCAACTGCCCAGAAATTGCAGGAAATGTACACCGCAGATTATTGAAAAAATCTCTCAGTACAATGTCCATCAAGATGTTAATGAATTTCAAAGGCTGGATTGTGACTGCAAGAACCAGTGGCTCAAAGAACTGGACAAGAAAATGGAACCCCTGCCAGAACGGGTGGAAATTATGTTGAAAAAGGTACAGGGTGAGATACATGATAGAAGATGAGGATTATAACCATGCCCATACTCATAATGCTGATCTTCATACTCGGTCTGATCCTTATACTGATACTCACCACACCTGTGAGCCGCCGCCGCAGATTATTCCTCCCTTATCTGAAGAAGCAATTATAAAAATAGTCAAAAAAGGACAATTGAACACCATCAGTCTGAGACTCCCCTGTGTGTGCAACTTCAGGTGCAGCCATTGCTACAATGCAGAACAGTTCAAAAAGGTGGTACACGACAAGAATGCAGTAACATACAAAGAGGTGGCACATGTTCTTGACCAGGCATTTGATCTGGGTGCCAGATACGTGTGGATTGTGGGAGAAGGAGAACCCTTTTTCTATAAATCTCAGACTAAAACATTTCTTTCCTTATTAGACCATATGAACCAAGGAGGTGCCCGACCTTTAATCTTTACCAATTGTACCTTGATCACAAAAGATTTAGCTCGCGCATTATCCAAAAAAGATGTGTTCATTATTGGAAAAATGAACAGTTTGAACCCCAGGGTACAGAATGAGATGTGTGGAACGAAATTTGCATACTCCAAATTGAAACAGGGGATAGAAAATTTGATTGAAGCTGGGTTCACTGATGACCCTACCCGGTTATCAATGGAAACAATAATTTCCAAAAGAAACTATACTGAAATACCTGTTCTGTGGAGGCTGTTCAGGAGTAAGAATATCATACCCTTTGTGGAAAAATGCACCCCTCCTGCAGAAAAGGGAGCTTTCCGCACCTTCTTGAAAGACACCTATGTAGAACCTCAGAAAATGAGAACCCTCTTTGACACATTGCTGACAATAGATCAGACAGTCTATGGGTACACCTGGGACCCGGTGAAGACCTACCCTATTGCTGCATTAGGGTGTACTGCAGTCAGAACATCTTGCGGGATAACCCCCACTGGAGATGTCCAGCTGTGTGCCTACACCAAAGGTATTCTGGGCAATGTGAAAGAGACACCATTACGAGAGATACTGCTTTCAGAAGAAGTTATCCACATAAAAACAGCTGTATACTGTCCTGACGGCAGTTTACACTACGGATGCAGATCCCTTACTGTTAACGTGACTGGTGACCGGTTTGCTGTTGATCCATTTTGGCGTGAATTTGAAGGTGAATGCTTATGAGATCAGAAAGATCACACCCAGAAGAAACCCGATCAATTGTGAATGATCCCTATGTAAAAAAAGTGTCAGCACTGGCTGGAGATGAAACACTGTTTTCAAAATCACCGCAAGCGCTCAAAATACTGAGAAGAACCTTACTAAAAGAAGCGCTCCACTACTTCATCCAACGCAACCCAGAATACTACAC
>JGI2172J19969_10001397_pt1 | contig 11085 bp, 14 predicted proteins | sample DeeMarSWOR230_32_FD_19969 | JGI IMG/M metagenome (IMG submission 19969)
CATACCTTACGTTGCATCGCGCGTCATCTTCTAGCATCTCATATGTGATACGTTCAAATTGGTTCTCTTGAGTGATGCATCTAAAAACTGTCAAGTAGGTCTCGATGAAGTGAGGGAAATCACGGTACTGGAAAAATCCATGGACGTCTTTCACTGTTTTGAATGGTTTATCCGTTCCGCTTTCTTTGGAAAGCCAAAGCAGTGTTTCGGGCCTCGTAGAACCAACGATGTGAATGTGTTGTTCAACCTTCGGGAGAGCTCTTATCAGCGCTTCGATACTCATCTAGACCCCACTCTGCACAGTATTTGCTTATTGATAGCTATAAGAGACATGCTAATCAGCATGCATGCATGCAAAGTCGTCGCCATCAAATGAAGGACTTGACGCATGTGCACCATTTGATCATTTACTCCGCGGATCTCCACGGAAATGAACATGCATACATGCTCTATTCTAGATCGGTCAAACTCACTTCTTCACTACCAGGACGTCGCAGGTAGCGTCTGAGACAACCTTTCTTGAAACGCTTCCTATTAAGAAAGACGTCAAGCTGCCTAACCCTCTGCTTCCAACTACAATGAGGTCGAAATTCTCATGTTTGGCTGTGTCTACTAGAGCTCGTGCAGGATTGGAACCTAGAATGGCGGAGAAGCTGTTTTCGACCTTTTCCATTTCCAGATACTGCTTGGTCTTTTGCCGAGATTTTTCTGCGTCCTCCTCTCGTCCTTGCCCGTAGACAGTGATGACCTTCACAAACCCTGCGAACCTCTTCGCAATGTTAATAGCCTCCATAAGTGCCCAAAGAGAGTGATCTGAACCGTCTATTCCCACCAATATTCTTATGTTGTCTTTCATATCAAACACCAAATTCTGGACAAAACGGCTACCTTCTGAACCATTTCATCTTTCGAGATGTATCCAAATAAGCTTTGTTGGAGTACGCTTCCATAAGACCTGGGTTGTTCCTAATTCCCCTGGCAAGAATTGGCGGAAAAACTAAGGTAGTTATCAAGCTCGTAGCCACCAATGCTGAATAGATTTCAGGGGGCACAAGCCCGAATTGCACAGCGATCAAAGCAATGACCAACTCTGCTGCACCTCTGGAATTCATTGCCCAGCCGACATAGTAGAGCTGCTTCAAGCTAAGACATGAAAATGGCTTTGTTATTAATGTACCCAGCATTTTCCCGAAGAAGGCAACTAAGACCGTAGCTACCACTAAAGGTATGTTCGAGAAAAGCGTGGTTACGTCGAAGGCCAAGCCTACATTCACGAAAAAGAATGGAACGATGAAGCCCAGAGCAACCAGTTTGATCTCAGTAATCAAGTTTCTTCTGTGCCGTCTGCTGATTCCCCTCATCGAGATTTGCAGAAGGAAACCGCCTACGATCGCGCCAATTAGATAACCTACGTTTAGAGACTCGGACAGAGCAGCGAGGACAAGAATGAAAATCATAACCACAGAGAAGAGCTCAGTTTCTTCTCCAACGTTCCTGTCCATATGATGAAGCACCTTGTGAATCACTTTGAATGATACAAAAGCGATCACCACAAAAGCTGCGATCTCCAGAGGAACTATTGCCAGTTCCAAAGAGCCGCCCCCCTTCGCTAACACGACCACAATCGATAAGAACAACACCTCAAAAACGTCGTCGATAGCCCCGGCCGCCAGCATCACTGCGCCTAATCGAGTGTTGAGGCTATTCAAATCCATGAGCACCTTAACCTTTGTTCCCTCTGACGTAACCATCAGGGCGCCACCGAAAATCAACGCCGTAAGCAGACCGTACTCCGAGAAAAAAACCGTGATGAAGGCAAAGCCAAGCAGGAAAGGAAGAAACGCAGAACTTAAGGAGATGAGAATCGAATCTCTTGACGTTTCCCTTACCTTTCTAATGTCAATCTCCAGTCCAGCCAAGAAAAGGAGAAGCAAAATCCCAAGTGTAGCCATGAAATCTATAATCAACAGCGAGGATGCGTCGCCAAACAAGAGATCCTTAACCACGGGGATTCCAAAGGATATTCCTGCAAGAATCTGTCCAATGACAGATGGTAAGCCAACTTTCTTGAACAACTCACCCAGTACGAAAGCAACAATCAAGACGATAGGTATTATCGTCAGTATTAGCATCTCATCTCACCACAAGACTCTGACCTCTTTTCCCTAGTGGCTACGGTCGCGCCAGTCCGTCTCGTACGTAAATCCCTCTTAACAGGCAACCCTTGAGATTAAGCCGCTTCTATAAATCTTTCCGCCCTCAGCTTTCTCATTACACATTTCCTATTCCGGATGCCCGGCCAGAATAACCTCAGAATAGTGCAACTTATCGGCAACCTCTGAAGCCTGTGTACCAGAGAAATCTAGATTCGGTATCCTTAATATCGTCAGATGGCAAATCTGAGATATCAGGCAAGACTGTTCGTGGTACTATGTCTTCCAGAGGGGACACTAGAAAGCAGGCGGTTCTAAGAGATCGTATGATCAAGAAGAGTGGAACGAGAAGAAGCGCATACGTTTCCAAGATTCTTTCAGTCCTTAAGCCAGGAATGAACTCAGTTGACATCGGCTGCGGAACTGCCCACATCATTCGGGAATTGGCTGTGGCCAGGAAAAGATCAGCAGTCATAGGGCTTGACCTTTCAAGGGCAATGATCGAAGTTGCAAAGGAGAACCTCGCAGGGTCTGACAATGTTGGACTGCTCGTAGCAGACGGGTTGACCTTGCCCTTCCCAGATCAAGCCTTTGACATTGCAATAACGAGGCTGGCTGAGTATTCACCCAAAGAAGCCTACAGAATCCTCAAAAAGGGAGGAACTTTCCTTGAATTCGGTCTAGGACCCGATGCTGACAAGGAGATCTTGGAGTTCTTCCCAGAAAGAATCGACACCGAGAGTTTCTTCTTTCCCTCTAATCCAAGGGAATGGAAGCAGGAAATATCTCACCCCATAGAAAGAGCAGGATTCATCGTCCTGGACGCAGATGAATACAAAGAAAGCGACTACTACCGCAACGTGAACGAATTGATGGATCTAATTGAGTTAGTGCCCCTGGTCAAGGACTTCGATCGAAAGAAAGACAAAAGCCAAGTCGCTAAACTGGCCAAGAAGTATAAGGAAAAAAGAGGCATAAAAATCACCTGGCACTACTACATAACGGTGGCGAGAAGACCACCTCCCTCTCATTGAACATGCGTTAATTTGGTAAAGGCGTATAGAAAAACAGAGAAGTTGAATCACAAAAAGCCTCAATTTCCGCGCCTGAATCAAAATAGAGTGAGACACAATGGAGTTTAAAGTCGGGGAAACAAGAATCCGGATCGTCAAGGGAGACGTCACCGAGCAGCAAACTGATGCTCTTGTCAACGCTGCTAACAGCAGTTTGATGGGCGGCGGTGGAGTTGATGGGACGATTCACCGAAAAGGCGGAGCGCGAATACTGGAGGAATGTAGGAGAATCCGACAGACAGAGTGGCCAAGCGGTTTGCCGACTGGAAAAGCAGTGATTACCACGGGCGGAAATCTAAAGGCTAAGCACGTTATCCATACGGTTGGACCTGTTTGGCGTGGGGGAAAGCGAGGAGAACAGAAACTGTTGGCTCAAGCTTATCAAAACTCGCTGAATCTGGCTGTCTCCAGGGGATTGAGGTCAATAGCTTTCCCATCCATCAGCACCGGAGCGTACTCCTATCCGATAGAAAGAGCTTCTGTGATAGCTTTAGAGACTGTCGTTGAGTCATTGGAACAGGAAGACAAGCTGGAAGAGGTTGTTTTTGTCCTGTTTTCGGACGCTGATCTAAGAGTCTACGTGGAAAAGGCAAACCAGCTTCTACAAGAAAGACGGTGATGGAAGCTCGAGTCTATCGATGCTTGCCTCTGGCGAAGGAGGGGGTAGACTACTGGTCTAAATGGCTTCTTAGCAAGCTCTATGCATGCATGCGCTAACGCTATTCCCAAAATCGCTAGTCGAAACATCTACTCGCAATATAGGCTAGCTGCTTTTATCGATGTTGTTAGGAAAGAAAGGCGAAGAGCAGAGAGTAAGGAGTGAAACTGTTTCCTTACTCTCAACAAAAGCCNTTCTAAGTTGTAAAGGCGAAACTAGCGTTCAGATTCATAATAGATTTAAGAATGTAGATCGGAGAACGCTTTCACAGATGCTTTACGGCCCGAGGTTTCCATTTTGAGAAAGACAATTCGGCGAAGCAAGTTCGGCTACGCATTAGCCGCAGTTTTATGCTTCGTAGGTGTCGCTGCAATGCTAGTGGTCTTGTGGGAAACTTGGCCACAGATCTCCTCTAGTCCAGAGCCACTCTCGGCTTTCTGGGAGGCTCTTTGGGCAACGCAGCTTGCCCCGATTCCGGGGATCAAGCTGAGGCTGATAGCCTTGACGGTCTTTTCAGCTGCGATGCTTGGCATAGGAGGTGCAGTGCTCTTGTACAGCCGACAATGGTTCTATCTCCCTGGAGAGAGAGTGAAGCTGCAATGCCCCTTCTGCAAGAAGCTTTGGAAAGCAAGACATTACCCTGAAGGACAGGTCCTTTGTCCCCATTGTCACCATCAAGTCAACGCTGCCATAGCTGCAGAGTGAGCTAGATCCCAGGCTCGCGTCGCGAACCAGCGCATTGGATATTTCTTCTAGAAGTTTCTTTCACAAATCGCTTAACCTCGAATAGACAGAAAACATAAGTTGGCGCTGCGCGGGTTTCAAGGTTAAGTCACCTTAGCACAACGTTTTCTTAGCCAAGCTGCCCGCGCGCCCAATCCTGTTTATTAAATCCCAAAGATTAGCTTTGTGCCCTATGACTTCACGCATGCTTGTGGAGCCGTTGTCCCGGTTTAGGCTCTTTGAAAGCAAAACCCAATTTGCGGTCGCGTTGCCGCCCGAGCGCTCACATTATGCTTCAGAGTTTCCCATCGACTTGGAATTTTCGAAGGGCGCTCAAGTAGGCAACTGCTCCAACCATGGTAAAAGGGACGCTTGCAAGAAGTAGGCTCAGTAGATGACTAGGTTCTATTGAAATGCCGGCGAAGGCGTACTGGCGAAGGGCTTCGGCTGCCAAGCTCAAAGGGTTGGCCCTTATGACAGTGATCAAGAAAGATGGCAGATAATTTTGAATTACTTCAACGGGGTAGTACACTGTGCTCAAGACTAGAAGAGCCACCTGCACGACATTTTGGAAGGCAAAGAAGAATTCTCCGTGGGTTGATGCTATTGCGGCTAAGGTTGCCGCTATCCCTGCCAGCCCCATAGCTAGGACGAAGAGGAATGGGAGTAGTATGAGTAGGCTCCAAATGGCGTTTGTGGGTAGAACGATTAGTGCAATTGCCATTAAGGAGCCTGAGTATACGAGGGCGGCTGAGCCTCCAGCCAGTAGATAAGCAATAACAAGTCCGAGTGTGCTTACAGGAAGGGAAAGCTCGTATTGAATCACTCCTTCACGAAGAGCGAGCCAAATCCGTCTCCCAGTATCCATGGACGCGGCGAAGAGCCCCATGATTATGACTGCCGGCACGAAGTAGGTGAAATAGTCGAAGGTCATCATCCTCTCGTAAACGAGCGCCACTACGAGCATGTCGGAGAGATGGAGGCTTAAGAGCACGGCCATGAGCCACTTAGTCCGGAAGAAGTATGAGAAGTCATTTCGGGCCAACGCAAGGATGACTCGTAACTCACTCATGCGCTCTTAACTCCCTCTACAAGCCTTTGGATTAGAAACACGCCTAGACCTAGGGTGCTGGCTGACAAAGCTGCCAGTACACACACTGCGTAGACGGGATTGAGCAGAACAGCTGGGTCGAACCCTAGGATGAACCGAACTAGGTCGGACCCGTAAGTTAGTGGGCTGAAGGCTGCAGCTGAAGCGTATTGTGCAGGCAGAAAAATAAATGGGTAAAGAACGGTGCTGAAACGGATTATTATGGTGCTTAAGCCTGTGACGATCGCTGTGTAGAGGTCAGAGGATTTGAACGCTATAAAAGACAAGCCTAGCATCAGGCCTGCTATACCGAAGCCAAGCCAAAATAACGTTAGAATACATGCGATCACGGAGATCAGTGAGAGGTTTCCAATTATCAGTAAGGTAACTGTCAAGGGAAGTGCGAGCATTAGAGCAAGTTCCGTGGCACCTTGCAGGGCAATGGCCAGAAAAAGCTTAGATCTTGAGATGGGAAGACTAAGTAGGTATGGCAGCCTGCCTTCATGAGCGTGTTCAACGAAGTGGCGCCCTGTGTGGGATGCCATATCAAATGTTATCATAATAACTAGGCCGACGGCGAAGAACCGTCTGTAATCATTTATGCCTGTGACGAGTTGGGAGATTATTACTCCATAAACGCCGACTTGGACTAGGAAGACAGTCCATTCCATGATTATCCAGACGGGTGGCCTGAGTTCTGGCTTCAAGTCGAACCATATGAAGCGGATTACGTTACGCATTTGTTGTCTCCCTCAAGGCGCGCCCTGTGAAGTGCAGGAATACGTCGTCTAGGGAGGGTTCGGTGACTCTGATTGAAAGGATTCGGGCTTTGCTTCGATAGCATGTATCCGTCATTCTTGGAACCCATGATTCCGCCATGGACACGTATGCCTTGAATCGGTTTGAGCCCGAGTTGGCTATTTTGACCGTTCCCTCTAGTTGGCTCAGAGCGTGCTCAAGGGCTTGGTTGTCAGCAGTGTCGATCTCAAGCTCGACTATGTCGCCGCCCGTGATGCTGTCTTTGAGCTTCCTGACAGTGTCACACACGACGGATTTCCCTTCATCAAGAACAGTCACTCTGTCGGCCAAGTACTCAGCCTCTCGAACCTCATTCGTGGCAACTAGGATTGTAGAGCCTTCTTCTCGAAGTCTAAGGATTTGTGCCCAGATTTTGCGCTTTCCACGCAAGTCTACCTGGCTCGTAGGCTCGTCTAGTATAGCAAAGCGTGGGCGTTGCACAAAGACCTTGGCAACTTCCAATCGCTTCGCCTGCCCTCCCGATAGGTGCATGAAGAGCTTGTTTCGAGCTTCCCAAAGCTCCAGATCTTTCAAGATGTTTTCTATCAAAGCTTCTTGTTTGGCTTTTGGGACTCCGCAAACATTGGCGTGGAAACGTAATATGTCAGCAGGTTTGTGTCTCCAGAATCCTCTTGCTTCCTGAAACGCTATTCCGAGAATTTGGCGGACCTTGGTCGGGTGAGTCGATACATCTAGCCCCATTACGTTAGCGTTTCCTGAAGTTGGCTTGAGAACTGTCGCCAGAATTAGGAGAAGAGTGGTTTTTCCGGAGCCGTTAGGTCCCAGAAGCACCATGATTTCGTTTTGGTCGATGGTGAAGGCTAGGTCTTTGAGCGCATAGGTCTTACCATATCTCTTTGTCAGGGTATTCGTTTCAACGGCGAACAAGGGCTATCTCAGCTCTATGGAGGATTCTGGAACTGCAAGTGTAATGCAAGTCTAAAAAATAAGCGTAGTGGTCATTTTCTATGGCGCTTGTTTCTCTCCCGTTTTTGTGCGTTTCGTCGCCAGTCTCGCTTCCTCTGGGTTTTTATGAATGCTCGTCCAGGGTGTTGCTGAGCGTTTGGATCTCGTCGGAATTGCCCTATGCTTCTGTAGAAGGTTTGATAATCTATCTGGTTCTGCTTCAGAGCATTGATCTGCTGGTTCAGCTGTCTCTTAATTTCAGGATCGGTCGCATGGTCATACGCGTCGGAGTACGAGAGATACGCAGCGTGAAACTGAAAGTCAGATGGGCTATCGATTAGCAGCTTCTCCGCGGGAGTTGATTCCTCAGTCTTGGCTTCCTCAGTCTCGGGTTCCTCAGTCATAGCTTTCCAGACTTCTGTGGTACAGTAGAATTGCAGACTTCCCTTTTATACGTAACGTTTGTGATTAGAGGATAGAGGCTTTTGGGAAAGTGTTTCTGGGTGCGATTTGAAGAAGAGTGGACTAGTCTAAAGATGAAGGGCTATTGACCAACAGCTTTCTGCAGCAACGGCCTATTATTCGAAATAATGATTCTCTCTTCATAAGACAGTTAAATACTGAATTCATTAGTCCAACTCACAAAACTGTAGGAGAATAGAAGGCAAAGATGGAATCTAAAAGGGCGTTTTCTCTCCAAAAGCGAAGGCTATTGCAGAAGAAATTCAGGAAGGCTCTCGATGATGAAATGCAGGCGCTTTCTACAGAAATGCGGCAAATTCTCTGCGATGACCTAGTTACAGCGTTGCAGAACAGGTTAATTGTTCTCGCCGGCGCCGAACCAAAACGCCGCTAGGCAATGGAGAAAAACACTGATTCGTAATACATAAATCATTTATATCAAAACCGCCGAAGTCACGCCAAAGAGGTTCAGATATGCGACGCTCCAAGCTTGAAATGTACATTGATATTCTTAAAGTTCTGTCTCAACGTGGGCCTCTCAAACTTACTCATATAATGTACAAAGCCAACGTGAACTGCAGCGTCCTGAAACAATACTTGGACTTCTTGACTCAGCAAAGCCTCGTTGAAGAACGGACGGTTGGAAAGAAGCGCGTTGTTTACGCTATAACTGAAAGAGGGATTACAGTGCTGAAGTATTTCAGGGAACTCAAGACGGTTCTCCCTCTCGTTGAAGAAGCCCGCCGGCTCCCAGCTACGCTTTGACAAGCTCTTTAACTTTCCTCAATCATTTTTTGGTTTATGCTACTAGTCTTGAGGCTCTTTGAGAAGGAGCTTGAGAATCTATAGAGTTATGTCGTAAGATTTAATAGACTCCCAGCCTGCTCATAGTGTAGATGTGCATCTCACCAGTGTCAGTGTGGATGGTCTGTCAATGAGCAAGACGCTTGGAAAGAATCCTGCGGTGTTGTTAGAGAAGATTAAGGAGAGCCTGGACAGGCTTAATGAAAAGATGGAGGTTTTTATTGAGCTGCAGAAAAATGAAAGGAAGCAGGATTTTGTGGTTCAAGACTTGCCTGAGGCTCTGGATGTGATGACTCTTCTTTCATTGCCTGATCACCTCAGAAAAACAGCTGTAACCATCTGCAAGCTTGGCCGCGCCACGGCAGAAGAGGTAGCGGAACAAACAAAACGAGCTAGGGCAGTGGAAAGCGGCTACTTAAACCAACTAGTATTGATGGGCTATCTGAAGAAGGAAAGAAAGGGAAGAAAAGCCTATTTCTTCGTCGAAAAGTAGGAGGAGTTAGAGTGGGCAGAATTGTGGCCGTTCACAGTTACAAGGGTGGTACGGGAAAGACACTATTATCTGTAAATCTTTCGGCTGCATATGCTAAGAAAGGCAAAAGGGTATGCATACTTGATCTTGATTTCCGCGCGCCGAGCCTTCATTCGATATTCAATCTTAGCGGTTCAGAGTACTGGCTCAATGACTATCTAAACGGAGCTTGCGAGATCGAAAAAGTGCTGCTCGACTACACCCCTCAATGTAGCTGCGACGGAACTATGCTCGTGGGACTTGCCAACCCAAACACTGAAGCCCTGCGGGATATGTCATCAAAAGACCGCAAATGGGAGATGCGGGCCCTTGGAAGGTTGTTGTCGCTCAAGAACAGCCTTCTGAACGACATGGAACTGGACTACCTAATTTGCGACACCAGCCCTGGGCTGCAGTATTCCTCCATAAACGCCATAGTAAGCGCCGACGTTGTGATAGTCGTGAGCACCATAGACCAGTCTGACATTGAAGGAACAAAGAGAATGGTCGGCGAGCTGTACAATCTTTTCGAGAAGAAAACAGCTATATTGATGAACAAGGTGCCGGTTGAGTTCCTATCAACGCCTGTAAACAGGGACAGCGTCTACAAACGCTTTGAGAACACTCACACCTTGCCTATCATGAAAGTGATACCCTGCTATTGCGACGTTTTACGAGCCGGTGGAACGAAAATATTCGTGAGGGATGAACCGGAGCATTCGTTCTCTAGGCATGTTGAAGAAATAGCTCGAAAAATCGAGAACTTCTGAAAGTATCGACCCCGCGTATGCCCAGTTTACAACAAGGCGAAGGCAACTATTAGAGGGGCAAAGACTGATGCGACTAGGGACATGACTGTGATCATTGTGTTTAGCGATGGGCCTGCCGTGTCCTTGAAGGGGTCGCCAACAGTGTCGCCTATTACGGCGGCTTTATGGGCGTCCGACCCTTTTCCTCCAAGCTCTCCTGCTTCGATGTATTTCTTGGCGTTGTCCCATAACCCGCCAGAGTTCGCCATGAGTAGAGCGAAAATCAGGCCTGAGAAAATTGTGCCTCCTAAGTAGCCCCCTAAGGCTTCTATTCCACCTACGAAGCCTACTATCAGAGTGACAGCGATAGATACGACGCTTGCCGGCATTAACTCTTTCAATGCGCCCTTCGCTGCAATGTCTACACATCTCGCGTAGTCAGGCCTCACTCCCTCCTTACCCTCCCTCAGTCCGGGTATCTCTCTGAATTGTCTCCTGACTTCCTCTATCATTCTGAAAGCATTCTTTCCGACGCTAAGCATCACCATGGCTGAGAACAGGGCAGGCATAGCTATACCGATGAGGGCCCCTGTTAGAACAAGAGGATTCATCAAGTCGAAGCTGATGATTCTCCCTGTTTCTCTCTGAACTATCTCTTGATACGCNGCAAGCAATGCCAGAACAGTGAGCCCTGCTGCTCCTATTGCGAAGCCTTTCGTTATGGCCTTTGCAGTGTTCCCCGCGGCNTCCAGACGATCAGCTATGTCAATGACTTCNTCTTCCATNCCTGCTTGCTCTGCAATTCCCTTNGAGTTGTCCACGATAGGACCATAAGCGTCGCCGGCAACAATCATGCCAACTATCGACAGCATCCCGACTGCACTCATTCCGACTCCGTAGACACCGAATCCTGCTCCTATTCCGAGCTCGCATATGAAATATGCAACTGCAGATGCGATTCCTATACCTATGAGAGGTGGAAACATGCTAACTAAGCCGTAGGAGAAGCCTGTAATGATGTTGATCGCAGCCCCTGTTTGGGAAGCCTCCGCAGTCCGCCTTGCGGGAAATCTATCTATAGATGTGAAATAGTCAGTCGTGATGCCTATTATGATGCCGGCAATCAAGCCCACCGTTAGAGACCCCCAAATCTGAATA
>JGI2172J19969_10001401_pt1 | contig 11068 bp, 11 predicted proteins | sample DeeMarSWOR230_32_FD_19969 | JGI IMG/M metagenome (IMG submission 19969)
GGTCAAGCCAGTTTCTTCATCCACGGTGAAGAGGAACTCCAGAGGGCCGTGTGTTAATGTGGGATCTTCCATAACAGCCAGCGAAGCGGCCACACCGATTCCATTGTCTGCTCCGAGAGTCGTTCCTTTCGCTTGAACCCATTCTCCCTTGACTTCAGCCTGGATTTCGTCCTTGGTAAAATCATGGACAACATCAGAATTCTTTTCGCCGACCATGTCCAGGTGCCCCTGAAGAATGACACCCTCGGCCTGTTCATGCCCCGCCGTTGCCTTTTTCCTGACAACCACATTTCCGACTTTATCCTTTTCCCACTCCAGGTTCGAATTTTCTGCCACTGATATGATGTAATCACCCATGGCTTTTTCGTTCCCTGAGCAGTGGGGGATTTTTAAGATGTGTTCGAAATGTTTCCAGATGGAAGGTGGCTTGAATCCTTCGAAGATAGATGACATTATTAGACCTCCAGTTTTGCGATATGATCTTCCCAAAAAATTAGGAGAAATAATGACATAAAAAATGTTAGGATTCAAGGAAAATTATGAATTTGCCTAAAGGTTGTTTCCCCATTTGACTTTTCATTTTTGTTTTCTTTACAATTCATGTGCTTCGTATGGAACGAACTTTAATCCCAGTCTTTGAAAGAATCTTCAGGGCACATCCTGAGGTCTCCTCGTTCGCTCCTGGCCGGATAAACATCATCGGTGAACACACGGATTACAACCTGGGCTATGTCCTGCCTGCGGCGCTGAACCTGAGGAACTATTTTTTCCTCTCCAGAAGACCGGATGACAAAGTCAGTATCTGGGCAGAGAATTTTAAAGAAAAGGAAGAGTTCTCTTTATCCGGGATTTTCTTTGCGGAAAACAGGCAATGGGTAAACTATATTAAGGGAGTTTTGTGGGTGCTGGAGGAAAAGGGGTTCGAGCTTCAAGGAATTAACGGGCTCATCTGGGGAAATGTTCCTTTAGAGGCAGGCTTGAGCTCATCTGCGGCTCTTGAGGTGAGTGTTGTTCATGGATTAGACACGCTATTTGAACTCGACATCGAACCGCTGGAGATGGTTAAGATTGCCCGGAAGGCAGAAAATGAGTTTGTCGGTGTCAAGTGCGGCATCATGGACCAGTTCATCTCTGTTTTCGGGCAGCAAAGCAAGGCCCTGTTTTTGGATTGTGAGACACTGGAGTATAAGTTTTTCCCGCTGCGCATGATGGAGGCGGGGCTGCGGATTGTGGTTTATGAGACTGGAGTCCGTCGGGAACTGGCCAGTTCAGAATATAACAGGAGGAGGCACGAATCCTCCCAGGCTCTGGAGGTTTTGAAAAAGTCTGGAGTGAAGAAATATAAAGAAGCGACACTGGTTAAACTCGAGGGCATGAAGAATGGAATGAGTGATGTGGTGTTCAGAAGAGCCAGGCACGTCATCAGTGAGAACCAGAGAGTGATGGATGCTGTTCTGGCATTAGAGAAGGATGATTTCATTCGGCTGGGTGAACTCATTTTCCAATCTCATGAGAGCCTGAGGGATGATTACGAAGTCTCCTGTCCTGAGCTTGACCTTCTGTATGAGGTGGCAAAGGAATTCCCTGGCTGTTTGGGAGCCCGTTTAACAGGAGCAGGATTCGGGGGATCAGGGATCGCTCTTGTCAAAAAAGAGGGGATCGCCGCATTCAAGGAGAAGCTTCTTGAAGACGCAGAGAAAAAAGGATTCCCTCGACCGACATTCTACGAGGTGGAAGTCGGAGAAGGAACCCAGGCTTATCTTCTGAACGAGGAGAAAGGATAATGAAAAGGATAGCACTCATTCTTTGGATTCTCTGTTTTCTTTGTCATCCCGCTTCCGGGAATGAAAAATCCTTCCTTGAGAAATTCGACCTGAGAGGCGGAGACCTTCGTTTGAGCCGAGCTGTCCAGCCCCACAGCTATTTTGATGTTCTGGGCCAGAAAAGTGCGGTTCTGGGCAGAGAGAACGGAAATGCGGAGATCTGGATCTATCCGTACAAAGTCCTCCACAACTTCCAGCTCTATTTTCTGATCGAGGATGAGAATGAGATCATCGAGGGAAAAGATGCGGCGAAAAGGATTGACGTTTATCCCCATCAGACGATCATTCACTATGTTCATTCCTCCTTTAAGGTTGAAGAGGTTTTCTTCACACCGTTAAGAGAGGCGGGTGCAGTTGTCCTGCTTTCTGTGGAATCGATTGAACCCCTTTCCGTGGTGGCCAGCTTTACACCTGATTTGAAGCCCATGTGGCCGGCAGGCCTTGGAGGGCAATACAGCTACTGGGACGACGGGAAGAGATATTTTGTCATTTCCGAGGGGACGAGGAAGAATGTGGCCCTTGTGGGAAGTCCGGCGGGAGAACGGTTCTCTTCTGGACCCGCACACGCCCTCCCAGAGGGAGACATGAAGATCAAAATTCAAGTGGAACCCGAAACGTCGAAGCGGACATTTTTTCCTATCTTTATCTCAGCCAGCCATGCAGGAAGAAAACAAGCCGAAGATAAGTATTCCCGCCTGGGCAATGATTTAGAGAAACTTTACCAGGAGAAATCCAGCCATATGGACCGATTGCTCTCCGAGCAACTCTCTATTCGAACTCCGAATACACTCTTGAATCAGGCTTTCCAGTGGGCCAAAGTGGCGGTGGATGATGCCTTTGTCTGCAATCCTCAATTGGGATGTGGGCTGGTGGCTGGCTATGGTCTGTCTGGAAGGAGTGAGAGGCCTGGTTTTGCCTGGTATTTCGGAGGCGATACATTTTTCAATTCCTGGGCCATAAACAGTTACGGCTCATTCGACGTGACACGACAGGGTTTGGCCCTTATCCGGAAAAACCAGCGGGAGGATGGAAAGATCATGCATGAACTCTCCCAGGGGGCAGGCTTCATTCCCTGGTTTGATGAATACCCATACGGATATTACCATGCAGAAACGTCTCCTTATTATATCGTCTCTCTGTACGATTACCTGAAATCTTCCGGTGATATGAATTTTATAAGAGAATCCTGGTCTTCCATAAGAAAAGCGTATCAATATGTGTTGAACGCGGATACGGATGGAGACGGTCTCATGGAAAATACAGTGGCGGGTTTAGCCGCTCTGGAGCTTGGCGCTTTTTTGAAGAACACAAAGTCGGACATCTATCTGGCGGCATTGTCGTCAGAAGCCCACCGTATCATTTCGGAGCTCGCTCTCCTGATGAAAGATGAGGCTCTCTCTAACAGAGCCAGCAAAACCTTTGACAGGGCGTTGAAAGCCCTCCGCGAGAAATTCTGGGTGGAGGAAAGAAAGAGATATGCGCATGCCGTCACAACCGAGGACAAGCCGCTCATGGAAACAACAGTCTGGCCGTTCATGCCTCTCTTTTTTAGGCATCTCCTCCCAGAGCGTGCGGATTATGTTCTGGACCTTTTTGCCTCGTCTGAGATGAGCACAGATTGGGGAGTCAGGTCTCTTTCTCCCGAGAGTTCTTATTATGATCCGCAAAACTACAATTACGGAACCGTCTGGCCCTTTCTCACCGGTTATGCCTGTCTGGCAGAATACAACTACGGCCGGTCTCTGTCCGGATATTCTCATCTTTTGAGTCTGGCGTATAACACCTTTATTGGTTCCTTAGGGGATTGTGCCGAGCTTTTTTCAGGTGAATTTTTCACTCCTCTCGAGACATCTGTTCCCCATCAGGTATTTTCGTCTTCGCCTGTTATCATCTGTCTTGTGCGCGGGCTCTTTGGCTTAGAAGGGAACGCCATGAATCGGGAAATTCAATTCAGGCCCAGCTTTCCGGGAAGCTGGGATAATGTGGAAGTCAGGAATTTTCGAGTTGGAGAGGATGTTTTCCATTTTGATATCCAGCGCTCCAAGAGCCGGCTTTCTCTTCAAGTTGAGGCTCAAGCCAGGGAACCTTATCATTTGCATTTTTCTCCCTCTCTGGGCTTAGGAACGCAGGTGAAGTCTGTGAGAGTCAACGGCGAGGAGATAGAATTCAGCACTGAGGAGAATAAAGGAGAGGTGCGCTGCCTTATCAGTCTGGAGGTAGCCGGAAGGACAGATGTTGAAATCGAAACAGAAAAGAGCATCTGTCTGGATTTTTCTCCCCATTTTCCGCAGATCGGGGATAAGACAACCGGGCTGAAAATTATTCGAACCCAGTACAGTGAAGACGAACTGAAGATTCTTGTCGAAGGGATGGGAGGCAGAGAATACTCTCTGAATTTGAGCACGTCGAGGTCGGTGGCGTCTGTGAGTGAAGCCGAGGTGGAAGACACAGAAAAATCCGGTAAAAAGATAAAGATAAGCTTCAAGGGGCAAGAAGAGACCTATTCTCGAAAGGAAATCATCATCCGGTTTACTGGGGACGTTCCCCAAGGTACCACCTTAGCCCAATAAGTTCATCCGCATAGCATTGTTTTATACACGATTGGTTAAAATGAAGAGATTAATGGGTTTACTGGGGACGTTCCCCAAGGTACCACCTTAACCCAATAAGTTCATCCGCATAGCATTGTTTTATACACGATTGGTTAAAATGAAGAGATTAATGAGCTAAGGTGGTACCTTGGGGAACGTCCCCATATTCTTTTAATGGTTGACTTCCAGACCTTTATGTAATAAAGATGGTATAAAAGAGGATGGTTGTTCAGATTATTCTAGGATGTATTCTCACTTATCTCCTTGGGTCGATTCCTTTCTCATACATAATTGCCAAGAGAGTCAAAGGCATTGATATCCGCGTCAAAGGAGAGGGGAATGTCGGCGGACGGAACGTCTGGCACCTGGTCGGGAAAAAGTACGGAATATTAGCCGGCCTCCTGGACATATCCAAAGGATATGGGGCCTACTGGATTGGCTTTCTCCTCGGGCTTTCCCCCTGGTGGATATGGCTCTGCGGGTTTTGTGTTGTCCTGGGACACAACTTCCCGGTGTTTCTCAAAGGAAGAGGAGGAAAGGGNATAGCNGCTGCCCTGGGATTTCTTCTGGGAATGCAGCCTTTGATCATNCTTGTTTCAGGACTGCTCATCGGGATNATTTATCTTCCTTTNCGGAGNTTTCATCTTGCCGTCAGCATCGGGATGGCCAGNATTCCNGTTCTCTGGTTTGTGGTTTTGAAAAAANCCTGGCAAGAAGTCTTACTCCTNNTTGCTTTNCTCTGTTCTCTGGGATTGAAAAGGATCATCGATGAGCCTTATATGANAAAAATCAAACAGGAATCTGGCTGGTAACGAACATGCATTTTATTCAGGTGTTNATTCTGTTCTTCCTTCTTCTCATCTTACTCAATCTACTCCAGAACTTGAACAGGCTTCGCANCCAGAAGAANATTAGAACTAAAAAACCTCTCCCCTTTGTGTCCGTCCTCGTTCCNGCCAGGAATGAGGAGATAAACATTGAAAATTGTGTGTCTTCGCTCTTGAAATCCGACTATCCTCACCTCGAGATTATTGTGCTCGATGACAATTCGACTGATAGAACCTATGAAATCGTAAAGGAACTTTCCGCCCGCTATGCGAGGTTAAAGATTATCAAAGGAAAAAAGCTTCCACCCGGATGGAACGGGAAGAACTGGGCCTGTCACCAGCTTTCTCAGATTGCCAGAGGGGATTGGTTTCTGTTCACTGATGCCGACACTATTCATAAACCTCATTCGATTTCCACAGCTCTGGCTGCGGCTCAGAGGCGGATGTCCAATTTTGTCTCGTGCATTCCGGGATTCATCACCAAGACCTGGGCTGAAAAATTGTATTTTCCTGTGATTCACTTCGTTTTTGTCGCTCTTTTTCCTTTTAGAATGTTGAACTTCTCGAAAGATTCCCGACTTTCCTTTGCCATGGGCCCCTTTCTCTTCATCGAGAGGAATTTTTTCTTTTCCTGGGGTGGTTACGAGGCGATCAAAGCAGAGGTCGTCGATGATATTGCCATGGCCAAGAAAGTGAAGGAAAATAACGGAAGGATTGCCATCATCGACGGCACTTCGTTCATGGATGTGAGGTTCTACCGGAGCTTTAAAGAAGTGTGGAACGGATTCTCGAAAAATTCATATGAAGCCTTGGGAAAGGCACCGCATCTTCTTTTTGCACTTCTTCTTGCCTGCTACTACTTATTCATCTACCCCTATATTGCTCTTTGGGCCGCTTTTGAATCCAATCAGAATGTGACATTGCCTCTTCTCCAGGTAATTACCCTGGCTCTGATCAAGCTCATCCTCTCCCTAAGGTTCAATACCGGTATCATTTTCGGGCAGCTTCATCCTTTGACCGTACTATTTGCTGTTTTAATACTCCTCAATTCGTTCAGACTCTCTTTTTTCAAGAAGAAATTCGAGTGGAAAGAAAGGTTTTATCCTGTCGAATGAGCAAGAGGAATCTTTCTTATGATAGATGGAGGCCTCCGAGAATTAAGTCTTCTTTAATAGTGGTTTTTGCCGCCATCCTCATAGTGCTCCAGGCTCCTCATTTAGACTCTGCGCGCAAAATCAGAATAGTCACCAGTGTTTTTCCTTTGATGGAGTTTGCCCGGTCCGTGTGCGGGGAAAGAGGAGAGGTTCATCTTCTTGTTCCTCCTGGTGCGGAAATTCATACCTGGCAACCTAGGCCGAGTGATATTGTGAGGCTTTCATCGGCCGATCTTTTCATATTCATCGGCGCCAGTATGGAACCGTGGCTGCAGGACATCCTGGAAGCCGTTCAGAATCCGGATTTGAGGACTATAGAAGCNAGCCAGGGGATTCCCTTGATCGAGAGAGATTCAACCGGCAGCGAGCATGAAGGCGAGCACGAAGATGAGCACGCGCATGATGCTGAAGGAGTGGACCCCCATATCTGGCTGGACTTCCAGAATGACCAGATCATAATCGATAAGATCGCTGCAGCTCTTTCCGGATTAGACCTAGAGGGAACCTCAATTTTTAGAAAAAATGCGGCTGTTTATAAAGAGAGGCTTCGAGCGCTGGATGAGAAATTCAGGGGGACTTTTCAAGAATGTACCCATAAAGTCTTTATTCTCGGTGGTCATGCGGCTTTTGGTTATATGGCGAGAAGATATGGCTTGCGTCAGATTTCTCTTTATGGAGTGAGTCCCGATTCAAGGCCGACGCCGAAAAAGTTAATTGAGATCGTGGAACTGGCAAAGAAGCATAAAATACAGGTCATCTTTTTTGAGACCTCTGTGAATGATGAGTTGGCCAGAGTTCTGGCCAGGGAGGTGGGGGCCAGAACTCTTGTCTTGAATCCTGGCGCTAACCTGACTAAAGAAGAGTTGGAGTTGGGAAAGACATTTTTTGATATAATGGAAGAGAATCTGGAGAATTTTAAAGATGGGCTCATCTGCCGCTGATTCAAAACCGTTAATCCATGTCAACAATGTCTCCTTCAGCTACGGCTCCATCCAGGTCCTGAAGGATGTGACCTTCGCTATTCACCCGGGAGATTTTTTAGCTATTATCGGTCCCAACGGTTCCGGAAAAACAACCCTCGTCAAGGTCATCCTGGGACTCCTGAAGCCATCGCGTGGAGAAACCCGGATTCTGGGAAAGTCTGTCGATGAGTTTACGGATTGGAGACGGATCGGCTACGTCCCTCAGAAGGCCACTCACATCGATCCCCTGTTTCCAGCTTCGATAAAGGAAGTTGTGGCCATGGAACTTCTCGCCAGCCAGAAATTTTCAGGAATAAAGAAAAGAGAAGAGGGATTTTCAATAGATAAAGCGTTGAAACAGGTAGGTATGGAGAATTTTAAAAACTGGAGAATCGGGAGTCTTTCAGGTGGCCAGCAGCAGCGTGTATTCATCGCCAGGGCAATTGTCAATCAGCCTCATATTCTGTTTCTGGATGAGCCGACAACGGGCGTAGATACAGAAACGCAGGAACGTTTTTATGACATGCTCGATTCTCTGAATAAAAAAGAAGGCATCACGATTGTGATGATCACGCATGATATCGGGATCGTGAACAAACACGTGAATAAGGTGGCCTGTCTAAACCAGAAACTGGTCTACCACGGAACACATGAGGAATTTTGCCAGTCGCAGGCCCTTAAAGAAATGCTGGCCGGAGGACACCACCTTATCTCCCACCGTCACTAACCCGTGACTCAGAACATGTAGTTTGAAATGGACGCTTTTTTCACTTACGGATTCCTCCAGAGAGCGCTCCTGGCAGGGGTCTTTATCGCTGTCGCCTGTGCGCTCTTAGGCGTGTTCCTCATCTTGAGACGGGATTCCATGATCGGCCATGGCTTGGCCCACATCACCTTCGCCGGAGTGGCCTTGGGTCTATTTTTAAAGATTATCCCTCTGGGTGTAGCCCTGGTCGTTGCCGTCGTCGCCGCTCTGGGGATCATGAAGCTAAAGGAGAAGGCAGGTCTCTATGGAGACACAGCAATCGCGATCTTTAGCAGTATGGGATTGGCTGTGGGAATTGTGTTGGCCACTCTTGCTCAAAGCTTCAATGTGGACCTTTTCAGTTATCTTTTTGGAGATATCCTTGCTATAGAGACATCAGAAGTGTGGCTCTCGGTGGCCTTAGCCGCTGTTGTCGTTTTCGTCGTCATCTTGCATTACCACAGATTCATGTACATGACTTTTGACCGTGAGGCGGCAAAAGTATCGGGAATCAAAGTGGGACATCTGGATGTTCTTTTAACCATTCTGACAGCAGTGACAGTCGTGCTCGGTATGAAAGTAGTGGGGATTCTTCTGGTATCCGCCCTAGTGGTCATCCCAGCTGCGGCAGGTCTTCAACTGGCATCCAATTTCAAAAAGGCCATCATCCTCTCATCTCTTATTGCCGTTGGTTCTGTCTTGCTGGGGCTTTTTCTGGCGTATTATTTAGATTTTCCCGCCTCAGGGACTATCGTTATTCTTTCTTTCCTCTTTTTTATCCTCTTTTTTCTGCTTAAAAAAGTCAGAAGAAGTCCGTAGATCAAGGAATCTCATCCGGTGAATTTATCCAGGGTCTGTTCAAAGACACTGTAAGATTCCTGTCCGTACAAACAGAATATTATTTCCTGGGGATAGTCATGTGTTTCCATGAACTCCATGGCTGTTTTGAGCATGATCTCGCTGCATTTTTGAATGGGGAATCCGAATATGCCGGTGCTGATCGCGGGGAAAGCAATATCTTTCAGTTTGTTTTCGTTGGCAATTTTTAGACTGTTCAAGGTGGCATTGCGCAGTTTCTTTTCTTCCTGACCCTCTCCCTGGACAGGTCCGACTGCGTGGATGACATGTTTTGCTTTGAGGTTTCCCCCATTTGTCATCGCCGCCTCTCCGACATCGATGGGACCGATGGTGTTGCATTCCTCCTGGATGGAAGGCCCTCCGGCGTTCCTTATGGCTCCGGCAACACCTCCTCCCAGGATCAAATTCTTGTTCGCTGCGTTGATGATAGCTTCAACTTCGAGAAGGACGATGTTTCCCTCCACAAGCTTTAGCTTTCTTCCTTGGATTATCCATTCTTTCATAGTTCCCCCTTCAATTAACCTGAATTATTCATAAAATCTGCCGGCACCTTAGTCATAACATCTGAATAAGGAAAAATATTCATCATATGCCGACATCTTTTACCCTTCGGGCGAGCCGATCTCACCCCATCTACTTCGTTACAGCGCAAGAGCGGTGGACGACCACAGCATCTTGCGCTGTGCCTCGTACCTGAGGCAACCTCGACTCGTGAATAACTCATGTCCCCTGAATTATTCATAAAATCTGCCGGCACCTTAGTCATAACATCTGAATAAGGAAAAATATTCATCATATGCCGGCATCTTTTACCATCAAGAGCAGCCAGCTATACGATTTCTGCTCCGTAGATTTTCTCCATCCTCTCGAGGGAGAATGTGTGGGCCTTCGGATCAAAATCAGCCACTCCTTTTTTATAGACGGTGACTGTATAGTCCCTGTTTCTCAAGTCTCCAACAGTATCCATGACACAGATCGATGTGCACACGCCCACGACATGGGCTTCACTGATCGAATTCTCTTTCAAAACAACATCCAAATTCGTACCAAGAAATGAACTGTAACGTGTCTTTTTAATGATTACATCCTCTTTTTCAACCGGAAGTTCGTCGATGATTTGGGCTCCTTCCGAGCCTATGACGGAATGCTTAGGGAACATTTTGAATTCCAAGTCATCTTCTTTGTGAGAGTCACAGAGGAAGATGACTAAATCTCTATTATTATGGAATTTTTCGATTTTTTCTCTGATAAAAGGAATGATCTTCCGGGAAGACTCACCGCAGTAAAGCGCGCCGTCAGGATTGATAAAGTCTTTGAGCATATCGATAACCAATAGGGCGTTCATTTTTATTCTCCCATTATTTTCTTGATATTCATGACACGACTCTGTCTATTCAAGGCCTTGTGAGCCACTCCAAAACTTTTTCGAAGACGGACTCAAAATTATCTCGGTTGAGACGAACTAGAGTCACGTCTGTTCGGCTCTTGACTCTGTCTGCAAATTCATTTCTCCCTCCCATGATTGAGGCTAGAACCTTTTGGGATGAATCCAGTGCCTTGAGCAGAGAATTTTTGAATTTTTCTGAAAAAAGCTCCATTTTGCCTATCTCATCCACAACGATAGTTTTGTTTGAATCAAGGGCGTCTTCGATGGCCGGACATCCGATATCATCGAGATCTTTAAGGTTCACTCCGTATTTTCCCACCCGATAGGGAGAAGAAAAGCTTTTCTTTGCCAGAAATCCTTCTTTTTTATCCGGCAGAGAGATGATTTTGAACCCGATTCTTTCTCCCTTTTCTCTCACTTCCTGAGTAATGAATCCAGCGAACCTGCCCGAAAGCAGCCGATTCTGGATGAGTTTTAGGACCAGTGTGGTCTTCCCACAGCGTGGCGGCCCTGTGATTAAATAATTATTCAAGATTGAACCTTGTTCCAAAGTGATCAGAGCCTGTTTTATCTCGGGGGGACCTCGACTCGTGAATAATCCAGGTTACTTTAATACTTTTTCGATGATCTCTCTCAATTCATCCCCGAGTTTCCGGGCTTTTTTCACGAGAGTGTCGGCTTGCTTTTTTGTCTTTGATTTGAAATTCGCATCCTCGAGACC
>JGI2172J19969_10001402_pt1 | contig 11063 bp, 9 predicted proteins | sample DeeMarSWOR230_32_FD_19969 | JGI IMG/M metagenome (IMG submission 19969)
TTGAATCCAACTATCTTGTTCTTGTATAGGGTGGCGGTGGGGCTGGAATACATATGGATAATATGGCCTTTCTTGTGTATTACTCGGAATTCTATGGAAATTTTTTTGTTCGGGTTTTTCCAACTGTCCAAGAATATTTGCAGGATCTTTTTCTTGTCGTCTGGATGAAGAAAGTCAGCGAATGGTTTGCCAATTAACTCTTTTTCAGAGTAACCAATCATTTCGCAGAGCGCCTGATTGACAAAGACAAATCTGCCCTCCAAGTCTGTGGTAGCTATTCCGTTACCTATATTTTCAACAAGAGCTCGATATTTTGCCTCGCTTTTTCTAAGTTCTTCTTCAGCCTTCTTTTGCTCAGTAATGGTTGTTACGACTTCCACAACACTTGTTACATTACCATTCGCATCTTTAATTGGATAACCGCTGATGGACCAGACTCTACCATCTGGCGTAGTTATTTCTCCTTGTTGTGGTTGACCAGTCTTTATAATCTCCGCAATGGGACAGCCAGTACATGGGTTGACGCTTTTTGCCCATAGCTCATGGCAGTAGTGACCCTTAAGTTGTTCAGCTTTCATATTAACAGAGTCGGCAGCTTTTCTATTCACCCACAGGATTCTATGTTTCAAGTCCTGATGGCTAACAAGCTCGGACATGCTATCAAGGATTGCACTTTTCTCTTTTTCGCTCTCCCTCAGCGCTTCTTCCGCTTTCTTGCCTTTCACAACCGTACATATGCCATGTGCGAGTTCACTGTAAACCGCTTCTGGCTTGCCGATCTTGTTGACGTATTGGTCGGCACCCAAATTCAACGCTTTAATAGCAACTATTTCTCTGCCTTTTCCAGTAAATATGATAAACGGAATGCTATTCCCACTGTCTCTCAGTTCCTTCAAAAATTCGAGCCCATCTTTCCCCGGCATAATATAGTCACAAATGATCACATCAAACATTTTCTCTTCCATTTTTTCCATGGCTTCTTCAACAGACGAAACAGTTTCCACATAGAATGAGTCTTGCATTTTCAAGATCATTTTTGCAGTCTTCAGGTAGCCAGCGTCATCGTCTACGTGCAAAACATGAATCACTGTCTTCTTAGTCGAGGCTATGCTGCCCTTGGGTAACGACTCCGCAACAGGACTTACCATCTAACCTGTCTCCTATTCACCCACACAATTGGACTCTTATCTGCTCTCCCATAATTGTGACTGGAAGCTATAATAGTTGTGAAATCAGGTTATGAATTGATAACATTGCTGATTCAGATTCGGAACCATTACTAAAACGTTTATTGATTAGCCAAAATCGGAAATGGACATACCACTTTTTATCTACTTGGTTTTTCAGGAAAAAGCTGTTTTTCAACAATGAAGTATTATTAGTCTTCAAATATGATTGCTGGATTAAAACCTGTTTTTAATCTCTCAAAAGATTCTGTGGTGCGGGGGACGGGATTCGAACCCGTGGAGGCCTGCGCCAGAGGATCTTAAGTCCTCCCCCTTTTCCTAGGGGATCTGTTTGACCCGCTACTTAGACCTGGCTCGGGTACCCCCGCCACCTCAATATTCACAACGCATCTTCGACATAAATGTTACCTGACCAATAGATAATGGCATAACAGTCAGCAACTGATGACCTTTTATTGAGCACGTTTGCCTTGTTTTTCAGAGCCGTAATGAGCTTCAAGGGTTGCCGGGGACGCTTTTCTTATTGCGTTAGGGTTATAACAGTCAAGATGTAAGAAATATTTTGGCGGGAAAAAGCTGGGCGGGTATAGAAGGTTCATTCAGCTTTCTACCGAAGCCTAGCCAGGATAGGGCACGAACGGCAGAACCATAGCCGGTGTAAGCCTCCTAACAGGGAAAAGGGAGAGAGCTCGGGGTCACGGGTTCAAATCCCGTCCCGCCCGCCATCAATAGATGCAACAAAATTTGGTTTGTCAGCGTTTACAGTTACTCCATAGTGACTTCAATAAGAATTAGATTGGGTTTTGCTTCCGAATCTTTGAGGATTGAGAAAACGAAAAACGATGTTTATGCGAAGTGAGTGCATATCGATTCTATGGGAAACGGATATTTGAAAACTTGTTGCATGTAAGAGGGGTTATCTCATTTTAGCGTGTAGCCAGCCTCTTCCGCCCTTTTTTTGTTGTTGACCCTTTTTTGGAGTTGGTTTAGGCGGAGAAAATCTTCTAGTTGTTTTTTTCTGTTTACGTATGTTATTTCTGATGAATTTGCCCCATCCGCCTATTGTCGAATTTGGAGGAACTGCTTTTTCTGCGTCAAACTTCAGGTACTCTTGCACTATATCGAAGAATTCTAGAGGCTTGAAGTCTCTTGTTGCCATAATCACTGTTCCTCGCTCGACAAACAGCTTCAAATAGTCCTGATAAGCTATCCCCTCTGCTCTCACCTTGTCATCTAACCGATTTTGCCACAAATTTTTCCAATCGGTCCTTAACTCGTCAACGAATTCTTTTAGTTCATTAGTTTCCATTGCTTGGTTTCTCCCTACACCTGCGGAGCCAGATTCTTGGGTTTTCTTGAGGTGCTTGGATTTCTTTACTGGATTTCGTTATTCAGTAATATAAAGACGTAAGAAAGGAAATTCCCTACCTGTTTTCTGTAATTATCTTCTATAATTAAAATCTAGAAAACATGCATAATTGTTCTATAAGATTTTGAGGAATAATATGAAGAGCAGATTCACAACATATTTATGCACTGTGACAACAACCTCACCTCTCTAGAGGATAATGCATGTCAGCTATCGACGAGATTCTGTGCCTGCTCAGAGACGGCGAATGGCATGACTTGAAAGAAATCACAAAAAAAGTTGCACTGCCCAAATTTAAGGCAGAAATGGCTGTCAGCTTCTTAGGGGAATATGGCTTCATTCAGCTAAACAAAAACATCGGAAGAGTTAAACTTCAACCCTCAATACTTAAATTCATTGAGGAAATTCAGCGCCTTGAAAAAGAGGCTTTAAGTCATTAGGTTTTTAAGGGTGCGGTATGCGTCAAGAAATTTGAACCCCTTCGATGTAGTTCTAAAATAGTTCAGCTTTGCGCCCTCTTTCTTCGAGTGGGACACCAAGAATCCCATGTCATGAAGGATTCGTAGGTAGATTTGTAATTGGCTGTGACTTAGATTGCATCTATACATTATACGGGTCTTCTTTGTGCTCTTATTAGCCTCACTCAAAATGTTAGCCATAATATCTATGTCACTTCTTTTTCGAACCCAAGGAGAAGAATTTGATTTCGCTCGAATTTCACTCGCCATCAAAGAAACTCCAAAAATAGCTTCATCAAAGGATGATATTAGTCTAAGCTATGCGTCCATATTTAAAATTTTTGCAAATGATTCAATGCAACATTCCAAACATGAATTGTAACGAAAACTTCAGAGCCATTAAAGAACTGTGAAAGAAGGAAACCAATAGCCAGACAGGAACCGAGCCAACCTCCAACGATTCAAGTTTTTGCGTACATGCACAATGACTGTTCAAGGTTCTGGAAGTCTCTTCCTCCACAGGCGGTGGTGCCAGAGAAACATGAACCAAAAAAAATAACTTCGAAAAACATTTAGAAAAGATTTGGTGAACACGTTAACGGGACAATATTGAGGGGTACCACCTGAAGCATGAAACTTAAATTTCCTTCAAGCATCCATTTTACCTCTAGAGGTGTAATATACGAGTGGAGCATTCGCCAATGATATTCGACGTGTTGAAACTTTTCGCCAAACTGTTTCTCATCATTACCGTGCTCATCACGGTTTTCTTATACCTCCTCGCCATCGTCTTGGGACCAACATTGTTCTATTTCACGCCGCAAGGGCTAAACACCAGCATGCTTCACTTGCAAGCTCTGCCATTCTGGTTCTTCAATATAACAACGTTTATTCCCATAGGGCTTGACATAGGTGTAATCTTCTTTGGGCTTTGGATCGTCTTCGTTGTAAGCTTCATTGCGGCTTGGAAACTCAGAGAAAACTTCCACAGAGTAATCAGAGAAAGCATTGCCCGACCCATGGAAAAACTTTTCAGCAACTGCCTCTTCGCCATGCCTATCATAAACAGCATGACGTTAATCGCTGTCGTAGCAATCACCAGCCTTCAAGAAGTTGGAGGGATTCCAACAGGGATGCCCTCTCTGCCGGGTGAACCTTTCTTAGATTTTTTTGATCTGTCATATTCTGCCGTGGTTGAAGAAGTGGGTTTTCGCGTGATTCCAATCGGAGCTTTCCTCATCGTCTACTTATTCTGGACTGGAAAGAAGCTAGCGACGTTTTCTTGGAGGCAAAGACTAAAACTTTTTGTTATGGCTCCTTTGTTTCCAGATAGAGCCAAAAGAATGGTTGGCGCGAAAACGGTGGACGAATATGGAGTCAGGAGCGGAATCAGTTTAGGCGAGTGGGGCGCGGTTATCTTCACTTCAATAATTTTCGGTTTGGCTCACTTTAACCCAGGGGTCAGTTGGGAGATCGGGAAGATCACCTCTGCTACGGTTGCAGGTCTAGTTATTGGCTTAAGTTATCTAGTCTATGGCGCTCAAGCATCCATAATCATGCATTGGTTCTTTAATGTTTACACTGACACTTACGTTCTCTTTTCAGAACTATACCCGATTGTAACGCCCTTTGCTAACACAATACTGACGCTCACATTCATTCTAGGAATCCTAGGATGGCTAGCGGCAGCAACCTTAGGGTCTCTTAAGCTAGTTAGAGCTATTGAAAAAAGAGGCGAAAACAAGCAGAACCAAGCTACTTCGAGCCTGCCAATATCTCCTGACTGAGATTACTGATCTCAACAGTTCGTTGTTCGCTCTTTTTCATTTCCCGCAGAACCACTTTCTTCTCCTTAAGTTCCTCGGGACCAACGATCACAGCGTAGGCTACACCCCTTCTGTCAGCATCCGCCAAAGCCCTTGAGATGGAACGACCCATAACAGCGACTTCAACAGGCAACCCTGATTTCCTTAGTATGTCTGACAACTCTAGCGCCTTCGCCATAGACTCGTTTTTTACTGAGATAACCACGACACTCCTCTCCTTCGCGGTTTTTGGAGAGACCTTTTGTTTCTTGAGGGCTAGAACGATTCGGTCAATCCCTTGGGCAACGCCCACCGCAGGAATCGATTCTCCTCCAAAGAGTTGAATAAGCTTGTCGTAGCGTCCTCCCCCGCCCAGAGCCACATCAAGTTTCGGAACATATGGCTCAAATATCATTCCAGTATAGTATTCGAGACCCCTAGCGAAGCCCGCTTCCACCATAACATCAAGCTGCGCTCCACTGTCTTTCACAAGCTCAAGGATTTTCCAAAGATTTTCTACAGCAGCAAGAGCGCTTTCATACTCCTGAACGATTTCTTTCACGCCTTCTAGAACCTTAAAGGCATCTTCACCCCTTGTTTCGAAGAGCCTTTCCAGAGTCGCTAAACACTTTTGTGAAACGTCTGCGTCACGGGCAATTGCGAGAGCCTCTTCCCAACTTTTCTTGTCCAGCAACTGCCTGACACTGTTTTGCTTTCCTTCATTCAGCCCTTCCTGATTTAGTATCCCTCTGAGGATTTCTGTGTGTCCAATCTTGAAACGATAGTTCTGGAGTCCTAGTCTCTTGAGGAGATCGTTGGTTAGTATGAGGATTTCTGCGTCTGCTTCCGGTCTGGTGGAACCGAAAAGTTCATAGTTGGCTTGCCAAAACTCTCGGAACCGTCCATACTGGGGCTCGTCGTAACGGTACAGGCTTCCTACACTAAAGAGCCTCATGGGTTTCGGTTCGTTCCTCAGTTTAGTAGCCACCAACCGGGCGACAGAGGCTGTGAACTCTGGGCGCAAAGCCACCTTTCTGCCTCCCAAGTCCTTAAAGGTGTACATGCGCTCACGAATTTCCTCACTTGTTTTAGCTGCCAAGAGGTCGTAGGATTCTAAGACTGGAGTGATGATCTCTTCGTAGCCGTAGAGTTTAGAAAGTTCTCGCGAAACCTGTTCGACATGCCGCATTCTCTCGGCGTCTCTGGGCATAAGGTCTCTCATTCCGCGAACAGTCTTGAACATTCAATCTCACCAACTTTCATTTTAGATTAAGCTCTGAAAGAGAATAGTAAACGATTTCCCCTCTCCGGTTTATAACCGCAAGGATCAAGTTTTTCTTTAGGTTCTGAACGTAACGCTGAGTTCTTGCCAGCGTTTCCACGGAGACGGGCTGCCCTTCTTGTATGCCGAATATGAGGTGTTTGGCAGTTTCTCTGCCGTAATCTCCCCGCTCGTAGACTCGAAAATCGATTCCCAGACCGAAGCCTTCCCGTGCCACGTATCCGCGGCTCCTCAGGTCTCGATAAATAAGGTATCTGACCCAAGCGTCTTTGTCAACTGACTGAAAACGTTTGAGAAAATCCTGAAAAAGCAGCTTTTTTCCGGTTTCTTCATCTTTGACTTCTATTGCTCCTTTGCCTAGAAGAAACAGGGCTTCATAGAAAGTGAGGCACAGCTTGCCGTCCTCGGTGACGCCGTAGCCTTTCGAGGAAAATTCTTCGATTCCCTCCGGTGAAGAGACGGTGACAACGTTTTCTTTTAGAGAAGCGCCGACAGGCACTATAACCTCTTGGCTCTTTTCAGCCTCAACCTCCGATTTCTCCAACACCAAAACCTTCAATTCTCCACTAACCAGCCTATCATATTGTCTTAAGATTTAAACTCTCAGGTTAAGCCTAAAACTTTTTAAGATATGCCCGTATATTGGCTTGCTAGAGGTTGTAAAATGAGGGATCGTTTCCTCTTCCGATAAAGCAGTTCGTTTAAATATACTTAACTTTGTTAGCACAGCCTCTTACAAAACCGTTTTCAGCTTCGCAGAATATTTGACTCCATACTATGTAGCGGATAGATTTATATGGAAACTACAGATTGAAGGTGACCTACCATGAACATTATCGAGAAAATCTTAGCTAACGCTTCAGGCAAACGACAAGTCTCTTCAGGGGAGATAGTGGAAGCAAAAATCGATGTTGCTATGATCCATGATTTAACAGGTCCGTTAGCCATCAAGTCGTTCCGAAATATTGGAGCCAAGAAAGTCTGGGACAACAAGCGCATAGTAGTCATACTGGACCACATCGTTCCAGCCAGTTCTGTGATAGCAGCCAATCTACATAGGATCGTGAGGAACTTCGTTGAAGAACAGAACATCGAAAACTTCTACGATGTTGGTCGGGGAGGAGTCTGCCATCAAGTGATGCCTGAGAAGGGTCACGTCAGACCGGGAGAAGTAATTGTTGGCGCAGATTCCCACACATGCACGTACGGAGCCTTCGGTGCTTTTGCAACTGGGATCGGGTCAACAGAGATGGCTGCTGTATTCGCAACTGGCAAGTTATGGTTTAGGGTGCCTGAAGTCATCAAAGTAAATGTGACAGGCAAATTTCGGAAATTAGTGACGGCGAAAGACCTGACGTTAAACGTAGTTGGTAAGATTGGTGCCGATGGAGCCATCTATAAGGGACTGGAGTTTAGCGGCTCCACGATAAGGAACTTGAGCGTTGACGGAAGAATGGTTCTCTGCAACATGGCTGTGGAGATGGGAGCCAAAGCAGGCATAATAGAACCTGACGAAAAAACCTTAGATTACATTAAAGGCAGAACTGACAAGGCGGTTAAGCCTGTTAAAAGCGACTCAGATGCTGTCTACGAGAAGGTTCTGGACGTGGATGTTTCGGATTTGGAGCCTCAAGTTGCCGTTCCACACTCAGTTGACAATGTTAAACCAGTATCTGTGGTAGAGGATACAAAGGTTGACCAAGCTTTCATAGGGTCCTGCACTAACGGTCGATTAGAAGACCTGCGGTCCGCTGCACAAGTATTGAAGGACAAGAAAATAGCTAGGGGAGTGCGGTTGGTTGTGATTCCTGCGTCCCAAGAGATATATTTGAATGCCTTAAATGAGGGATTAATCAAAACCTTCATGGAAGCTGGCGCCACGATAGGTAATCCGAACTGTGGTCCATGCTTAGGTGGGCATATGGGTCTAATGGCAGAGGATGAAGTGTGCATAAGCTCTTCTAACAGAAACTTTGTTGGAAGAATGGGAAGCACAAAAAGCTACGTGTATCTGGCTTCTCCAGCCACAGTTGCAGCTTCAGCCGTTACAGGCAAAATCACTGACCCCAGAAGGTTAAAGGAGGAGGTGTAACAGGTTGACTATTAATGGAAAGGCTATAACGTTTGGAAACAACATAGACACTGACGTGATTCTACCGGGACCATACCTAGTTCACACAGACCCCAACGAACTGGCAAAACACGCCATGGAAGGCTTAGACCCCAAATTCCCAGAAAAAGCAGCCGAGGGAATAGTTGTCGTTGGTGGCAAGAATTTTGGATGCGGTTCCAGCAGAGAACAGGCGCCCCTAGCATTGAAGTATGCAGGAGTCAGATGTGTATTAGCTGAATCCTTTGCGCGCATATTCTACAGAAACTCCATAACCATAGGTTTGCCTGTTCTAGCATGCCCGGGACTTTCAGGCAAGGTTGAAGAGGGAGATGAGGTGGTTGTGAACCTGCAGACAGGCAAAGTTGAAGACAGAACAAACGGCTCGGTGTTCCAAGCAACGCAACTTCCAGAGTTCATTATGGAAATTCTTGATGATGGAGGATTAATAGAACATCTGAAAAGGAGAATTGAAACAAAATGAGTGAATATAAAATATCTCTTATCCCAGGGGATGGGATNGGACCTGAACTGACAGAGGCAACGTTGAAGATTTTGGATGCGGTTCAGCAGAGGTTCGACATAGGCTTGGACATAATTCAGGTTGAGGCGGGTGATGCATGCTTCGAAAAGAGGGGAGTAGCTCTTCCAGAAGAAACCATCGAAGTGATCAGAAACTCTCACGTGTGCATGAAAGGTCCAGTGGGGGAAACAGCTGCTGACGTTGTTGTTAAATTAAGAATCATGTTTGACCTTTATGCAAACCTTCGCCCCATTAAGACGTATCCTTCGATCCCCAGTTTAAGACCTGACATAGACATGATCTTTGTTCGGGAGAACACTGAAGACGTTTACAGTGGTCTAGAATTTGCGCTAGAAGACACAGCCATTTGTCTAAGGGTCATAACCAAGAAAAACAGCGAAAGGATAGCTAGAAAAGCTTTCGAAGTGGCTAGAAAAAGAAACGGAAAGAAGCGGGTCACAGCCATCCACAAAGCGAATGTTATGAAGGTAACGTGTGGACTCTTTGCGAAGACTTGCCGAGAAGTAGCCAAAGAATATCCAGACATAACCTTCAATGAACTATACGTTGACGCTGCATCCATGCGCTTAATCAAGGAACCACAAAAATTTGATGTTTTAGTTACTCCGAACTTGTTTGGTGACATACTTTCTGACGAAGCAGCGCAACTCATTGGAGGCTTGGGAATGGCGCCTGGAGCAAACATCGGAGACGAATTTGCGTTGTTTGAACCCATTCACGGTTCAGCGCCTAACAGAGCTGGAAAACAAACAGCTAATCCTTGTTCCATGATTTTATCATCGAAGATGATGTTTGACTGGTTGGGCGAACAGCATAACGACCAAGAATGCTTCATGGCAGCCCAAGCTATAGAAGACGCTGTGACAGAAACGTTGCGTAAGGGGATAACTATTCCAGACTTTGGAGGCAACGCTAAGACCATAGAGATGGCGGAAGCCATGGCTAAGGAGATTATGAAAGGTAACAGATAGAAGAAGGGCTAGGAAGGAAGAAAATGAGGAAAGAAAACGGGGATTATGTACGCATCTTGGATACTACGTTGAGAGATGGGGAGCAGACTCCCGGCGTCTCTTTAACCACTGAAGAGAAGCTGGAGATAGCGCGGCAACTTGACAAGCTGGGCGTAGACACTATAGAAGCGGGTACTCCGATAAGTTCGGAGGGAGAAAAGAGAGCAGTTAAGGAGATAGCGGGGGCGGGATTAAACGCTGAGATTTGCGGTTTAGCCCGCACCAAACGAAAGGATATTGATGTAGCCATCTCTTGTGACGTTGACGCAGTTCACACTTTCATTTCCACTTCAGAGGTTCAGATGAAGTATGCGGTGAATATGACGCCAGAGCAGGTTCTGGCAAGTTCCATAGACTCGATAGAGTACATCAAAAGTCACGGTTTAATCTGTGAATATTCTCCCATGGATGCCACGAGAACAGACAGGGAATTTCTGAAGCGGATATGCAAGGCGGCGGAGGAGGCGGGAGCTGACCGAATAAACATTCCTGACACGGTTGGCATAATGATTCCCACGACTATGCAACAACTGATCAGAGACGTCAAGAGCGTAGTTAAGGTTCCCATAAGCGTACATTGCCATAATGATTTCGGGATGGCTGTCGCCAACTCTTTGGCTGGAGTTGAGGCAGGGGCTTCTCAGATTCATGTGGCAGTTAACGGTTTGGGGGAGAGGGCTGGAAACGCAGCTTTAGAGGAGATTGCTGTTGCTCTTAACTTGATTTACAACCGGAAGACTGGAATAAACCATCAGCAGCTTTACGAAACCTCAAGGCTGGTAGCGAAGTTAACTGGGATGGCAATACAGGCAAACAAAGCCATCGTAGGCGAGAACGCTTTCTCTCACGAGTCAGGCATCCATACGCGGGGAGTTACGGTGGTGCCCTCAACATTTGAGCCTATTAAACCCGAGTTTGTGGGAAGAAAACGGAGGCTTGTTGCCGGAAAACTGGCTGGCACCAGCGGTATCCGAGCAGAGTTGGAAGAGTCGGGGTTACATCCCACCAAAGGACAGCTTGCAGAGATCGTTAAAACCGTCAAGGAATTGGGAGATAAAGGTAAAACGGTAACAGACGCTGACATGTTAGCTATTGCTAGGGCGGTAATGGGGAAGGTTGTCAAGGAGAAGAGGATTGTTGACCTGACTGACTTGGCGGTTGTAACTGGAATCAGGGTTATTCCAACAGCTTCGGTTAGGCTTGTGCTGGATGGAAAGGAGTATGTGGCTTCGGAGACGGGTTTTGGTCCTGTAGATGCTGCAATCAAAGCTGTTCAGAAACTGACTTCGCCCCTAGTG
>JGI2172J19969_10001404_pt1 | contig 11040 bp, 4 predicted proteins | sample DeeMarSWOR230_32_FD_19969 | JGI IMG/M metagenome (IMG submission 19969)
AACTTCTAACCCTAAATACTTCTCGAGACCGATAGCGTAATAGTAGCGTGAGTGAAAGTTGCAAAGTACCCCTCGCGGGAGGTGCAAAGAGCATGAAATCAAATGGTCACAGACTGATAAGGCATGAAAGCAAGGAAATTATCTGAGATAATGGAGCAGTGTCTTATCGTCCGTTTCGAATAACGGGCCAGGGAGTTCCGGGTAATGGCGAGGTTAAGGATGAAGAGTCCGTAACCATAGCGAAAGCAAAAGTCCGCAGGCAACAAGGGACAAGGTGTGCTCGCCTATAGTCATTACCTCGATACCCGAAGCCAGCCGATCTATGCGTGGCCAGGTTGAAGCCTTGTGAAAATAGGGTGGAAGACCGAACAGGTACTGATGTGCAAATCGTTCTGATGAGCTGCGTATAGGGGCAAAAGACCAATCTAGACTGGCAATAGCTGGTTCCCCCCGAGACTACTCGCAGGTAGATCTCTGATGAGATGGATTGTGCGGTAGAGCACTAATTGGGCGCTTAGGGGAAGAAATTCCTCGGCACTTTGTTAAACTCCGAATGTGCAATCATCGTAGATTCAGGGTAGTGAGGGCATCTGGGGTAAGCCTGATGTCCGAAAGGGAAACAACCCAGCCTTGTGTTAAGGTCCCTAAGTATTAGCTAAGTGTCATAGATAAAGAGTGTTTATAACCTCAGACAGCCAGGAGGTTGGCTTAGAAGCAGCCATCCTTTAAAGAAAGCGTAACAGCTCACTGGTCGAGGTTGTATGCCTCGAAAATGGACGGGGCTAAGCTAGTCACCGATACATAAGCACTCCTAAAAGGAGATTGAGTAGGGGGGCGTCGTGCGTGGGTAGAAGCTTGGCTGTGAAGTCAAGTGGACCGCGTTCGAACGAGAATCCTGGTAAAAGTAGCATCAATAGTAGAGTGAGAATCTCTACCACCGAAAGGGCTAGGGTTCCTCGACGATGATCATCAGTCGAGGGTTAGTCGGTCCTAAGGCTTGTCTTAATCGAACAAGTCGAATGGGAAACAGGTTAATATTCCTGTACTTTACAAACATTTGCTTAAATTTTAACGCATTTGGGTAGATCTTGCAGACTCGTCTGTCTGTTCAAGCGTATTAAGTTGAGGGAGTACCGTCATGGTGAGAACTTGACCAAAGCGTAATGGGTCTACCATTTTTAGGTGGATTGGGTTAATCCCAAGTGCCCGTGAAAAGAAATTTAAGATGTAGTTTGTAGATCCGTACCGAGAACTGACACTGGTGCCCCTAGCTGAGAAGGCTAAGGTGTATCGGATTAATCCTGGCGAGGGAACTCGGCAAATTAGCCCCGTACCTTCGGTATAAGGGGTGCCTGCTTTGAAGAAAGCAGGTCTCAGTAACTAGGGCGCTCCGACTGTTTATTAAAAACACAGGAGACCGCAAGTCCGAAAGGATGTGTATGGTCGCCGAATCCTGCCCAGTGACGGTATCTGAAAACCCTGTTCAAGGGGAAGAAGGACCGTTAAACGGCGGGGGTAACCATGACCCTCTTAAGGTGACTTTTCGTTGCCTTAAAAAAATTCGGCTATATGCTGGAACATCCGTGTATCTTACACTACTATTATAATAAGGTTTATTTATACCTTAAAATTATAGTAAAAATGTGTTAAGTGCGGATAATCAGCAGGAAAGCCTAGATGCTGAGTGGATTGTCGGATTCGTTGATGGAGAAGGCTGTTTTCATGTAGCAATTAATAAACAACCCAAAATGAAAATTGGGTGGCAAGTTCTTCCAGAGTTTAGAATCGTGCAACATAAAAGAGACATTAAAATTTTGTACAAAATTCGAAATACCCTTGGAATTGGACAGATTACAAGAAATCATGGAGATCGATTCGAAGTCCGTATTAGAGGATTAGAAAATCTAAAGAAATTAATAAATTTCTTCCAAGAACATAATCTTCAAACAACAAAAAAAGAAAACTTCGGAATTTTCTGCAAGATAATAGATCTAATGGAGCAGAAAGAACATTTAACTCAAGAAGGATTAAACAAAATTGCTTTATTAGCAAGTTCCATGAACAACCGAGTAAAATCCAAGTATCTAGAATCCTCAGAGACTATATGCCGAACATCTAATTATGATAATTCGATGAAGATATAGTCCGACCCCTATGGCGACATAGGGAGACTGTTGGAAACAACAGTACGCCTATCCCAAAATCATTGGGAAGGTCATTAAAGTAACAGATGTGAGCGTAATACCTTGCCGCTTAATTGGCGGCTTGCATGAGTGGCTTAACGAGGGCGCTACTGTCCCCGCTAGGAACCCGGTGAAATTGACTTACTGGCGAACAGTCCAGTACCTTCTAGAAGGAAGCGAAGACCCCGTGGAGCTTTACTACAGTCTGTCGCTGTGATACGGTTTTAGATGTAGAGCGTAGGTGGGAGCCATCGAAGCCTAGACGCTAGTTTAGGTGGAGGCGCCAATGTAACACCACCCTTTTTTGGCCGCGTCACTAACTCTAACGAGAACACCGATAGGTGGGTAGTTTGGGTGGGGCGCCACGCGCTCGAAAAGATATCAAGCGCGCCCAAAGGTCACCTCAAGGAGGTCAGAAATCTCCTGTGGAATGTAAGGGTAAAAGGTGGCTTTACACGGATTGGGCCAATAACAATCCGCGTTGCGAAAGCAGGGCCTAGCGAACCAATCGACCTCTTTTGTGGGGGTGATTGATAACAGAAAAGTTACCCCGGGGATAACTGAGTCGTCTCCAGCAAGAGCCCATATCGACCTGGAGGCTTGCTACTTCGCTGTCGTCTCTCCGCATCCTGGTGGTGCAGCAGCTGCCAAGGGTGGGGTTGTTCGCCCATTAAAGCGGATCGTGAGATGGGTTTAGACCGTCGTGAGACAGGTTTGTTGCTAACTTCTAGAAGCGTTGATGCTTGAGGGGAAAGACCCCTTAGTACGAGAGGAACAGGGGTCTGCAGCCACTAGTTTACCAGTTGTCCGACAGGGCAGCGCTGGGCAGCCACGCTGTAAGGGATAAATGCTGAAAGCATCTAAGCATGAAGCCCGCCCCAAGACGATGCATCATAGAGCTCGAATAGAAGATTCGTTTGATAGGGCTAGGGTGTAAGCATGAAGCTTAGGCGACATGTTCAGCCCGATAGCTACTAATCGCTCATTTGCTGGCTCAATCGTTAAACAGGTTGCGTATAATTCATTAATCTAGTACTGATGGTTTGACGGCCAAAGCGGTGGGGAAACACCCGGTCTCTTTTCGAACCCGGCAGTTAAGCTCACCTGCGTAATCCTCTAAACCATGATACGCGAGTTCATGGGAAGATTACCTCCTTAAGGAGGCTTGAACCTTTGGACTAGGTGGAGAGCCTTGGTTGATTCCTTCGGGAGTCTTCTGGGGTAAGCTTCACTGCTTGAAATCCTTAGGCTCTTGGTACGCTGTCAAACCATCTTACATTTCATTTTTTTAAAAATTATTTCAGAAAAATCAAATTTTTTAAAAATAGAAAATACTACAAAAAATAATATATAGTTGATGTTACAAAAAATAATATATAGTTGGAGGTTTATGTATATTATATTGTTAATAATTAACAATGTAAAAAAATTTGAGGGGGGCATAAAATTTGCAAAAAAATAAATTATTAAAAATAACTGCGATAGTAATTTTCTTGTTTTTAATATTTGCCTCAGCAGTTCAGGCTGTTGTTAATATAAGAGATTATAATGTTATAAGATTTCTTGGCAGTAGCAGTAGAGGTTTTTCATCCTGGGAAGATTTTTTTAATGATGCAAGCAAAATTGATCCAAACCCACCTGGAGCAGGTGCAACTGACAATTATATTATTGAAAGTGGTGAAGTAAAAATAAAAGATACTTATTCTGTGTGGACTGATCCATTATGGACTAGGATGAAACCCATTCAGATAAACAACAATGCAGGAAGTTCAATTACAAACTGTATTCTTCAAATTAATGTTAGTTATGATTCAGATATGCAGTCTGATTATGATGATCTTCGTTTTAAACATGAAAGTTTACCATCCACTTGGCTTGATTATTTTATTGAAACATATAATCCAACCCAAGCTGTTGTTTGGGTGGAAATTCCTTTTTTACAAACTGGAACTAGTTATATGTATCTGTTTTATGGAAATTCCGCTGCTACAGGTGAAAGCAATTTTGATAATGTTTTTTCCTGGGAAAATAACTGGGGCGCTGATTACAAAATAACAAATCATCAAAATAACGAAGGTACTTGGGATCCAGATGTTGCTTTTGGAAGTGGTAGGTTCTTTGTTGCTTGGGAAGAAGGAACTTATGTTTTTATTCAACAGGAAATAAGAGGTACTATGTTTGATACAAATGGTAATGTTGTTGTTTCTGAATTTGAAGTATTTTCTGATAATCAACCTATTTATCAATTTAGGAATGAAGATCCTTCTATGGATTTTGGTGGAAATAAGTTTTTTGTTGCCTGGGAGCACTATGCTGTTAATCATCCACTTGATGCATCTACTATGGATATTAAAGGTAGAACTGTGACCACTACTGGTGGAACTGGTAGTGTAATTGATATTTGTTCCGCTAATAATTGTCAGGCTGATCCTAATGTACAGTTTGATTCGGTTAATAATCGTTTTTGTGTGGTTTGGGAGGATGCTCGTAACGGTTTGACTAATTACAATATTTATGGTAGATTGTATGACACCAATGGTAATCCTGTTGGTTCCGAAAAAACTATTTCTAGTGCAGCAAACTCCCAGTGTGAACCCTGGGTTGCTTTTGACTCAACCCATGAACAATACATGATTGTTTATGAAGAAGGATTAACACCAGATAATGGTCCATTTAGTATAAAAGCAGCTATTTATGATGAAAATCTAAACCAAGTTGGTAATGTTTTAAATATAGTTACAGGGAATTCTGATACTGATTATAATTTCCCATGTGTAGAATTTTCTGATGATTCTCAAGTTTATCTTATAACATGGAATGATGGTGATATAAGTGATGGTGACTGGCGGGGTAATGTTTGGGGTAAGATTCTTGATTATTCTGGAAATACTATAGTTGATAATTTCATAATTAAACCTGGTAATTTTATTAGAACCGATATTGTTAATTATTTATCATCATCATTTTTTATCTCATTTGACAATAATGGTGATATTTTTGGTAAACTAATTCTTTCTGATGGGCAGATAGTCTCAGGTGATATTCAACTATCTGCTAGTAATTCCGCTAAAGCTGATTGGGCAAATATGGCAGTAGGTGAAGGAAAAATTTTTGTTACATGGGAAGATGATCGGATTGTAAACCAAAACTTGCCCTCTGTTTATGGTAATGTTTGGCATTTGAATATTCCTTCAGGTACAGATGTTACTTATACTATAGGTACTGAAAAACAACTTGTGTTAACTGCACAGGTTACATCTAAAATAATCAGTCCTAGTAATCTACTTTCATGGTATGAATTTGGTGTAGAATATGACGGCAGTGTAGTTTTTAACATATTGGATAGCAATGCAATTACTGTTTTGATTCCTTATGCAAGTAACGGTGAAGACTTATCAACTATTGATCCTGCTTTGCATCCTGGCATTCGCCTGCAAGGATCCTTTTCCCGTACAAACCCCTCCTATACTCCAACAATTGATTCATGGAAGGTTATATATGTAGGTTTGGATCAAACCCCGCCTCAGACAGAAATAAGTAAAATAGAAGGTGCAGTGGGTCTTAATGGATGGTACATTGGGAATGTAAAAATAGAACTAAGTGCAACAGATGGACAGTACGGCTCAGGCGTTAATCATACATACTTTAAAATAGACTCAGGTGAAGTCCAAGAATATGATGAAACCGTTGGTATAAAAATACCACTCAATGCAACAGGTGATCCAAATACTATGTGTGGAAACTGGAATATTTACTATTGGTCTGTGGACAATGCAGGAAACATAGAAGCACCACAGGGACCGCAAAATATAAAAATCGACAAAGCACCTCCTCATGTTGACATATGGGATCCACCAGATAGGGGAAATGTACCAAAGCATGGTAATTTCTGGGTGCAAGCGGAAGCTACAGATGAATGCTCTGGTGTTGCTTATGTGGAATTTGATGTAGGTCCTCCTTATGAAAATCCAGCAAAGGTTGAATCTGATGATCCACCTGGTTCGAATAATTATAAATGGTTATGTGACTATAGTGTGAATAAGTGGGAATGGAGGCATATAATAGCCGTTGCTCATGATTATGCTGGCCTTGAATATGAGGCAAACATATATGTTTATTTCCCAAGGTCAAACAATATCCCGATGCCAAGAATTCTTAGAATATTTGAACTTCTTGAAAACCTAAGATCTAGCTTTAATCTAGGTTTTGAGGATTTCAGTTTTATTACCCTGCTTCAAAAACTAATTAAGTAATAAAAAACCAAAATAATCTAAAAAAAAACTAAAAATTCAGATACATATATGGTTATAAACCCCTCACAAGGGGTTTATTTATCATTTATTATAAATAATTCTATAACCCTCTGGATAATTATTGTAAACAAACCTTTAAATATTAATATAAATATAATAAATTAATAATATGGGGATTATGAGAGTATGAAAAAGAAAATCCTAACTGTATTAATGCTGCATATACTAGTTTTTGCTAGTTTGAATGTTTTAGCAACTGATGAAAATGGCAATGGTAACATTAACATTTGTGAAAAAAGCGATCTGGTTTCATTTTCAGATTTAAACATTGAGACAAAGGGAGAATACGTGACACTTGGTTTTGAACAGGCAAATACATATTTAGACACCCCTGGTCAACCAAGCCTTCCTGTTTGTGTTAAAACATACAAGTTTCCTATTGGATACAAAATATACAATGTTGAATTTACTTATTTTGATGTTGAAGAAAAAACATTATCTGGTAAGATAAAGCCTGCACCTAAACCTGTTCCTTTGATTTCTTTAGAAACCCAAGCCAAAGCATTTGTTTCAGAAGAACCAGTTGAGGACGCCAGTGTTTATAAAAGCTCTGAAATTTATCCTGATAAATGGTATGAGTACAACATTGGTGTTGGTCTTGATGGTAAAGAAAGAGTTCTTATTTTGACAGTGCGCATTTACCCTGTAAGGTATGAACCTGAGAAAAACACAATTTTTTATATTCAGGATGCTGAAGTAAAAATAACTTATGAGCAAAATGCAAGTCCTGTTACTACTGATCCTACCTATGATTTAATTATTATTACCCCCAGAAAGTTTAGAGTAGGACTGCTTGCTTTAATGAATCATAAAAACAAAGTAGGTGTTTCAACAAAGATTGTCACAATTGAATCTATTTACTTCAAATATAAAGCAAGGGATAAACAAGAGAAAATAAAACTTTTTATAAAAGATGCAATTGAGAAGTACAACACAACATATGTTTTACTGGTTGGTGGTAGACAAGGGTTTGGCAAATGGAATTTACCTGCAAGGTATTCTAATTTAGAAGACAGAGGCGGTTGGAATGAAACATATGTTACAGATCTTTATTACGCTGATATTTATAAATGGAATGCTACATCAGCCCAAGTAGAGTTTGATGATTGGGATTCAAATGGTAATGGCATTTTTGCTGAATGGGAATGGACATGGAATGGTATTTACTGGACATGGCCTATAACCAGCAAGGATGTACTTGATTTGTACCCAGATGTTTATGTAGGACGCCTTGCATGCAGGAATTTTGTTGAGGTTATAACTGTTGTTACGAAAATTATAAACTATGAAAACAAGGCTTATAATCAGTCATGGTTTAAAGATATGATAGTAGCAGGAGGCGACACTGTTCCTTATGGTGATGGGGTGGCTGAAGGTGAATATGAAAACAACTATGCAGCAGTTATTATGGAATCAATAGGCTTTAATGTAACCAGACTATGGACATCCACTGGTACTTTAATCTCATCAAAAGATGTAATAAATGCTGCTGGTAAAGGCGCAGGTTTCTTGTATTTTTCAGGTCATGGTAGTCCTATTGTGTGGTCCACGCATCCTTTTGAAAATACTAGTTGGATAGATGCTTTGTGGGTTGATGAAATGAACAATTTAAAAAACAGAGGTAAACTTCCAATTTGTGTGGTTGGTGGTTGTCACAACAGCCAGTTTGATGTAGCCCTTGTCAATATGTTTAAGGGTCTTTTGAAACTAAGGCTTAAATATTTTTCATGGATAGATGATGAAAATGTTTTTGGAAAAATAGCCTTTTTAAAAAGATGCTGGAGCTGGAATTTAGTTAGGCAGAAAAACGGTGGGTCGATTGCTACAATTGGAAACTCAGGTCTTGGTTGGGGCGTGGGCGGTGAAGGATGCATTGAGGGTGAGGACGGTTTTATAACCTCTCATTTCTTTGAGGTTTACAATACAAGTGTTTCTACAGATCCTGTAAATTGCACATTGGGGCTGGTTCATTCACAGACCATCAGCCTGTACGTGCAAACGTTTGAGCCAAATAATGACGAGCTGGATAGAAAAACAGTTGAACAATGGGTTTTACTGGGTGACCCCAGCTTAAAAATTGGCGGTTATCCTAGTTAATTTCTTCTTTTTTTATTATTTATTTTTACCATTATTACAGGCAATAATATTGCACAAAGCACACATATTGTTTCAAAACCAGGTGTTCCTTTGTTTTGTTGATCATCGGAATTATTTGTTTCTAAAGATACATTTGCATATGTTGAGGACTTAGAGCTTAGCCCATACTCATCTGTTACAGTCAGCTCAATGCTGTAGTTACCAGGGATATTGTATTTATGCTCAGTAAGTGCTCCTTGGCCGGTTGCCCCATCTCCAAAATTCCAGTGATAAAAAAGCGCGTCTCCATTTGGATCAAAAGAGGATGATCCATTGAAGGTAATATTTTGGTTAACAAGTCCAAAATATGGTCCTTTTGCATTTGCAACAGGTGGTTCATTTGGGCTGGTTGTATTTGGTAAAACACTTAAACTGGTGGATACTTCTGCTGACCATTCACCTTCGTTGTCTTTTACTTTGAAATAAATCGTGTAATTTTCAACAGGTATGTTATTTAATGTAAATGATGATTTTGTGCTTGAGATGAAATTCGGAACTGAAGACCATAAGTAAGCCTTGATTTCACCATCCGGGTCTACCCCGTAACCTGAGAAATTAACAGATGTGCCGTATTCTATTGAGCCGTCTGGCTCTATAATATAAGCATTTGGTTTTTGATTAGGATTTACAACTAGTGTTTTGTAAACTTTTTCTGACCAGATTTCATTGTTGTTTTGTACTCTGAAACTAATACTGTGTGAACCAGCGGATATACTAGATGTTGTAAAAGTGGCAGTACTACTGATTAAGATGTTATCTGATTTCCATTCCCAGGCAACAATTATTCCAGTAGGGGTTGTTCCATGTCCACTGAAACTGATACTAGTTCCTTTTGGTACCGGATTAGGACTTACAAAATCAATGTATGCAACAGGTTGGGATATACTTAAGAAATCACCAAGTGGGAAGTTGTCTTGGTTGCCTCCATTTCCGGCAATTTGGTAAGGATTATCTCCAATTCCGTCTTTGTTTGAATCATAATCATTATAGTCATCCCAATAATTTCCCTGAGAGCCATAGTCCCAGTTGTTTGCCCCGTCATCTCTTGAATTGCTTCCATAATTGTTTGAAAAATCATTTAGATAAATTGTGTTTTCTGTTGAATAAGAAGAAATAAATACTCCATATATTTCGTTTTTTTGAATATTGTTAGAATTTATTAGGTTATTATTTGAGGTCCATAAATATATCCCATTTTTACTGTCTTCTACAGTGTTGTCTTTTATAATGTTGTTATTTGAGTTTATTAAGTAAATGCTGTTTTCCCCATTTTCTATGTGGTTGTTTAAAATTTGGCAATAATCTACAGAGTTTAATTGAACACAAGCATAGTCACTATCCAAACCCAAATTTTGTATGGTAAATCCAGAAATGTTTACATTGTCAGCTGTTAATTCTATTGTGTTTTTATTTTTATTAGCACTAACTATTTGAGTACTGGCACTACCATTACCAGTTATTGTAATGGATTTATTAATGACTATGTTTTCCTTGTACGTTCCATTGTATACAAGAATTATGTCATTTTCATTTGCATTTGCAATAGCATCAGTAATTTTACTAAAGTCTCCTTCTGGTCCAACGGTGAGAGTTTCTTGTGCTTTTATTTCTGGTGATATTATGGTTAAAAAACTTATGAAAAAAATTGAAATAACTGCTATTTGTAGTTTTTTCATTTTCTTTATCATTTTAACATAACCAAGTATTTGGTTTATATTTTTTTAAAAAATTGTAATAGCGCCCCGGCCGGGATTCGGACCCGAGTCGCGAGCTCGACAGGCTCGCATGATAGTCCACTACACTACCAGGGCAAGTACATAGATTTTTTAAAAAGTGTAAAGATAACCCTTTCTTTAATCTTTTCTTTGAAAAAGCCATTTTTTTCATAAAAATAAAGATTAAATAAATTTTTTTTATCTTTCTTCTTCAAAGAATTCGTATTCATCTATTGCACCTTGGTAATCATTGTATTGCTCTAACTCATTATTGTATCCTTCAACTGCTGAATTAAATGACATTAAAAGATCAGTTACGTTTTCCATATACACTACACCACCGGTTAATTGATCAAAGGTTAGATTTTCCAAAAGATACATTAGAGATAAAGTTGCATTGTACCTAAGCATTGATAAATTTGAACCTGAATCTGTTAAACATATGTATAGGTCTAATATATCTAGATAAAGATTGTAAGTTGTGAATAATTTTGTTTCATTAAAATATGATTTTGCATCCTTATAGTTATAGTCTGAATAAATGTAATTAGGCATTGCTGATGTACAATTATCAATTCCTCTTGTTTTGTATAATTGCATGGTTGAGTTATCTTTTTCAGCTAAAGCACTGTTGTACCATAAAAATGCCAAATCAAAATGATAATTACCAAATGCTAAATCACCTCTTGCTTG
>JGI2172J19969_10001410_pt1 | contig 11019 bp, 10 predicted proteins | sample DeeMarSWOR230_32_FD_19969 | JGI IMG/M metagenome (IMG submission 19969)
TCCTGTAAACCTCCACTCCGTTCCCGATAAAAGAAACTATCCTGTGAGAAGGGAGGAGAGAAAAGAAACGGTCAGGAGAATACACCCCCTGAGGAACCACTTCAAAAAGTTTATCTCCTTTTGATTCAAAAAGAGCTGCATAAATCTCTCCTTTCTTTGCATCCAGAAGAGGGCAGAGGAGATGAGCCTGGGAACGTCGAAGTTTCTCAGCCAGAGCCTTTAATGCGGAAACTCCGGCAACCGGTTTCCCTGAGGCAAACGAAAAAGATTTCACAGTACTCAATCCGATCCGGATTCCCGTGAATGAGCCGGGGCCAACAGCCACGGCAAAACCATCTATATCTCGGATACTCAGTTTATTTGTCTTGAGCAGAAAATCGACCGCAGGAAGCAGACGTTCAGAATAGGTAGATGATGAATCAATGTTGACCTCTGTAATCAGATTCGTCTCCTTCAGAAGGGCGACAGACCCGGTGGAAGTGGTGGTGTCCACTGCTAGAATAATCATCCCCCGATTCATCCCACCGCTTTTTTCCCGTAGTGGAACAGGCTGCCGGCTTTATGGATATCATACTGCACAGGGCTCATGGGTTCAACTTGGAAGGGAAACTCTTTGCTGGTGTTTAAGCCTTCACCGGATTGGCCATTGACTCTGACCTCGTCCCCGGTTTCAAGAATCTTTTTGGCCACCAGCTCATCAAGCTGCGGGCATCTCAGGACAGGAAAACCGGAATTGACGGCATTCCTGAAGTATATGGCGCCAAAAGAGGGAGCCAGAATCAGTCCCACTTTCAAGGAGACAAAACAGTCCACAGCCTGCTGCCTGGAGGAGCCCGCCCCGAAATTTCTTCCGGCCACAAGGATGTCCCCCGGCCGAACTTTCTGAGGAAAATCCTTCCAGTCCTCGAGATTTCCCAAAGCATACTGTCCCATCTGGGAAATATCGGTGATATGAAGGAAGGCATTATGGTAAATCTGATCTGTATCGATGTCCGCTATTAATCTTCCTTTTATGTCCTGAAGGATCCAGATCCTTCCAAAAAAAACTGATTCGGTCATCTTATATATCCTCGGGACTGACGATTTGTCCAGCAAGACAGGATGCAGCCACAACCGCCGGACTGGCGAGATACGTCTCTCCTTTACCCTGTTTTCCGGCAAAGTTCCTGTTCCCTGTGCTGACCTGAACCTCCCCTCTTCCGGTCAGACCGATGTGGCCATCGGCACACCCACTGCAGCCTGGACTACTGATGATGGCACCGCTCCGGAAGAGGTCTTCGAGAATGCCTTTTTCAAGAATCTCCTCATACACTCGCTTTGTCGCCGGGACAACTTTCAGAGTCACACCTTCTTTGATCTTCCGGCCTTTTAGTATTTGGGCCGCCAAAGCCAGGTCCTCGGTTCGTCCGTTCGTGCAGGAGCCGATAAACCCGGTATCAATCTTAACTCCCTTGAGTTCGGAGACATCCTGAACATTGTCCGGCGAATACGGAGCTGCCACCTGAGGAGAAATCCCGCTGATATCGATTTCCAGTACCTCCGAATATACTGAATCCTCATCCGCGCGAAGAGGGGAAAATTTCGAACCAGAAAGTCTTTCCACCTCATTCCTGAGCGAATCACCGAAATCTGGAACGAAACCGATGATCCCGGCCATCTCCGTCACCATACTGCAGAGAGTGATCCGGCCGGAGAGAGAAAGATTCTGAACCGCCTCTCCGTAGAACTCCACAGCCTTCAAGGCGGCTTTGTGTGTTCCTAACTCTTTCAGGATATGAAGAGTCAAATCCTTGGCTGACACCGGAAAATCATAGCCCCCTTTGATCACAACCTTGAGCGTTTCAGGAACTTCGAACCATGTCTTTCCTGTCCTAAAAGCAAAAGTGATATCCACATCTCCCATACCCTGGCCGAAACATCCCACAGCTCCAAGGATATTCAAATGGCTGTCTGTTCCGACGACAGTCAAACCCGCCTGCGCCAGGCCCTCTTCGATCAGCACATGAGACCCGATTCCGCGATCCACGTCAAAAACCTTGACCCCCATCTTCTTCGCAAACTCACGGCACACCTGCTGGTTATCCGCGTATTTCAACGAACAGGCAGGCACACAGAGGTCAAAAGTGAAAAAAGTCTTCCTCTTATCCGCCAGCGGAGTATCCCCGAATTCCCGCTCGTAATTTTTGACAACGTTTGGTCCCCCAAAATCCCGGGCCGACCGGATATCCAGGCCCATCCAAACAATGCTATCTGGCTTAACCTCCTCTTCGGAGTGGTTCTGTATGATTTTTTCGATAACTGTCTGACCCATTTCTTTTCTCAGTTCAGAGTTTTGATGCGACGGCTCGGGCCACATCCAGGGAAGTCGATTTACCGCCCAGGTCGTAGGTCCTCACTTTTCCTTCCCTTATCACCCGGGCAATCGCATCCTCCAGCTTCCCGGCCGTTTCCTCTTCTCCCAGCCATTCGAGCATCATTTTTGTGGCGAGGAGCATGGCTGTCGGGTTCACCTTGTAGAGACCGGTGTATTTCGGAGCCGAGCCATGCGTGGGCTCGAACACCGCGTAATCGTCTCCTATATTCCCGCTGCAGGCAAAACCCAGCCCTCCGACAAGCTGCGCGGATAGGTCGGAGATGATATCGCCGAAGAGATTCTCTGCCACCAGGACATCGTAGTCCTGGGGGTTCTTCACCAGCCACATGGCCATGGCATCCACGTTCGCCTCCCAGAACTCGACATCCGGATACTCCTTCGCCATCTTCCTGGCAATGTCCAGGATGAAACCTCCGGTCTCTCTCAGCACGTTGGGTTTTTCCACGAGTGTCACAGAGCGGCGTTTCTTTTTCCGCGCATACTCGAAGGCCCTTCTCAAAATCCTCGTGCAGGCTTTCTTGGTCATGATCCTTGTCGAGAACGCGATCTCTTCGAGAGGGAGCTCTTTGAACTTAGCCATTTTGGGGTGAACAAGAAGAGCCTGCCTGACGTCCTCTGGAAGCGGATGAAACTCCACGCCCGCGTACATTCCTTCTGTGTTTTCCCTGAATATAACCAGGTCAACGTCATCACGGTAATTCAACGGATTTCCCGCATAGGCCTTGCAGGGCCTGAGGTTCGTGTAGAGGTCGAATTCCTGCCGAAGACGGACGATCGGGCTGAAGTATGAGAGCCCTTTGTCTCTCAAAGATGGGTCCAATTCTTTCAGCGCATCCTCTTTTGGCTTGGAAGTGATCGCTCCGAACAGGCAGACATCCGTCTCCTTGAGCATCTGAGTGGTCCGGTCCGGAAGAGGATTCCCCTCCTTGCACCAGAATTCCCAGCCGATGTCTCCCTCGACATATTCGGCGTCCAATCCTGTCTTCTCCAGCACTATCAGGGCACATTCTACGACTTCCTTTCCCACTCCATCTCCGGGCAGTACAGCGATCCTGTATTTTGGCATCTAAACCTCCTCTATTCTATCCCTTTCAACTTCTTCCTCGTGTAAGGAATGAGCCCTCCTTCTTTCAGTATCCCCAAAACTGATTCAGGAAAAGGTGAGAACGTGAAAACTCCCTTTTCCGTTTTTATTTTTCCCGAAGCAAAATCGATTTCTATTTCCTCTCCGTTTTTAATGTTGTCTACCGCCTCCTCTGACTGGAGCACGGGCAGTCCCTGGTTGATGGCGTTCCGGAAAAAAATCCGGGCGAAAGACTTGGCGATCACAGCCTGGACACCGGCATATTTCAAGCACGTAGCAGCCTGTTCCCTCGAGCTCCCGCAGCCAAAATTCCGGCCAGCCACGATCACGTCTCCGGGTTTGACCTGTTGAGCAAAATTGGGATCTAAATCTTCAAGCGCATGGCGGGCCATCTCTTCAGGCTCCAAGACAGAATAGGTATATTTCCCGGGAAAAATCACATCCGTGTTAACGTCATCCCCGTACTTCCAGACTCGTCCCTTCTTCATAGGAACTTCCTCGGGTCTGCGATTTTCCCCTCGACCGAAGATGCAGCGACTGTTGCCGGAGAAGCCAGGTAAATCTCGGAGTCCCGGCTTCCCATCCGTCCACGGAAATTCCTGTTGGCGGTGCTCATGGCCACTTCACCGGGAGCAAGAATTCCCTGGTGGGCTCCCAAGCAGGGACCACAGCCCGGATTAAGAACTATACAGCCGGCATCTGCAAAAATTTCAATAACTCCTTTTTTTAAAGCCTGCACGTATTCCTGCCTCGAGGCAGGGATGATAAGCGTCCTCACCTGGGGATGGACTTTCTTTCCCTTTAAAATTCTGGCTGCCACCTCCAGGTCTTCAAGCCTGCCGTTGGTGCATGTCCCGATTAGGGCCTGGTGAAAACCAGTTCCTTCCACCTCTGAGATGGGTTTGACATTATCCACGGTATGGGGGCAGGCCACCTGGGGCTCCAGAGAAGAGATATCATGCTCGAGGACTGCCTCATAACTGGCATCCGGGTCAGAAGTCACCCCACTGTAGTCATCCTTGGCGCGGTTTTCAAGCCATTGAACAGTCTTTTCATCCGGCTCACAGTATCCGTTTTTGGCTCCCATCTCGGCAGCCATGTTGGCCAAAACCAGACGAGATGCAAGACTGAATCCCCTCACTGCCTCACCAGCGAATTCAACAGCCTTGTAGTTAGCCCGGTCCGATCCCTCGTCCCCTATTATCTTTAGAATAACATCCTTGGCATAGACTCCGGCAGAAAGAGTGCCGTTGATCTCCACCCTTATCGTTTCAGGCACCTTCAGCCAGATCTCATCCGTGGCCCAGAGAGAAGCCACTTCCGAGCGGCCGATTCCGGCAGAGAAGGCTCCGAAGGCGCCATAACTTGTGGTATGGGAATCCGCGCCGAGTATCAATTTCCCTGGAAGAGCAAACCCGTTCTCTGAAAAAACCTGGTGGCAGATTCCTTCCGAGACATCAAAAAAATTCGGAATCCTCTGTTCGGCCACAAATTCCCTGATCGCTTTGTGGTTCGCCGCGTATTTTTCGCTCGAAGCGGGCACAACGTGGTCCAGAATGATGACAAGCTTTTGAGGAGCCTTCACATTCTTGACTCCGAGTTTTTCAAATTCCTTGATGATGGCCGCGGAATTATCGTGGGAGAGGATAGTATCGGGAGAAACCGTGACCACGTCTCCGGCCTGGACTTCCCGTCCGGCTTTCAAGCCGAGAATCTTCTCTGAAAATGTCTTCCCCAAAATTCCTTCCTTATGCCTGGCTTATATCTTTATCTTCAGCGCCTCGAAATTGACGAAGTCCGCATGATTGACGATCACGGCTTCCACTGTCTTCCTGGACCCATCTCCTTCCTTGGAGTGAGCCGCAATGATGTGGACCACTTCTTTGGGAAGCCCGTGCTGGGAAGCAAAGGCGGCTCCGGAGATGGGGTGGCGGAGAAGCTCTCCACCCCTGCTTTTCACAAACTTTCCTTTCTCTTTCTTGTACTCAAACAGTTTGCCCACATCATGGAGCAGGGCTCCGGATAAGAGATAATCCCGGTTCAGAGATATCTTTCCCTTATACTCCTCAACCATAACCTCAGCAATCTCCACAGAACTGAGAGTCACAGCGCGCGTATGCTCGATAATGTTCACTGATGTTTCTTCGATCAGCAGGGTAAATGGCATCTGTTGAAGGTCATCAACTGTCCATCCTCCCTCTTTTATGGCCTCGATCCAAACAGTGATTGTTTTTTCCTTGAGCTCGGAATCTTTAATGAGTTTAAATTCAGGCATAACCGCTAAGAGTTCCTTTCTCATTTGATCTTCCTTTCTCCAGGCCCGTCGTACGCAAAGTCCTGTGGATCGATCTTTCTCATGGGCCTCATCCGGGTGATTTCTTCATGAACATGAGCCACAAGGCCGGGTACACGGGCGATGATGAAAAAGGCATTGCCGATTTCAGGAGGAACATCCAGCTCGCAGAGCAGGGCTGCGATCGCCCCATCAACATTAATGGGAAGACGTTTACCCAGAAGCTCCTCCAGGTTTTTCTCCACGGCACAGGCAATGCGGATAAACTTCCCCGCAAGGCCCAATTCTTCAGCCAGAGAAAAAAGTTTCTGTGTCCTCGGGTCCCTGGTGTGGATGCGGTGACCGAAGCCTGAAGCCCGTTTTCCTTTTTCTTTCATTTCCTGGAGAACTTCAGGCACGACTTCATCTTCCGAAGCTTTTTTTTCTTCCATTCTTCTCGCAATCTCCAGGAAAAGCTTCATCCCCTCCTCGATCGCGCCTCCGTGATAGCGGGAGATGGCGGAAACTCCGGCCGCGACAGCCGAATTCAGCTCAGCCCCTGTGGAGGCAACCGTCCGCGCCGCCAGAACAGAAGGAGGACTGGCTCCATGGTCCACCGATGAGACGAAAATCGCATCCACAAGCTTTCCTGCTTCTGGCGTGGGTAACTCCCCTTTCAAAACCAGATATATAGCTTGAGCAAACGAGATTTCTCCCATCAGTTGGTCGATAGGGTAACCTCTCAAGCAGACTTTATTTGGTTTAACGTCTGTCACCGCTGTCTTCCAATGATTCTCGCCCATGGTCATCCTCCCTTGCTACTTTTCAGCTTTTTGACAATTTTGGGGATATCGGAAACAGAATCCGCCAGATGGACTCCGACCTTTTTCAGTCTCTCCACCTTGCTCTCGTAGGAGCCTCTGGACCCTTCGACGATGGCGCCGGCATGGGAAAATCTCGTTCCCGATTTGGCGGCTTTTCCACCGATAAAAGCGATAAGCGGCTTCGTGAACTTTCCTTTCTCTATAAGGTCGGCGACTCTCTCTTCCTGTGTGGTTCCGATTTCGCCGAACATCACCACCATTCGAGTCTCCTCGTCTTGTTCGAAAAGCTCCATGACTTCTGGGTGAGAAAGCCCGACAACAGCATCTCCTCCCACATGCACGATCGTGCTCTGTCCAAAACCCGCATCTGTCAGATAGTAGGATATGGCCGATGTCATCCCCCCGCTGCGCGAACTGACCCCGATATCGCCGGCGGCAAACCATTCCTTCGCCCTCTCCGCACGGCCGCCAATCATGCCCAGAACAGCCTTTCCCGGACTCACGAGTCCCAGAGTGTTCGGGCCGACAAAACGAGCTTCCTTCTGCTGAGCGAGGTGGGAGATCTCAATCACATCAAAAATCGGAACCCGGTCAGGAACAATCACCAGAAGCTTGACTCCGGCATCCACCGCCTCTAAAGCCGCATTCTTCACCAAGGCGGCGGGAACAAAGATGACGCTGGCATCAATCGGCCCTGCTTTTTCCCATGCTTCTTCCACTGTATCGTACACAGGAATCCCGTAAACCTCTCCTCCTCCTTTTCCGGGCGTTACGCCTCCCACGATCTGTGTTCCATAATCCTTCATCAACTGGGCGCGAACCATCCCCTCTCTTCCGGTGATTCCTTGAACGATTACCTTGGATCTTTCGTCGACTAAAATCGCCATCCTTTACTCCCGCTCGTTAAAACGAACGCTCTCTGACTCTTTATTCATTCTGGTTTTTTGTAAACCTTGCTCTGTAATCCTTTAAACCGGGAATGGGCAGGTGTATGAAAATGGCATCCTGTTCATGAAATTTGCAGTAAATTTCGCACGCGAGACATTCCGTGCATTTCCCCTTTTTGGCTTCCACCATTGGAACAGAAAGCATAGCTTTTCCCTCTTCGATTTTCAGGATGCCGGGTGAACAGGCCTCGACACACCCTTTTGTCTGGCAATTGAGACATTTCTGATGATCGATATAGATCCTTCCTGTTAGAGTTTCGAAAAAATAGCGGTCCTCAGGGATATCGAGTAACTTCACCGGCCGGACGGCATGAACGGATTTACCCTTCTCAGTCAGTTCCTCCAGTCTCTGGGCACAGGATTCAGGAGAGTCATCCCTTCCGTATCCCTCCACTGGTGCCGGGATATCCTTCAGGTAAGTCCCGAGAATTTCTATGGCCTTCTCCTCAAAATTCCCGCCCAGGCGAATAACCGCAGGAATCTCAAGGTTCTCCTCATGGAAAGCTTTGACCATTCCCCTGGCGGAATGGTACTGTTCCTGACTGGCCACACCGGATCCGGAAGCAAAATACCCTTTGATATTCGGCTGGGAGAGAATGATTTTTGCTGCCCGGTAGACTTTACTGGCAGAAGGATTGCCGCTCGTATCACAATAATTGGCCAGCTTGAATCCTTTATCGAGCACCGCATCCATGGACATCATCGAGCCGCCTCCGCCGGCCCCATGAAACCCGATGTACTTTTTTTCCGGAGGAATTTCTTCTTCCATCTGCAAGAAATAAAACGTTCCCCTGTGGTCATTCTCTTCCACTTGATAGGCTATTTTTTCCAGCCGGGTCGGTGGCCTGTCGAACTCTCTGGCTACCTCGATATCCAGTTCTGGATGCCGGAATACCGCATAATCATCTATAGCCAGATGGCAGTCAGCCGCAATCACCAGGTCGCTTTCTGTTATGACCAGAGGGTTAATCTCCGCAGACCGGGCGTCGTACCTTCGGGCTAATCTGTACAATCTGGCCAGGACTGCAGAGAGCTGGACGAGAAGCTTTCCGGATAGCCCGGCCTTCCGCAGGAGGTTGCGCACTTCATAATCTCTCAAGCCGGTCAATATATCGATGGGAATTTGAAAAACTTTATCCGGATGTTCCCGGGCAATCTCCTCGATTCCTGTTCCTCCAACTGAACTGAAAACAAGAAGTGGCGCTTTTTTGGCATCATCGATCACAAGCCCCACAAAACACTCCGTCTTAATATTCAGTTTTTCCTCGACAAGGATCTTATCGACAACGAAGTTTCCCACCTTCATCCCGAACATCTCTCTCGCCACGGCATCAGCCTCTCCTGCACTCTCCGCGAATCGAATTCCACCCAGGTCAGCTCTTCCTGTCAGCCAAACCTGGATTTTTAAAACCACAGGCTTTCCGATCTTGAATGCAATCTGGCGCGCTTCCTCAGGAGTAAAGGCCAAAGCTCCCTCAGGAACACGAATCCCCGCATTCTTCAGAAGCTTTTTACTCTGGTATTCGAACAGCCTTGCCACTTGTTTTTTCCTTTCGTCCCCTATTATTCAAACAGAAGGATTTTTTGTCAACAACAATAGGGGTCGCATCTCAACATTCGACATTTGCATTTGCAATTATTTATTCAACGATTCTTTGGAAACTCATCTGGATAAAGGACCGCTAGTTATGGAGAAACTTGGTTGATACTTTGCCCGGAGAGACTTTATTCTTATTTCCACTGTGAAAATGTCGAATGTTGAGATGCGACCCCTCCAGGCTAACCAGTTGAGTTTGACACAAAACTTTTCCCTGTGCTATGTTAGGCGAGATTAAAAGGGAAAGAAGCAAAAAAGGGAATGGCTGGTTTGAAGAAAGGAGAGATAAATATCAGTCCATTCAGCAGACTTCGATTAGAATTAGAGCACGACCGATAGATAGAAATGAAATCTGGCCGCTCGCTNAACAGATGGTTAATTTCACTTTGAGCGCGGACTTCTTTAAAGGAGGGAATCCAGAATTTTTTGTGAACGGATGAGGAATGGAAAAAAAGAAAATTCTGATCGTTGAAGACGAGCGGATCGTTGCTGAAGACATCAGAACGAAGCTGGAGTATGTCGGATACGCACTCGCCGGGATAGCCAGTTCCGGAGAAGAATCCATCAAAAAAGCAGAAAAGTGCCAGCCGGACCTGGTGCTGATGGATATCGTCCTGGAAGGGAAAATGGATGGAATTGAGGCGGCTGCGCAAATCTTCTCGCAACTCAATATTCCTGTTGTTTATCTCACTGCGTATTCTGACGAAAGGACGTTGAAAAAGGCGAAGGTCACAGAACCATTCGGCTTTATTATTAAACCTTTCGAAGCTCAGGACCTTTTCACAGCCATCGAGATGGCTCTTTACCGGCATAAACTCAGAAACATGCTCAAAGAGAGCGAGGAGAGATACAATGCTCTTTTTGACCGTTCTCTCTCTTACGTGTACCTGCATGATTTTAACGGAAAGTTTATAGACGCCAATAATGCGATGCTGAAAGCTCTGGGCTATAAGAGAAAGGAAATTCTTCCGCTCAATTTCGCTTCCTTAATTGATAAGAGCCAGCTGCCCAAAGCCGTTAAATCCCTTGAAGAAATAATTCGGGCCAATCATCAGAAGAAACCCGATGAGTATAAGTTGAGAAGAAAAGATGGGAGTTTTATCTGGGTGGAGACCGAAGGCTCTCTTATCTATAAAGACGGGAAACCGTTTGCGGTCCAGGGTATCGCAAGGGATATCACCGAGAAAAAGATGGCGGAAGAAGCCTTGAGAGAATCCGAAGAGAAGTTCAGGAGTCTGGCTGAGAAGTCCCCGAACATGATTTTCATCAACAAGATTGGGAAAATCGTGTATGCCAACAAGCGGTGTGAAGAAGTCATGGGATACACCAGGGAGGAATTCTATTCTCCGGATTTTGAATTTTTTCGCCTCATCGCGCCAGAATTTCTTGAAAAATCAAAATCGTTTTACAGCCGACACATCAAAGGAAAAGAGGTCAGGCCGTACGAATACGCTCTCATCACCAAAAGCGGAAAACGAATCGAGGCCATACTCACAACAAGGTTGATCAATTATGAAGGAGATAAAGCCATACTCGGGATCATCACCGATATCACTGAACGAAAAAAGACAGAGATGGCCCTTGGAGAATCCCGGGAACAGCTGCGGAATCTCGCTGCACATTTGCAGTCCATCAGAGAGGAAGAAAGAGCATTTGTCGCCCGGGAAATTCATGATGAACTGGGACAGGCGCTGACCGCTTTAAAAATGGATGTATCCTGGCTGGATAAAAAATTATCTGAGGAGCAAATTCCTCTTTTGAAAAAGACGAAGTCCATGTCTCAATTGATCGATTCAACGATTCAGACAGTCCAGAGACTCTCAGCGGAATTGAGGCCTGGATTGCTGGATGATTTAGGTCTTCTCGCAGCCATGGAATGGCAGGCAGAAGAATTTCAAAAAAGAACGGGAATCGCCTGTGA
>JGI2172J19969_10001411_pt1 | contig 11017 bp, 15 predicted proteins | sample DeeMarSWOR230_32_FD_19969 | JGI IMG/M metagenome (IMG submission 19969)
GATTAAATTTTTAGCCTCAGCGGCTTTCTGTGTGGACAGAAAGGAAAAATTTAACTTGAAGGCTGCGAAAGGCAGAGGGCGCTTTGTTTTTGCGGGTCGGAAAAGACGTGGTGTTGGCTGGGTGGCATTCCTGTGTTGGTCTTTGACTGCGTTGCCCTTCGGCTTAGATAGGGCATAAGTGGTCTGTTTTCCAGAGCGAATGGATACGTGTTTTTCATACGCGCTGGGTAATGTCTGAACATTACTGGGTTCTCTGGGCACACTCTCTTCCCTAAAGAGAGGTGCTTTGTGTGCGCTATCTGCATAGCGTAGAAATAGCCAAAATATCGAAACGAAAAAACAACTGTGAATGAATCATTATCACAAACCGTATAAGCAAAGAGTAAGAGAATAGCACTTTTGCGTTTAACTTGGGATGGGGGTGATTTGTAATGGCAAAAATAGATCTCAAAGCGCTCGAACATCTATTTTTTGACGAGTGGAACAAGGGGAAGACAGCTCTTTTGGCCGTGATAGATAAGACATGTGCCAACAACATGGTCTTTCACAGTGGTGTGGGTAAGGAAACACGGGGTGTCAATGAATTGAAACAATACATGAGTGCGTTGTGCGACGCGATTCCCGACAGTCACATTACTATTGAGGACATGGTCGTCGAAGGAAACAAGGTGGCAGTGCGCTACACACTTACTGGCACACATAAGGGTGAATTCATGGGAATCCCTGCTACGAATAAAAAGGTGATAATATGGATTCTTGAGATCGACCACTTTGCTGGTGCCAAGGTCGTGGAAGGTTGGGGGCGGTTCGATACTCTAGGCTTCATGCAGCAATTAGGCGTTGTGCCAATGCCAGGGACAAGAAAGTGATCTAACATTTACTTACCACCTTTAACCCTTCTTTTTCTATTTCATTTTTTATTATTAGGGTGCGACTTCTTCGACCCTTTGAGCGCACGCGCTTAGTTACCCTTTTCGAATAGTAAGTAGTGCTTTACATCTGCACCATATCCAGTAGCTTGATAGGTGTGAAGACGCCAACCTTGGTTCTGCATGTCAGCAATTGCCGAAGGCACTTCTTTGTGGTGATTAACTTGTATGCAAGCATATTCTTCCAAGTTCACCTCTCACCTCCTTTTACAACGTGGGGAGTTATATGAGCGCGATATTGTCGGTGCCGTTGGGAGTTATCTAAATGTAGCGCGAGCTACTTCGGCATCATTTTTTTGGCTATTCATTTCGAGTTTTTTCATCTTCGAAAATAAATAGGTCATCTATCGTGGTTTTTAGAGTTTGAGCAATCTGGTGAGCTAGCATTAGGGATGGATTGTACTTGCCCTTTTCTAGGTAAAGGATGGTTTCTCTCCTTACACCCACCCTTCTTGCAAGGTCGTCTTGGGTCAAATCGTATCGTGCTCTTAACTCTTTGATTCGGGTTTTGAATTTCATCAGAATTCTCCTTTTTTGGCGTAGTACCAGCTGAGTAAGCCGAACGATATTCCGGATACTAGCATTATGGCGATTACAGTCCATCCTGTGTCCAGTTCAGGCAAGAAGTTTAGAAACTCGTTTCCGAAAATGTTCCATACTAGTATTGATACCATAAAGGCCAAGCTTATGTAATAGGTGCCGAGTGCTGCTTTGCCTTGAATCTTTGATGTTCGTTCATCTTGCATTGGATATCCTGCTTTCTTGTTTTTTTGCACCGTCCAGATCACAAATATTGCTACTATAATAATTATCACGGCGTTTAGGATTAGAATTATTGGCCATCCGAATGTAGCCATATCTATTCACCTCCGTTGTTCATTGTTCTTTTTTGGGTTGCGATTAGGCCTATTCCTGTTATTCCGAGTACGGTCGCGATATTTGTTGTTGTTTCGCCCAGGATTGCTCCGTGAAACATCAGTGCCGCTCCAGCTAGACAAATCAAAATTCCTAATACGAATAACATTTTTCTATATTTTTTCGTGTTTCTCGACCTCCATTTAATTATATCTAACATTTTATTGTCTTTATCTAACATAAAGTTATGTATTTCTAACTATTAAATGTTTTGGCACGCGCGCGAATAATTTCTTTTTGTTGGTGTGTTATACAATCATTTCTCCAAGGGCGTGCAGCACCGTTTTGGAGGTGTCTGCGAACAGAGTAGCGAAGTAGTAGGTGAGGTTTTTTGTTAAGAAAAAGAATGATTATGTCGGTTTTTATTATTTTGGCGGCTTTGCGTACCGATTCGGTGTCGTCGGTGATAGGCACGGAACGTCAGGGTTTTGTGTTTGGTTTTTGTCCGTCATTGGCTAGCATTATTAGGGTTGCATCGATAGCTTTTTGTGTTTCTAAATCTATTGTGTCCGAGTGGCGGTCGTCGTCTAGCTGGTTTAGGACACAAGCCTTCCAAGCTTGCGATCCCGGGTTCAAATCCCGGCGACCGCACCACTTGACGAATCTCCTCTTTTTTGCTCGTTTCCTCGAAGACCCCTAATGATTAGAACTGTTCCTATAGGCGCTGATATCAATAGGATAATGGAAGCAGGTAATAGCGCAAGGAAAGGCAGCCACCTTTCTTTTAATGTGAATCCGATGGAACTTTGGTTAGCGCCTGTATTTTCAAAGGTGAAAGTGTACTGGTCATCAGCGGGTTCTATAACCAGGCTGTAATTTTGGTTAATGACAATGTTCTTCAAGTGTTGTGTATTATAGCCGTTTGCTGTAAAGTTAACTCTTCCCCCTTCGACTAAAACTTCGCTCATTAACGTTGATTTACTGATAACGTGGGTATGGTAGTAAGTTCCGTTCTCATAGGGGCCAACCTTTTCATTGGGCTCCAAGACAAAAGAAGTATCAACCACGGTATCCGTTCTTGTCGCAATTAATAATGAGAAAAGCAATGAAGTCACTCCGAGTGATAATAAAACTAGACCCAAAACTGGTTTATTTACGAAGTTACGCTGACCCATCGTCCTCTTAATACTGTTTAAGTTAGGCTCCTCAGGAAGCCAACCACGAATATGCTTTTCCAAATATTCCTTTAAAGTCATTATTTCAACTCTCGGGATGGCACTCTACGCGACAAACTGTCATTGCAAATCATCTCTGCTAATAAGCATGCGCTCTTTTTCAAATTCACTTACCTCACTTATTCTTTTTATGAAAACGGTGAACTCGCCTAGCTTATCGGGTATTTCTTGAACATCCGTAATGTTATCTTCTACATATACCGCAATTCCGATAATGTGATTATTGCTACTGTTCCTTGCGATTCCAGCCCCGATGATACTGTCGATACTTAACAGGAAATCTTGATTTTCTTTTAAGGTATAGTGTATCTTTACATCCGTTGGCACTATAGGATTCAGCATCCACAAGATAACGCTGAGAAGAAAAATTGTGCCAATTACAAGCACTACTAGGCTCCCTATGATAATTGCGAGTTTGAGTTTCCTATTCAAGCCTGCTCGACCCATAATTCTCTTAAGACTAGAGTTGGCTTCTTCAGGAAGCCAGCCATGAATCCAGTCCAGCACGTGTTTCTTTACATTCATGTGTTCAAGCAGCCGCTCCATGTTTCATGGCGAAAGGGGTAGTTGATAGTTTCTTCTTTTGCCTATCCAATTACCTATTAGAGCGCCTATACCGAGACACACTACCCAGCTTATGATAAGAGAGGGAAAAGCGCCAATCATATCGGTTAACCATCTGCCGATTCCGCTGACAGCCCATACCATCCATAGCCCAAATCCGATGGGTGATATCCCCAAGAGAATGTATAAGGCTCTATTCACCTTCATTGAAGGTCTGACGCGGATGTAGTATGCGATGCCTAAGCAAAGGAACGCAAGAACCAATCCCAGAATCGTCCGTTCTAGAGGAACATACCCGCTAAGGAAGAGGACGAGTGCAGAAACAATTATTCCCAGCACCGTGACTATCCAAAGAGGCCTCCACCAGCGGGGCTTATCTGTCTCGTGAGTGCATGTCAAAATGGATGATTTGGGTAGCCAACCTCGAATCCGATTCTCCAAATACTCCTTCAGATTCACAGTTCTCACCTTTAATTTTTCCACCCTGTGATTTGAAGGTCAGGCTTTGCTTCTCGAACCGCCATTAAGAAGCCATCTCGGTTTACAGGGCAAATTGTCCGCCATTTTCCCACATCAAGTTTGAGGCAGAACCGGCGAACGCGAATCTCTTTCAAGTCGTCATAAGGGATGAATGTTCCGACGCCCAAAGTCTTCCAGTCTATTCCGTCTTTGGTTACCCTTATCTTTGTAGCTACAGGATGCACAACCAGCATTAGAAACGCCAAGATTCCAAACATAAAAAGAGATAATGAAGTGATTGACGACTTCTGACCGTATAATAGAATGCCGCGGAGAAAAATGAAAAAATTCAGTAGGGCGAGTGCGCCGGGGGTCATGACCAACCAGTTAGCTTCTCGCGTTACAAAATAAACAGATGCCTTCTTTTGAGGCGCCATTTGCGGAACGTTTGAAATCGCCGTTCCATTAGCCAGGTCCTTTGGTGAACCTTTTTTCGTGCCTATTTTTCTGTTCTTATCTGTGACCCAAATTAAAAATGCCAGCGACACCAAGGGCCAACCAGCGGCTTCTTCAGCAATAATAAAAGACATGGGATACCTTGGGAACAAGAAATAATTCATAATACCCATCAAAACAAGAGCACCACCTCCGCCACCGAGACCACCGACAATGCGCTCTCTTATTGTCGGAGGCTTTCTCTGTCTAATTTTGATTCTAAACGCTTTAATCCTTAACAGGATACTTGACGAATCAGTTTCTTTTGGTAACCAGCCACGAATGCACTTGCCCCACTGTTTTTTTGGAGTTATCTTTCTTTTCCTCCCTCTGTTGTTTGCTTCTTAGAATACAAGTACAAGGTAAGGTTAGCCACCGTCAAAGATACAGCAAGAGCAATCAAGGAAAGAGCTGTTAAATTCGCAGTCCATACGTTCGGACTAGTTAAGGCATGAACTCCCAAAAAAGTGCTCAGTATGATTGCATTGGTTATGCCGCTTATTTTGAAAGCTGTCTTTTCCCGTTCTGTTCTGGCTCTGGGTGTAAACCGGGGTCGGGTTGCCCACTTCGAGCCTTCAAGTTTTAGCCTTAATCCCAGCCACATGAAAGCAAGCGTTGAGAATACAAGGAGAGCCAAAGCTACTCCAAGCACTATCCATGCTGCCAACGTGTTAGGCGAAGCGTATCCCCAAGCTGGATTTGCCTTTGGAACATACGCCTGCGGAAACAGGTAGTGTGGAACAATCAGAAGAAAAATCGATGAGACAACACTTGTGGTTGCGATGGCGCCAATTGCCCTTGTGGATAGGGCTTTAGTTTTCTGGGTGAAGTGGAGCGCTCTGGTTTTCTGCGGGATTGGTCGAGGGGAGTCCTTTGGAAGCCAGCCATTAATTTGCTGTTCTACTTTTTTCTTGTTTTTCATGGTTTTAACTCCGGAACAAGTTCAGAGAATATGATGTGTGCTAGCTTGGCGGGGTGTATCTTTTCAGCGTCTTTGATTTCTATGCCTCTTTCCTTTGCTAAGTCGAGCAGGTACTCTCGGGTTTGGCGGAGGAAGGCTTGGTTGGTTACTTCTTCGGGTTTGTCGTGCCAGTACCACACTTTTATCCCGTGGCTGGTGCTGTAGGTGACAATGGCTTTACGTTTGAGGGCTGGATGGTAGCCTACCAGTATGGCTTCTTTCGGATACAGCCTCGTTACGTGGAGGTCGTTGGCTCTTGCAACTTCTAAAAGCGTTGTGGAAAGCTTAGCTTCTGCCGTCAGTCTAGTCTGGTTAACGTACTGCCGTGTGGTGCTAAGTTTGTCTGCTATTGCCGATACGGAAAGTCCTTTGCGTATCAGCGACCAAATGGTCTTCTGTTTTTGGCTAAGCGGGGAAGATAATGTAGAGTTTGGGCACATAATCACTCAAGTAAACAATTGGATATTTACAATTATTTAAGGATTGCTACCGGCTGCACAGCAACCCCAAAAGTTGACAGTTTTAAACCCCGCAGCCAATTTGTAGCCTATTAGAAATAGTATGCAGAACCCTATGGAGGCAGGCATTCGCAACCAAAACAGCCAAGCCCATGCAGAAGTTCAATCTATGTTCCAGTCTTTATGTAAAGGCGGAAACGCTGAGAGAACTGCGCCTTCTGGTCACCAGCTGCGTAGGACTATCATGGTGTTGGTTTTCATTATGCCTTCTACTCGGCGGATCTTCTCTACGCACTCGTTAACTTCAACCACGTTCATCCCGCTGATAACCGCCACAATATCATATTCACCCGTGACTTCGTAAACGGTTTCCACGTTCGGAATCTCCCGTATCCTCTTGGAGACTTCCTGAGTTGGAAAAGAAGGATTCGTCGCCAGCAACGTTATAGCTTCAGCGCCTTCCGCCACGCCGATTTTAACCGTGAACTTTCTTATCACACCTAAATCGGCAAGCGCCTTAATGCGTTTCCTCACAGCGCCTTCAGATAAGCCGACTTTCTTGCCAATGGCGCCGTAGCCAGCTCGCCCATCATCCTTCAATATCTTGAGTATCTGCTTGTCCTTGTCATCCATCTCTGTTCCCTGCTTGTTGTTGGCGACGGAAAAATTTAACGATTTCTGTAGTCCACTGCGTATGGCTAATGCGGATTCCGTTGCAGTTTGCACCTTGCCGTGCTGTTTTCGGAAAACGCAAAAATAGGCAAAACATGGAACTTTGTGCCAAATGGAACATTAACAGCTTAATATGTTACAAATAAGTCGCAACGTTTAAAAGAAAGACGCGTTAATGAGAGAGACATTTCCAACAAATAAAACGTGGTAGCAAAAATGATCAAACAAACTGCACAGTTAAAACCACAAGAGGTGAAGGTAATGCACAAAACTAGATGCCCCGACTGCGACGCAGAACTCAACGTTCCAGCAGACACTGAAAAAGGAGAAATCCTAAGCTGCCCAGGCTGCGGACTCGAACTCGAAGTCAAGCAAATAAAAGGCGGATGCGTCGACCTTCAAGAACTAACCATAGAAGGAGAAGACTGGGGCGAATAAACGTATTCACCGAACAGTCTTCTAGCCTAAAACATGAAACCGCTACCAAAATTTTTTAAGCCAAATATTTTCTACGGGATGCAGATAAACCATGAGCATAGCACTTCTTTATGAACGATCAGAAACCGATGAAACCGGCATAAAACTCACCGCAGAAAAACTAGGCATACCCCTAACGTATATCCCATTCCGAAAAATCGCCCTCTCCATCCACAAAAACCAATTCACCGCCAAAACCAAAGGCAAAAACTACACCAGCGCAGTCAAAGACACCGCCGTGGTGCTAAACAGAGCCCAGAGCAAAAACCGAAGACTCCAAGCAGGCTACATAATGGAAATGCTTGGCAAAAAAACCATAAACACAAGCCAAATCGAATTCACATGCTACAGCAAGCTGAGAACCTTGCTGCACTTCTGGGCGGAAGGAATCCCCATCCCCAAAACGGTTTACGTTCCCTGCGACGCCTACGACACTACAAAAAACGGAAAAGAAATCCACAACGAAAAAGACATCGCAGACCTGCTACAGAACGAAATAGCCTCCGATGAAGGAATCGTAATAAAACCCGACGCTGGCACTCACGGAAAAGGAACCCTGCTCTCCAAAAACCGCGAACAACTCATCACCAACATCCAAGAAACCAACCCGTCAATAATAAATCCCGTAGGCATCGTTGCCCAAGAATTCATAGAAAAATGGTTTTACGATTTACGAATAATAGTTTCAAAAGAAAAAGGCAAATCACCCCTTTGCCACCCTGTGGCTTTAGCGAGAGGCGGCTTCAAAGACTTCAGAACAAACACCTATCTGGGCAACTTAGTCTTTGACGCCAAACTTCCATTACATGTTAAGGAGTTGGCAGTGAAATGCGGCAAAGCCCTCGGCAAAGACGCTGAAGCGTGGCTGTTCGCCTTGGACGCAATGGTTAACATTGGCGAAAACAAAATCGTGGATGACACTGAACTTAAATCGGAACTCGAAAAAGCAGCAGTGGCGTTTGAAAACGTAAAAAAAGTCAAGCAGGACGAATCCAGACTACGAGACTTTCCCAGCTGGAACAGCAAATTAGAAGCAGCATTCCAGAATTACATGAGCACTGCGCCTTACAAAAAAGTCAAAAGTATAATCGAAGAGAGTATAGAAAAAAACAAGCGTGCCATAGTCTTTCACGAAGCGAATTCATGCCCTGAATTCTGGGAACACACGCGGCTAATCGCCGGCATCAACGTGGCAGTTCCCCTCCTAAAAGGCGCCCAAAGCCTAATCTAATCATCCACTCAAAAGGTGAAAAAAGTTGAAAATAGGAATAATCGGCGGAACAGGATACGTCGGCGGAGAACTCCTACGCCTGCTACTGCTCCATCCGCACATAGAGGTCACAATGGTAACCTCCCGCCAGACCGTAGGAGAATACGTCTTCAACGTGCATCCGAACCTCCGCGGGCTCACACAGCTGAAATTTGTTCCTCAAGACATAGCGGAACTTCAAAAAAACTGCGACCTCATATTCACTGCAACCCCCCATGGAGGGGCAGTAAACCTCGTTCCAAAACTTCTAGACGCTGGGCTAAAAGTTATTGACATGAGCGCGGATTTCCGCCTCAAAAACCCAGATGATTACGACAAATGGTACGGCTGGAAACACACCAACCCACAATTGCTAAAAGAAGCAGCGTACGGCTTGCCTGAGCTTCACCGACAAGAAATAAAAAGCGCCAGTTTAGTGGCTTGCCCTGGCTGTATGGCAACAGCTGCAGTTCTCGCCTTAGCTCCAGTGATAAAGGCCGATCTTGTCGAAAAGAATAGGATAGTTGTGGACGTAAAAATCGGTTCTTCGGGAGCAGGCAGCAAACCAACTATTGCTTCACATCATCCTGAACGGTTTAGCGGAGTGAGACCCTACAAGGTGACAGGGCATAGACACCTCGCAGAAATAGAACAGGAACTCAACAACCTGACAGGCGAATCGGTGACGGTTGCGTTTACTCCGCATGCAGTCAACATGGTCAGAGGCATACTCTCAACCATTCACGTTTTCCCCAAAACACCGTTAACAAGCAAGGACATCTGGAAGACGCTTCGTTCAACGTACGAAGGCGAACCTTTCATACGTTTCGTTAAGTATCAGAAGGGGCCGTATCAGCTTCCTGACCCAAAGGTTACCATGGGAACAAACTTCTGTGACATAGGCTTCGAGCTGGACCCCCACGCAAACAGACTTCTGCTTTTCTCGGCGATAGACAACATGGTTAAGGGAGCGTCAGGCCAAGGCGTCCAGTGCCTGAACATAATGATGGGCATAGATGAGAATACAGGCCTAAAAAGCACTGGTTTCCATCCGATGTGATCAATTATGCTGTTAGTAGTGAAAATGGGCGGAAGCATACTCAAAGAGGGCGCGTCTTCAGAGCTTATCTCAGACCTGAAAGCGCTGGCTAAAGAGCACAAGCTGGTTCTTGTCCACGGCGGAGGAGTTGAAGTCACCGAAATCGCCGCTAAGCTGGGCAAGGAACAGAAATTTATCGTTTCGCCTGAAGGCTTCAGAAGCCGCTACACCGACAAAGAAACAATAGAAATTTTCACTATGGTCATGGCGGGGAAAATCAACAAGCAAATAGTCTTGGCGTTGCAAAACCAAGGCATACCCGCTGTGGGCTTGTCGGGCTTGGACGGTTTACTCTTGAAGGCGGAGCGAAAAAAGAGACTAATAGCGGTTGATGAAAGAGGAAGAAAAAAGGTGGTTGACGGCGGCTACACTGGAAAGATAAACGAGGTTAACGTGGATTTGTTGGGTTTTCTGCTTGAGAAGGGGTACGTGCCTGTTGTAACTCCGATAGCCATGAGCGAAGAGTTTGAACCGTTAAACGTGGACGGTGACAGAACAGCCGCTGTGGTTGCTGGCGCCCTCAAAGCAGACCGCTTAATCTTACTCACGGACGTGCAAGGCTTAGTCTTGAAAGGCAAGACAGTTCCAAAAATAACCGCTGCAGAAGCGGAAGGAGCCCTTTCCAGCATCGGGAAGGGTATGAGCACCAAAGTGCACGCGGCTTTGGAAGCGTTGAATAAAGGCGTCAAAGAAGTGTTGGTAACGTCAGGCGTTAGACAACAGCCTATTTCCTCTGCTTTAAAACATGAAGCTGGCACGGTGATGACAAGTGAATGAGTACGACATAATTAACTTTGAAAATAGGTTAATGGCGAACGTTTTCGCTAAGCGACCATTGGTGATAACACGCGGCAAAGGTGCATTAGTCTGGGACATAAAAGGCAAAGAATACATAGACTGCATGGGCAGCTACGGCGTTGCCTTACTCGGGCACTCACATCCAAAGGTGGTAGAAGCCGTCTGCAAACAAGCTGAGACGCTCATTTCTTGTCACGCAAGCCTTTACAACCCGAAGCGAACAGAATTTCTACAAAAACTCATGAGCATAACGCCGAAAGGCTTGAACAAAGCGTTTCTTTCAAACAGCGGCGCCGAAGCTGTTGAATGCGCCATAAAATTAGCTCGAAAATTCACGGGCAAACCTGAAATAATCGCTGTTATGGGCGGCTTTCACGGAAAAACCATGGGCGCATTGTCTGCAACTTGGGACAAAAAGTACCGTGAACCCTTCCAGCCTCTGGTTCCAGAGTTTAAGCACGTTCCGCCTGACAACCTCGAAAAGCTAACTGAAGCCGTAACGGACAAGACTGCCGCCGTTCTTCTTGAGCCAATCCGCGGCGAAGGCGGAGTACGCGTTCCACCAGACGAGTTTCTCCCTGGAGTCAGAGAACTTTGCGATGAAAAGAACGTTCTCTTAATCTTAGACGAAGTTCAAACAAGTTTCGGACGAACGGGCAAACTTTTCGGGTGTGAACATTGGGGAGTCACTCCTGACGTAATGTGCTTGGCTAAGCCATTTGCAGGCGGCTTGCCCATCGGCATAACCGTAGCCAAAGAACCCATA
>JGI2172J19969_10001412_pt1 | contig 11013 bp, 8 predicted proteins | sample DeeMarSWOR230_32_FD_19969 | JGI IMG/M metagenome (IMG submission 19969)
CTGGCGGAGAGAAATTTACCTATTAGCAACATCTTGGTTATTAAGGAGACTCCACGCCGCTGCCAAAGCGCCATACTCTGCCTTTTCTAAAGTGTCCGCACTACCAATAACAATTACATCATTCTCTTGAGGCTCAAGTGAATCTATAAGATTTCTATAAATCTTTGGGAAATCTTTAGCAACATCTCTACCCTCTGAAGGAAATCTAAGTTTTCCATTCTTGAAGACCATAGTCGTTGCCCCCTTAGCCCCTATCAACAAAGCAGCATCTCGCTGTTCCATTCCGAACTTAACCTTGTCGCCGCCTCCTTTGACCAACATGGCAACATTGAACGCTGCAAGCGTCAACCCACTCCTCTCCAAAATATTCTTTCTAGGAAGAACTACTTGCAGAGCATTCCACAACTTTTCACCCTTCTTGGAAAAAATGCAACCCGCTCTATCCACTTTAATCAAGTCATAATCCTTCAACCGTTCAATCAATGTCCGCGTTGCACCTTCTCCCAAAACCAGTTCCCTTGAAAGCTTATTTCTACCAATCGGCTTTTCCGCAACCAACTCTAAAGCTTTAATCACATGAACCACTGAAAAGGAAGGACTTGGTCCAGGCGCCTTTTCGCGGGTTAACTCTTCCAAAAAACGTTTCAGACATGCCGCCTCCTTGCAATAAGTTACTTAAAAGCTTAATTTCTATTTTTCTCAAAACTAAGCATATGAAAGATAACGCAAACTTAAAGAACATCAAATTTGGCTTTAATTGTGAAACTATCTGTGGGCCCGTAGCTCAGCAAGGATAGAGCACCGGGCTTTTAACCCGGGGGTCTCGGGTTCAATTCCCGACGGGCCCGCCACCACCCAAATATCAGCTTAAAAGAGATATTGTTCACCTCGACATATTTTCGATGTGAAGCATGGTTGATATACAATGCTGCGAGGAATGATGACGGAGAAGACCGATGAGAAAAAAGAAAAAAGCAGCAAAGCTACCTTCAGAAAACTACACAATCTTTCACGCTTTATTTGAAGCTGCAAGAAATAAGGAAAAAGAAAGAAACAAGTCAACGTCTATTCTTCATCGGTTGAAACTTCGCAAATAAGTCTGTAGTGTTTTGATTTCTTAATTGTAATGGGTTTTTAGGAAACCTCTAAATCTACAACATCAAATAATGCTGTTTTTCTTCGGTCAACTGCAAATAAAAATTGTTTGGGTTGATCATTGCTGAGAGGGGGTTAGGAGGCATAGGGGTTTCCTCTCAGCTCCGTAACGCCTTCTCCTTTTCTCCGTTTATGGTTAGACAACACTATATTGTCTATTGTAATAAATGGGTTACTACGTAGATTGTAATATATCTTAATTGAATTATCTCGAAGTTTCGAGCATTTCAACAACGGAACTTTGCTTTTAGGATGCTTTGAATAGTGATATGTTGTTGATAAGACATGTTTGAAGATATGGCTGTCTCCGCGGTGCAGTTGCTGATTGTTATGTTTTGGATAGTTATAGTTTTCATGGTCGTCTGGGGTGCCTTGTGGCTGCGTTCGCTACGTCATGTTAAGAAAGAAGATTAACAGGCATCGTTTTCGTCGGTTGTCTTTGTTCCTATTGCGGAGCGAAGTAAGAGACTAGGGTTATTCTAGGAAGCTTATAGATTTTTGCTCGTTTAAGTACATGTCTGGGTCAAGTTTCCATGCTTTGATGTTAAACTCTCCCCTTGTCTGAGCAAGTTGCATAATGAACTCTCCAGCCTTAGGGTCTCTCCACCAAGTCTCACCAAAGTCTTGAGCAAGCTTTTCTTTTAGAGCTGCAACTCTGACTGCTGCTATGACATAGCTTGGAGAATACATGTCATAGTTAGGCATAACGTGATGAAGAATCCAGTAGTTGCCAGGCGTTTCGATAAAGAAGCGTTTTGTCAGTTCCTGCCATCTTTGAGCGGCCTGCTCTACGGTGTAGCGGTTTTTCCAGAACTCCATTTTCATGACACTGTTTGCTGCGTAAAAGGTTAGGAAGGCGAGACTCATGAATCTAACTCGGTCAACGATTTCTCTGATAGCTGTTTCCTCAAGCTTTAGGTCTTGTCGGAGGAAAATCGGGTTTTCTGCGACACTTTCTATGAGTATGCTGAAAGTCTCGGCGACGCTCATAGGGACAATATATCTTTTCCAAACAGAATCTTCGGGGTTGGCGCTTTTGCCGTGGATACCGTGGCCGAACTCGTGGAATACGCTGCCGAAGTCTGTGAATGGAGAAACTTTTCGGTACAGTATTCTGACGTCATTGGGAACTTGGATGCCCCAGCACGAGGCACTTGGGCTTTTGTTTGGGCGGTCTTCGTCATCGACTTTGATGGTGGAAGGGTCGAAACGCAAGTTTTCTAGGAATAGCTTAATTTCTTTAAGTGGATTTTTTCCTTCGAGGTATTTGTTTAAAGGTTTGTAGACTCTGCCACGCCATGTGTAGAAGTCGTCGTAGTATTCTGTTGTGGTTTTGAGGAGAACTTGGGGTGCGAAGTGGTTTGCGACGGCTAGGAATGTTTGTTTGGCTCCGTCACCGAGTTTTTGGAGGAGGTTTGATAGTTTGTCGTAGCTGGTTTGTTCGAGTTCTAGGTAGCTATCTAGTGGTGTGAGACCGTATCGTTTGTAGACTTCTTTTGAGATGTTCATCCGTTTTTCCACTAGATGCGAGATTGTGGGAGCTTTAGCTATAAACTCGTCGAAAACTTCTTTGCGTTTTTGGGCGTCGTTTGTCTGAGAGTTGAATTGCCGCCAGTTTCCCCAGTTAACCTTCTTTCCGTCAATGCGGTGCTTTTCGGTGGAGATTTTTTCCATTCGTTGGTCGTGAAAGTCAAGTTCAACTTCGAGTCTTTCGGCTTCGGCAATTGTCGCTATGGATGCTAGGTACATGCTTCTTGGCTCGGTGAATTTTTCTAGGAATTCTTTGCTTATGTCTGTGAGTTGCTGGGCGAGTTTTTTCATCTGTTCGCGGTTGTAGGTTAAGCCTGCATCTTGGTTGTAATATTGTTCGGCAAGTTGGCTGCTCAGTTTTTCGTATCGTGCTGCAAGTTCTTTGAGGGACAAGTTATCATTCTCCTATTTAGAGACTAAACTTTACTATAAAGCAGTGATATAATGTTTTTCGCATCGGGGTTGGAGATGAAAGTGCTTTGAGAACTGTTACTGAGATTGAAGAGTTAGAAGCTGCTTATCGGCAATGGTATGAGCGCTTGGCAAAGTTTATGGTTGGATTAATTGATTTGGAGAATACTTTGAAAGAATTTTACCGCACCTTAAAATGTGGAGGACAGATGGTTCATGCAGAGCTGAGTCCAGTAGCTGAAAACAGAGCTCAAGAGCTGCTTATTGAGGCGGATCTTCATTATTCGTTAGAGCCGATGCTTCCTGGGGGTGCTTACTGGTTTTCTCCAACCGTTGACAATGTTGCGATTTTGATTCATAAAATCGGTTTTAGAAATATCTGTGCCCGCTATTTTGAAACCGACTTGAGGCTTGGCTATGATGCAGCGGTTAATCAGTTCAAACAGTGGAAAGCAGATATGCGTTTTGTGGAAGAACATGAAGAGGATTTGCGGGATTATGGGTTGGAGTTTCCATTAGAACATGTTGTTGTATGTTAGAAGTTGTGAGGCGGGATAAATTTAAGTAGAAGCCTTTTTTTCTTTTAGGAATGGATGCCCTGGTAGTATAGTCCGGTCTAGTATAAGCGGCTGTCGCCCGCTCGACCCGGGTTCAAGTCCCGGCCAGGGCGCCACACGCTTTTGCTTTAAAACTGAATTTATGATACTGATTTGCTTAGCACACGTAAGCCATATATTGTCGAAGAGAGTTATCGGTGTGCGGCGATTAATATGGCAAAAACAGCGGAGACGCTAACGTCCAATTATGATAAACTGATGGCGAAGGCTAAAGAGATAACGATTCTTCAAACGATCGAGTCCATTGTCCACTGGGACATGGAGACAAAGATGCCCCCAAAAGGAATCAATATACGAAGTCAGCAACTAGCCATGCTCAGTCAGATTGGGCACCGAATGAGCACCGACCCCGAAATCGAAACCCTACTATCAAAAATTGAAAAACATCCAAATTATGACAACTTAGACAAGCTACAAAAAAGAAATGTATATCTAATCAGGAAAAACTATGACGAACAAACCAAACTTCCTGAAGAACTTGTCGTAGAAACCGCAAGACAAGAAGCCATCACAGTCAATGTCTGGAAAAAAGCAAAGGCAGCAAAAGACTACTCAATGTTCAAACCAGAACTTAAGAAGATGCTTGAACTGAGAAAGAAAGCCGCAGAAATTCTCATGGAAGTGAAAGGCACTGCAACACCTTATGACGCCCTAATTGACATTTTTGAGCCCAAAATGACCGCCGAGATGATTACAAAAGTTTTTGGAGAGCTAAAAGAAGGATTAGTTTCAATAATTAAAAAATGCTTGAACGCACCAAAACAACCAGATACAACATTTCTAAAGCGCAAGGTTCCTGTAGATGTTCAACGCAAGATTTCTAATGAACTCGCCAAATTTATGGAATATGACATCGAGTCCCCAAAGGCTGGAGGTAGAATCGACGAGACTGAGCATCCTTTTACAACAGGTTATTATGACGATGTACGAATTACAACCCACTACTACGAAAACAACTTGGCATCCTCTCTGTTCTCAATACTACACGAAGGCGGTCACGCCATGTACGGCCAGAACCTCAAACCAGAATGGATCTATCAACCAATAGGTGACGGAAGCTCTTTTGGATTTCACGAGTCTCAGTCGCGGTTCGTAGAAAACATAGTCGGACGTTCACGCGAATTCTGGGTCTATTTCCTTCCAAAACTGAAGAAACTCACAGGCAACACCCTTTCCAACGTGGCTTTAGACGACTTTGTCCACGCTATCAACCAAGTTAAACCTTCAAAAATTCGTGTCGAAGCAGACGAAGTTACATACTGCCTCCACGTAATCATCCGCTTCGAAATTGAACGCGAATTAATAGCAGGTAAAATCGCTGTAGCAGATCTCCCGGAAATTTGGAATCAAAAGTACAAGGAATACTTAGGCGTGGATATTAAAAACGACTCTGAAGGAGTCATGCAGGACACCCACTGGGCAAGTGGCTACTTTGGCTACTTTCCATCCTACGCGCTAGGCAACATTCTCAGCGGACAGCTTCTCGCCACAATGGAAAGAGACACACCCAACTGGAAAGACCAAATTGCAAAAGGCAACTTCCAAAACGTCAAAAAATGGCTAACCGAAAACGTCCACCAGCACGGAAACCTCTACGATCCAGCAGACCTCATCAAAAAAATCACAGGCGAAAAAACAAACGTCAACCGCTACCTCGAATACCTCAACAAAAAATACTCATGGATATACGGATACTAAACAGCACCCCACAAGACACACCCATCCATATTAGGATCCAAATAGGAAGGTCTACCTACTGCGCAGAGAACGCAAAATCACCGTCTCCAGCAACCCTTTTCAACCCCATCACACAAAAACAAACCCAACAATGACAGCCAAACTTGTAATCTTCGACATAGACGGCACAATCCTCCAAACCTACAGCTGGCAACACATCCACCAAAACCTAAACACATGGAACCAAGCCAAAAAATACCACAACCAATTCTTCAAAAACCAAATCACCTACAAACAATGGGCACAACTAGACACTGCCCTTTGGAAAAATCAACCCTTAACAAAAATCAACCAAATAATAAACCAAATGCCCTACACAAAAGGCGCCAAACAAACAATAACCACTCTAAAACAAAAGGGAATCAAAACATATCTCCTCAGCGCCGGACTATCCCAAGTCGCAGAAAGAATTCAAAAAGAAACAGGCGTAGACGGCTATACAGCCAACACCCTCATGGCAAGAGACGGCTATCTCACAGGCGAAGTAGAATTAAACGTCTCCTTCTACAACAAAGACAAACACCTGCCCAACATCCTCCAAAAATTCAACCTCACATCTAGAGAATGCGCAGCCGTCGGCGACGACCCCACACTCATACCCCTCTTCAAAAAAGTCGCCCTCGCCATAGCTTTCAACCCAACCGACCAAACCATAGAAAAACACGCAAACATCACAATCAAAAGCAACGACCTTCGCAACATCCTACCTCAAATCCTCAAATAGCCACAACAAGACCATAAACTACTTTTATTACTCCTGAAAGTAAATCTAAAAAAGGTGCATACATTGACCGCCAAACAACTTTCCAAACGAGTGAACTCTATCGAAACCTCACCTATAAGAAAGCTAATAGACCTAGTCGACAAGATACCCGACGTTATCGGATTGCACGCAGGCGAGCCAGACTTTGACACTCCAGTACACATCAAAGATGCTGTAAAAAAAGCTCTGGACAGAGGATACACCCATTACACGCATACAGCGGGTTTACCCGAGCTAAGAGAAGCTATTGCGGAAAAACTGCTAAAGGAGAACCGAATCAAAGCCGACCCAGAAACCGAGATAACAATCACTATAGGTGGTTTCGCAGCCCTATTCTCAACCTTGCAGGCCGTTATAAACCTAGGCGACGAAGTTATAATCACCGAACCATCATGGCCCTCTTATAAAGGACTCGTAAAGTTAGCCGAAGGCATCTCTATTCCTCTCCAGTTAAAAACACCTGACTATCCTCTGGACGTGGAGTTGTTGAAGGAAAAAATCACAGAGCGCACAAAAATGGTGATAATCAACAATCCAAACAACCCAACTGGCGCCGTATATACACTTCAACAACTCAAGGCTCTAGCATCCCTCGCCAAAAAGCACAACTTTCTAGTATTGGCAGATGAAGTTTACGAAAAAATAGTCTTCGACGATGCAAGACACTTCAGCATAGCTGGTCTCGAAGGCATGAAAGAAAGAACAATCACAATAAACTCGTTTTCAAAAACATATGCCATGACAGGGTGGCGCGTGGGATACGTCGTAGCTAACGAGCAGATTACCGCTGGTATTCGCCGCATCCATTCCTATGCTGTTTCATGCGTAAGCCCTGCTTTTCAAAAGGCAGCAGTAACCGCTCTAAAAGCATCCCAAGAGTGTGTACAACAAATGGTTAGAGATTACAAGGAGCGACGAGAAGTAGCTGTTGAGGCGCTCAACGATATACCGCATCTGCAATGTCTGAAGCCTAGGGGAACTTTTTACCTTTTCCCCAACGTTCAAGAGTTAGGCTTACCTTCCTCCGACCTTGCAGAACAGATGTTGAAGAAGGCAAGGATTGCTACAATTCCTGGGAGCGCTTTTGGACCAAGCGGTGAAGGACATTTGCGGATGTCGATTGCAGTTTCGAAAAAAGATTTGCTGGAAGCCGTGAAAAGAATCAAAAACTTTGTAAAAGCATTACCTGAGTTGTAAGGATGCCTGACGAAACTCTTATGCATGTGTAATAAAAATTGTATTCACTGCTGGTGTGTTAGGTATCAATTAAATGTTATAGTATTGTAGCGGGGGTTCCCAAGCCAGGTCTAAATCGGGCGTTAAACCCTTAGGACAAGGGGGAGGACTTAAGATCCTCTGGCGAAGGCCTTCGTGGGTTCAAATCCCACCCCCCGCACTTTTGAGTGAACCCCCCACACCACTGAAACTCTTTTTGTAGGGGTCTACTTGCGTTTTTTGTAGATCTTGAAGCCATCTCGTTCGGTGACGTATTCGAATCCAGCTTCTATGAGCTGCTTATCTTCCTCGATGCTGTGGGCAACTTTGACTGTGTACTCGTCGTCTCCGAAGTCGACTAGCTGCGTGTAGACTAGGGTGTTGTTGATGTTTTTGTGGCCAAGCAGCTGCATGACGTGGAGAATGTCCTTGGTTCGATGGTATTCCATCGTGGCTTTCCAGTGTCTGAAGGTGTGGAAGGTTATCTGCAAGATTCTGGGATTCTTCAGTTTCTCTGCGATTCTTTGACGTTGCTTTTCGAATGCCCGCCGTTGGCTCTTCATGCACTCGCCGAAGACTCTCTTGCGCTTGGTTCGCTGTTGCCTGGTGGTGAGCATTGCCATTAGCTTCCCGGAAAGTTTGAACATCCGTGCATTGCTGCCCTTTTCAGGAGTGATTCGGACTGCATTGTTGACGAAGTCGATTTCAGTCCATTGCAGATGCCAGGCTTCGCCTATCCTGATTCCGGTCTCCTTAAGAAGCTGAAGTAACGTGGCCGTTCTCTCGCCGCAACCGGCGATGAGCTGGTCGACCTCGTTTTCTGTGGGAATGAATGGCAGTTTCCTTATTCGCCTGTATTTTGGGGGCTGCCATGTCCTTCCCAGCAGTCGGAGGAAACCGCTGTAGGCGTCAACGGCGTTTCCTTTTCTCCCGTTGCACCACTCCTGCTTCGCTATCGTCTCCTTCATCGATTCGGGGTCAAACAGGTTGGCACCTCGTTTGACTAGTATCCTCAGCAGCTTGGCGTGCCCTTTGATGGTGGATTTTGCATAGCCTTGTTTCAGCAGCCAGAAGCTGTATTCGACGATTTTGCCTTTGACTGTGTTTTCGGGGGGTCTGGTCTTTGAGTGTGATTGCAGTGGAGTCGTCTTTTGTCCTTCTTGTCGGCCATAGATTTTCATCGTTGTTTTCCCGCTTTTGGCCGAGTTTTTCGTTCCGCGTTGTCTGCGGACGCTTACTCGGCACGGTGCGGACCCCATGGATGCTTCGTTTAAACGAGACGGAGCAGTGTTCTGGACCTGTCCTCCGTACGAAAAACTAACATCATTCTTACTTGAGTTTGAGAAGCGGTAGCCGCAGTCTCGGCACAGCCACCGTTGCGCTGTGGTCCCGCCATTAAGGCGGCGTAGTCCGTCCTTGTACAGCCGTTTTGACCCGCATTGGGGACAACGCTGACATTGGATCGGAATAGTCATCGTGACGATGTTCTTCTTTTCACAGCCGCCGAGTTCGTTTCACTCAACTTGGCTTCGGTAAATAATTTTATGAATTCATTCCGTACCTCATCTGCTAATGTCATGCCTTTCATGGTGAGTTGATAGGCTTGAGCCGTTCTATGGGAGCATTTCAGAAGCCCCATGATGAATTTCAAGGGTAATTGACCGTCAGGTTTCTTCCCATGCTTGGGCATGAATTCCTTGAGGTCGGGTAATTCGTCGAGGAAATAGTGGCTGTTTTGTAGAAACAGGAGCTTGGCAAGCGTCTTGTTTCTTCGACCAAGCTTCACAATCAAGGCTAAAAGTTTGAGTTTCTTCTTCTCAGGCTCAGATAGACGATCCCAGTTGGAAAGGGCGTCATGGAGCTGCTCTGCCAGCTTGAACTCCAAGCTATCTAGGACGCAATACGTCCTAGTTCCTCCAGCCAGTCTTACCACCTCATTCCACCCTCCTCTTCTCCCATTCAAACTTGCAGTCCTCACATATCCACACTTCTTCGCCTTTGAATGTTTCAGCCTGCCACGAAGTCAGCTTGCAGGACCTACAGAGCACACAGGGTTGCCAGCTGTGGGGCTTTTTGCTCCAGTAGATGGACTTCAGATCATCGAATGTGAGGAGGGGCTTTATAGGAGGCTCAGGCGTCTGTTGGCGGTTCTGCAACGGTAAAACGGTAACAACAGTATTTCCCGTACTAAGTTTCTCACAAGCTTCATGGTTCTGTGAATGTTTTGCATGGTTGTTTGCCATCTTTTTGGTAGGGGAAATACCGTTGTTACTGTTGTTACTGTTGCACTTTAAGAGATTGATTATTCGCTGGCGTTTCACGTATCCTGTGGAGAATTTCACGCCTTCGTGTTCTAGGTTGGTTTCGATCTCCTTTATTCGTCGTGTCACCCAGACAGCCGACTTTGGCCACCTCTCAGCCTTCACGTCAACTTTGTGTTCCTCGACAAACGGCTCACTTTCCAAGGCTTGAAGCAATTCGCTGGGCGTTCCCTCCCACTGCTCACGGCTCTCCATGAAAGCTAGGATGGCTATGCCAATGGGATTCTGCTCAAGCACATCTGCCACCTGCTCTCCAATTTTCTCAAAATAAGCATCCAGAAACTCGCCTGGCTGATACCCTAGAGATCGGACGATTGCTTCTCCCCACACGGCAAAATCAGCCATCCTTGGCAGCTGCTCTATTTCAACTGTTGAATAGACTTGGAGAGCCTTGCTCAACGTGTCTAAGATGGCCCCGAAGATCTGTGGCTTAGCCTGTTCAAACTCTGCCCACAGCTGCCGCTCATGCTTTCGCCTACCCCGGGGAATCTGCCGCAGAGTTATGGTTAAACATCGGTCTAGGAAGTCAGGGCTCAACTGTGACAACGCTATGCCATTTACACCGATGCATCTCTGAAACTGGAAGATGACCGAGTCCTCGTCAGTATATAGCTTACGTTTGGTGAAGCCTTGGCCTGTGCATGCTCGGCACAACATGTCTGAGAGCCACTGTTTGATGGTACTCAAATTATCAAAGTAGACTAAGTAGTGGTGAAAGATCTTGAGCGCCATCTCCAACTCATCATAACGAAACGACTGCAACAAGACAGCACTGGGATCCACCAGCTTCCGCAGAATCCTCATCATATCGCTTTTGCCACAGCCTTGAGGCCCTTGCACCAACAGAATGGGGTGTGGAATGTCTGGCACCAAACAAGACACGACATACACCTTTAGCAGAAGCTGATCCTTGGGGTCGGTGACGTTGATGAAATTGAAAAGGTCGTCTAAGTTTCCTGTCTTGGCCGGTGCGACTTGGGCTTGTTGATGTTGGAAACGCCGGAATAGTGATGGCGGATTGCTGTCGATTTGCCAACCTTCTGGAGTGATTCTTATTGCGTTCCATTTCTCGTCTGCTAGATCATAGTAGATGCTGTCGTTGTGCCAAGCTACTCGATTGTGCAGCCTTTTCTGTACGTGGGGTTCCTGGAATTGGGCTATCGCTGCCAACGTGGCACAAGCATCGTTTAACGCTTCCTTTCGCAGCCCCTTCTGCTCTGACTCGAAGAACTTCTTTCTGAGCCATCGTTGGAACTCTTTGCTC
>JGI2172J19969_10001413_pt1 | contig 11012 bp, 7 predicted proteins | sample DeeMarSWOR230_32_FD_19969 | JGI IMG/M metagenome (IMG submission 19969)
TCCTCCCGAGGTAGAGGAGATGCCAGAATGGGATGAATCTCTTTCTCTCTCCTATGAGAAGGATGCTTTGGGATTATATATCACGGGTCATCCTCTGGCCAAATTCGGGAAGCAATTAAAGAGGCTTGTTTCCCAGCCTATAAGCCAGCTGGATGAAGAAAAAGATTTTAATAGCGAAATAAGAGTTGCAGGAATCATATATTCCCTTAAACCCCTTAAAACTAGGAAGGATGAGAGGATGGCCACCTTTATCCTGGAAGATCTGAGTGGCAGGATTGAGGTCGTTGTCTTTCCCGATAGCTACAAAAGATACTATGAATACCTAAGAGAGGACCAGCTGGTCTGGGTTAAGGGGAAGTTTTTAGGAGAAGGAGAGAGCCAGAGGATCCATCTTCTCCAGGTTATGCCCTTAGCTGATGCCTTCCAAAAACAGGCGAAAAGAGTAATCCTGAGGATTTTTCTTCCCGGCATCGAGGAGTCAGTGTTTGAAGAATTGAAGGGGATGCTGGATAAGAATCGAGGGGAGTGTCCGGTGTTTTTTGAGCTTGAAACCCCGCATTCCTACCGAATGGTGGTTCAGTCCATGGATGTCCAAGGCATATCTCTCTCAGAAGAAATAACAACAAGAATCGAGAGCCTGTTAGGGGATGACTCTGTCTTAATTGAATATTAATGGGGTCAGACCTTTAAAACTTTTAAAACTTCAATAATTGGAATATTATATGCTAATAACATGTTAAGCTTAGCCTTCGCGGAATGAGCAAGGAAAAAAATAAATTATGAAAGTTTTGAAGGTCTGACCCCGATGAAGAAAACACATATTCTTGAAAAAGTTTACGACCCTAAGCCTGTTGAGGAAAAATGGTCGAAATTCTGGATCGATGAAGGCCTGTTTGTTCCTCGGGTTCCTTCGTCCAAGAAGAAATTTTCTATGGTCCTTCCCCCTCCCAATGTCACAGGATCTCTTCATATAGGGCATGCCCTGTGCTTCACCCTGCCCGACATCATTGTTCGTTGGCGCAGGATGCAGGGATACAACACTCTCTGGCTTCCCGGGACAGATCATGCCAGCATCGCTGTTCACAATGTTATTGAGCAGAGTCTGGCTGAAAAGGGATTGACGCGGGAGAAAGTCGGTCGAGAAGAGTTTCTGAAAGTGGCCTGGGANTGGAAGGAGAAATATGGTGGGATCATTATCCATCAGCTGAAGAGAATCGGGACTTCTTTAGACTGGACAAGAGAAAGATTTACCCTGGATGAGGGTTTCTCCAGAGCAGTGAGGCACGTTTTTGTCGAGCTTTATAATGAGGGTCTTATCTACAGAGACTATTACCTGGTTAATCGCTGCCCCCATTGTGGAACAGTACTTTCAGATATCGAAATTGAACACAGGGAACGAAAGGCGAAACTCTACTACATCAAGTATCCCCTCTTGCATTCTGAAGAGAGTATTACGGTTGCCACCACACGTCCCGAGACTATGCTGGGTGACACTGCGGTCGCCGTCCACCCTGATGATGAGCGTTATTCGACGTTTCAGAAGAGGAAAGTCCTTCTTCCCCTTGTAAACCGTGAGATTCCTGTTATTACAGATGAGCGAGTTGAGAAAGAATTCGGGACAGGGGCAGTCAAAGTGACCCCAGCCCATGATCCAGTCGATTTTGAATTAGGAAAACACCACCATCTTGAGCAAGTTATCGTGATCGATGGCTCAGGCAGGATGACTGAAGCGGCTGGAGAAGAATTTAAAGGATTAGACAGGTTCGAATGTCGAGAGAAGGTGATAGCCAAGCTTAAAGAGATGGGGTTGCTTGCCAAGACGGAAGATTACGAGCATGCTGTCGGCCATTGCTACCGCTGTAAGACCATCATCGAGCCTCATCTTTCCTGGCAGTGGTTTGTTCGTGTGAAGCCTTTGGCCGAAGAAGCCATCAAGGTGGTCGAGGAAGGGAAGATTAAGTTCATCCCCTCCAACTGGGCCAGGACCTATTTTGAATGGATGTACAACATTCATGACTGGTGTATATCACGTCAACTCTGGTGGGGACACAGGATACCTGCCTGGTATTGCCAGGAATGCGAGCATGTCGTGGTTTCGGATGAAGCGCCTGTAAAGTGTGAAAAATGCCCGAGCTCGGAGCTCATTCAGGATGAAGATGTTCTTGATACATGGTTCAGCTCTGCCTTGTGGCCCTTTGTGACCATGGGTTGGCCCGAGGAAACAGAGGATTTTAAGGCTTTCTATCCCACAGATCTTATGTCAACAGGGTTTGACATCATTTTTTTCTGGGTTGCCCGGATGATTATGATGGGACTTAAATTCGCCAGAGATATCCCTTTCCGCCATGTTTTTATAAACGGCCTGGTCAGAGATTTTAAAAGACGAAAAATGAGCAAATCAGAGGGAAATATTATTGATCCCCTTGAAATGATCGAGAAATACGGCACAGATGCTTTGAGATTCACCCTGGCTGCCTTAGCTATTCCCGGCATGGATCTCTCTCTTGCCGAAGAGAGGATGGCAGGCTATCAGGCCTTTGCTAACAAAATCTGGAATGCGTCCCGCTTTGTCTTGATGAACATCCAAGGAGAGGAATTTCGCCTGAAAGAAGAGGAATTAACCCTGGCTGATCGGTGGATCCGAAGCAGGCTAGTCGGGATTGTTGAAGAGCTGCATGATTCTTTGGAAAATTATAAGTTTTATGATGCAGCCAATAAAATCTATCATTTTATCTGGGGTGAATTTTGTGACTGGTATATTGAGTTGGTCAAACCGAGTCTTAAACAAGGGAACAAGACGTCGGAGGCCGTCCTGGTTGATACATTAGACCAGATACTGAGGCTTCTTCATCCGTTTATGCCCTTCATTACCGAAGAAATCTGGCAGCATATCCCTTCCCCCGAGAAATCTTTGGTAGTAGCATCCTTCCCTCGAGCAAGAAAGGAATTAAGAGATGGGGAGGCAGAAAGAGAGATGAGATTCCTCCAGGAGGCGATAGTCGGGATTAGAACCATAAGAGCAGAGAACAGGATTCCTCCTAAGAAAAAAGTTGATCTTTGCGTGAAGGTGAAGGATGAGAGAAAAGTGGGGAAAAAAGCAGAGGCAGAAATCATTCGCCATACCAAAGAGTACATTCAGACTCTAGCTAATATTCGTCAGGTTGAAATTTTGGATCATTTTCCGCGGCAAAAGAAGCTCTTAAAGGGGATTGCCGGTTCTTTGGAGATAGCTATTCCTATCGAGGAGGGAGTCTTCAATTTAAATCAGGAGAAACAGAGGCTTGAGAAACAGCTTTCGAAAATTATGCTGGATATTGAAAAAATAGAAACCAGATTTAAAAGCACCAATTTCCTTAACCGTGCTCCGAAAGAAGTCATTAAAGAAACAAAAGGAAAGCTTCGGGATCTTCAGGACAAAAGAGCAAAACTAGATGAAAGCCTCAAGCATATTCTCTCCCTAATTTGATGCTTTGTCCCCAAATGACGTGATNAGACGTGATTAGTGATTATATGTCATTGCGAGCGACCGGAGGGAGCGTGGCAATCCACTGCTGCGAGCGGAGCGTGGCAATAAAATGGAATGTGTCATTGCGAGCGAAACGTGGCAATCTCATACAATGAATTATCATTGCACACCACTTTTTACCATGGAGATTGGAGCTAATATTTTCCGCGTTAAAAGCTGCCCTTCTACGAACGACCTGGCTAAAGAACGGGCCCTTTCTGGAGAAGAGGAAGGTACTGTTGTCATCTCTGATGAGCAGACAAAAGGGAGGGGGATGAAAGGAAGGAAATGGTACTCGGCCAGAAAAAAAGGGATTTATCTCTCTGTAATTCTCCGTCCGCCCCACTCCAACATTTCCCTTCTTCCCCTTGTGGCCGGATTGGCTGTCGCAGATGCCGTTTTTGATTCAGTTGGATTAAGGATCAAGCTTAGATGGCCTAACGATTTAATATGGGGAAAGAAAAAATTGGGAGGCATTCTCTGCGAGGGTGGCTTTTCAGGAGACAGAATCAATTATGCTATCCTGGGGATAGGCCTTAATATGAACCATGGGAGGTACGATTTCCCTGAAGAAATTCGCCATCAAGCCACTTCCCTTAAGCTTATATCAAAGGCAGATATGGATGAGAATATCATGCTTAAAAACCTTTGGCCTGCTTTAAATCATTGGTACGGTCGATTCTTACAGAATGAGAAGGACAGGATTATCAGCCATTTCCAAGCAAATTCGATTCTGCCGGTTGGAAAGGAAATAACTCTGATTACCGAAAGCGGGGAAGTTTCTGGAATATACAGAGGGATTGACTCTCAAGGGAGCTTGATTCTGGAAAGCCGAGGAAAGAGAAAGCCTTTTTTTTCAGCAGAGATAAAGATAAAGAAAGAGTAAGCATCTTCTTTGGCAATGATGGAAGAAAAAACCATTGATCAGGCTGGGTGTTTCGAAAACACGCGAGATTTCCCCAGCGAGGAAATCCCGCTCGGATACAGGCTTCGCTCGGGGTCAGACTTTGACATCATGTTGAGAATTGGGCTAGATTCTATCTCAGAATGTCACTTCATGATAAAGTCTGACCCCAGCTCAGCCTTGCTCACGGTTTTCTCAATCACCCAGCCTGATCTCTGTTTATTCCCTGGAGATGCTTCCAGTGCAAAATAATAAAAAGGAGGAGTGAGGTGCTTTTAGCCATAGATATAGGTAACACCAACATCGGTGTGGGGATATTTCAGGAAAAGAAATTGATCAAAAATTGGAAGCTTAGGACAGAAAGGGCGAAAACTTGTGATGAATACGGGATTATCTTTTTAAACTTGCTTTCCTTATCAGGGATGAAGGCAGCGGATATAAAATCCGTTGTTCTCTCCAGTGTTGTCCCTCCCTTGACGCCTGTCTTTCAAGATCTAAGTCGGAGTCTATTTGGGATTAAACCTCTTGTGGTCGGACCAGGATTGAAGACAGGAATGGCTATTCTTTATGAAAACCCGCTCGAGGTGGGAGCTGATCGAGTGGTTGTTGCTGTTGCAGCCTTTGAGAAGCACGGGGGCCCNTGCATTGTGGTTGATTTTGGAACCGCCACCACCTTTGACGCCGTCTCTTCTGAAGGGGAGTATTTAGGCGGGGCTATAGCCCCAGGAATTCAAATTTCTGCCGAAGCTCTTTACCTTAAAACGGCCAAGTTACCCCATATAGAAATTAAAAAACCCCGCAAGGCGATAGGCAGGACGACTGTCTCCAGCATGGAATCAGGTCTTTATTTTGGCTATGTTGGCCTGGTCTCTAATATTATTAAAGAGATAAGAAGAGAATTAGGAGAGAAAGCCAAGGTCATCTCCACTGGAGGCTTTGCCGCCCAAATCAGCCATGAGATCAATTCCATTGATTTTCAAGAGCCCCATCTTGCTTTAGAGGGACTGAGGATCCTTCATGAAAGAAGCCGGAAGTAAGTATTTCCAATCTATCGCCCTGCATTTTTTCAAGCACCGCGGGGCTCCCTTTTTCCTCTCTTCAAAAGAGCTCGATTATATTGCGAGATGGGAAAAGATGGGAATTCCTCTTCATACTGTTTTGGAAGGGATCGAGAGATCGTTCGAGATTTACAGGCCAAAACCAGGGAGAAAGGCTAAAATTCATTCTCTTGCCTTCTGTGACCTCCAAGTATTAAAAGCCTTTGAGCAGGATAGAGAAAGGAAAGTTGGACACAAAAAAAGGATAGTGGAAAGACATGAGAAAAGAGGTCGAGCCAAGGCTGAGGTCGAAAGGTTTTTGGCAAAAATCCCTCACCAGATAAGCTATTTGAAAGAGGCCTATTCTCTGGCTCAAAAAGTGCTCTCTCAAAGTCATGTTGATGAAGAAGAGCTGGAGCGAATGGAAGGAAAGATAGAGGAGCTCCTCTGGAAGAATTCTTTGGATGAAGAGCAAGAGAGGGTGAAAAGTGGAGTTTTAAAAGATTATGAATTCAAACAAGAAGAGGAATTTGAGAGGATTTTCAAGATAAAGTTAATCAAGGTTTTAAGGGATAAGTACAAAATTCCGTACATCTCTTTATTTTATTATTAAGAAAGGCGATGGAAAGCGAGATTGTCTCCCTGCTCCGGAAAAGAAGGGAAGGCTTAAGTTTCCAAAGAATTGCCAAGGAACTATATATCCTGCCCAGAGACAAGCAGCTTTTAAGAAAGACTCTTAGAAGACTGGAAAGCCAAGGTGTCGTCCTCAAGTTGAAGAGACAATATTTTGTCCGTTCCGGTTCAAACATAGTAAAAGGAAGATTCGTAGCCTCTCCCCGAGGATACGGCTTTGTTATCCCAGAAGAAGGGAGTTCTGAGGATATTTTTATTCCTGCCCGTTATTCTGGAGACGCCCTCAAGGGGGATGTTGTAGAAGTCCTCTATCGGGAGAAGGGGAAAAAGGGGAAGCCTGAAGGGCGAGTGGTCAGGATAGTGAAAAAGAAAACAGAGAGAATGCTCGGAGTTTATAAGGCACGGTGGGGACAAGCTTTTTTTCTTCCGTTTGACTCGCCTTCTCCAGAAGAAATTCCTTTAGCCACTGAGAATCACCTTTCTCCCCGATCCGGGATGATCGTTGAGGTAGCCAGGGACTCTAAACGTTTGACAGAAGTTCTGGGTATGCCCGATGACCCGGGAGTTGACACACGAGTTGTCACCAGGAGATACAACTTAGCCTCTTCCTTTTCAGAAGAAGCCCTAGCTGAGGCCGAAGAGTGCTCCCCTGAAATTAAACCCCAGGATAAAAAAGATAGAAAAGATTATCGAAACTGGAAGATTGTGACTATTGATGGCGCCAGCGCCCAGGATTTTGACGATGCGGTGAGCGTGAAAAAACTTCGCAACGGTCATTTTCTTCTCGGAGTCCACATCGCCGATGTTTCCCACTATGTCAGGCCAGACACCGCCCTGGATGCTGATGCCTATGAAAGAGGAACTAGTGTTTATTTTCCTGACCTAACTCTTCCTATGCTGCCTGAGAAGCTTTCCAACGATATTTGCAGCCTCAGACCTCGAGAAGAGAGGTTCACTTTTTCAGTTTTGCTTGAAATTGACGGGGAGGGTGAAGTTTTAAAGACTGAATTTCATCCCTCTTTGATACGAACAGCGGAGAGGATGACCTATAATTCTGTTTTCAGAATATTTGAAGGGGATAAGCAAGAAAGAGAAAAATTTTCCGGCCTGGTTCCTGATTTATTGCTGATGAGAAGCCTGGCTCGCCTTTTAAGGACAAGAAGGGCGACGGAAGGAAGTCTTGATTTTGACCTTCTTGAGCCAGAACTAGTTTATAAAGAAGGAAGTCTCGATTCGATAGTGCCCTTTGAGCACAATGAAGCCCATCGGGTTATCGAAGAATTTATGCTTGCGGCCAACGAGGCAGTGGCTGCTTTTCTCAGCGGAAAAGGTGTTTCTTTTATATACAGAATACATCCTCCCCCGGGTCTTAAGGATTTGGAAAGGCTCAAGGAGATACTGGCTCATTTTGGCCTTTCTCTTCCTTCGCCAAAAAAGATACGCTCCCAGGATCTGCAGCAAGTCCTTGAGGAAGTTGAGGGGAAGGATGAGGAGAAATTTATCAGTCTCCGGATTTTGAAATCCCTGAAACTAGCTGTTTATTCTGAAGAAAACATGGGACATTATGGTCTTGCCAAAAAGGAATATACTCACTTCACCTCTCCGATCCGGCGGTATCCAGATTTGGTCGTTCACCGAATTTTAAAAAAAGTCCTGAAGCAGGAGCGAACGAGAATACCCTCACTCTCTTCGATTGCTCTTCACTGCTCCCAGGAGGAACGAAATGCAGAGGTAGCAGAGAAAGAACTCTTGGAGTGGAGGATCTTTCGCTTCCTGAAAGGAAAGCTCGGCGATGAATTCGAAGGGATAATCGTTGATATCACCAAAGCGGGTTTAGTCGTGGAACTCGAGGATTATTTTGTCGACGGCCTTATCTCCTACTCTGACTTGGGTGGAGATTACTTTTTTAAAAGATCAGAAAAAACTCTAATCGGAAGAAGGACGGGGAGGAAATACGAGTTAGGAGATAGACTAAAAGTGGCGCTGGCTTCTGTTGATCCCATCCTGAGGCGGATGGGTTTGACGTTGACTCCGGAAAGGAAGGAAAGAGCTCGATGAAGACGAGTTGCTTTGATGCTGCAGTCAACTTTGCCCCATTTGATAGAGGGAAACCGCTGGATGTGTCTCTTCTTATCAAGGGAGAGAAGATTTCTGCTTCTTTTTTCTTCTATGAACAGATCCAAGAGGACGAACCGACAATCTTTGTTCGCGTCCACCCTCGCCAATCCCTCCAGCTGAAATGGAAGGATAAGTTTGAAGTCCATGGATCGGGAAAGACGCCAATTCTGGGAGAAGGACGCGTTCTTAATCCCTCTTCGGAGCAAATAAGTCGGGCGAAGATAAAGAAAAGAGTTGCCTTTCTCGAGCGGCTTCAGGGTGATGAAAAAGAGATGCTTTATGCTCTTGTCCAGGAAAGAGGTCTTAAGGGTCTAAAAGAGAGAAATATAACCGATTTTTCCTCCCTGGCAAAGAAGATCCTCCAGGGTTTGGCTCAGGAGCTTGAGGCTGAAGGCAAGATAAGAATTCTCACGTTCTCCCCTCTTTTTATTCTTTCCCAGGAGAGTCTTGACTTCCTCTGCCAGAAAATCCTCAGATTTGTTGCTCAATTTCATAATAGGCACCCTGAACAGAAAGGAGTGTCTCTAGAAGGAATAAAAGGGAGATTTGAGCTTCACCCAAGGATTCTCTCCTTAGCCCTGAAACATCTCTCGCGTGCAGGTCAGATTAAAGAGTCTGAAGGCGAGCTTGCCCTTTCCCAATTTATGATGACTCTCACTCCCGAAGAAGAAGGCGTCTTAAGGGAACTTGAAGACTTATGCTTCAAAGGAGAATTTCGCTCGCTCTCTTTCGAAGACCTTCGCCAGCGTTTTCGCCTCTCATCGAAAAGGCTCGATAGGCTACTTTCTCTTCTCGTGGAGAGGAAAAAGGTCGTCCAGGGAAAGGATGGATTGATCCTTCATTCCAAATGGCTGGATGAAATCATCATGAGGATCGAGAAATCCAGGAAAAGGGAGTTGACTGTTGCGGATTTTAAAGAACTAACTGGTCTCACCCGTAAATATGCCATTCCTCTTCTAGAGCTCCTGGATCAAATGGGAATAACCCGCAGAAAGGGCAACACTCGAGAAATCTTGTGAATTTTTTACTTTTTCTCTTTCTTTTTTTTGTCTAATGCTGTTTTGAGCTTCTCGGCGAAAATCCCAAAGACGGGTTTCTTCTGAAACATAAGGTTTAAACTTTTCCTTTTTTTCCATTGCCCGGGCTTCTTCTTCAGTCTCTTTTTTCTCCTCTGCCTTAATTGCTCTGAGGGCTTCCTGTTCGTATTCTTCGATTTCAATTTTTCTCTTCGATAAATCTTTTCTCTCCTTTTCTAGCTCGACGGAGTTTCTCGGCCTCCGTCCTCAGTTTCTTCTTCATTAGAACCTTTTCTCTTTTTTGTGCTGGCAGCTTTTCTATTTCTTCCTTCTCTTCAATTTCCTCTTTCACAGGTTCGAGAGGAGCTTTAACTCTAATCTCTTCTTTTCTTTCCTTTCTTACCTCTTGAGCAGGGATTTCCTCCACTGGAGCTTCTGGGGGCGGCGTAAGGTGCGGGGCTTCTTTAACNTCTTCTGGACCAGGTGTTTCAGGCACGATCTCTGCAGGCACCTCGGGCTTCACCTCTTCTTCAACCTCTATTTTTTCTCGATAGAAGAAAATCCCTTTATCTTTTTCTGATGGGAAGAATCCCGGTGAGTTGAGCAGAGTTTTTTCCACTTCTTCCTGGGTTGTTTGTTTTAAAATGTCGACTAGATGATAAGCTCTCATGTAATGGAGGGAAAAATTTTTGCTTTCCAGGCCGAAGTTTTTAAAGATGAGTACTAAAAGCTCCCGGAGGTCCAGGTCATCTCGTTGGGAGTAGAGGGAAAAAAGCCTGCTAAGAGTTTCTCTTTTCAGATGAATGATTTTGTTGGGCAGAGAGAAGGTGAAAGCTTCTTCGCCGCTGGTGGAGAATTTATCTTCTTTGGGATCATAGTCTATTTTCAATACAGGAAGCTTTTTCTTTGATTTCTTCAGCGAGAAGTTGAATTGAGTGGGCCCTTTTCTTTCCAAAGTCAGGCGTGCGCCCTGGGGAACATTATTGCTCTCGAAGAAGTCTTTTAAGCCCAGAAAAAAGGCAGATGATGGGTAGTAAAAAACAGTGTAGTCTTTTTCTTCCTCTTTGTCAGTGAAGACATATTCTCGGGAAATGGATAATTCTTTGTTAAAGCTTTTTGAAATTTCAATGCCTCCGGAGAGAATCTCTCTCCAGGTAAGATAGGTCTGCAAAGGGAATGCATGTNTCTGGGTTGTTTCCTTCATCTCTTCCTCGCCAAAANCAGGAAGCTTTGCTTTGGGAGCGGAGAGGGGCATTTTCTCTGGGANAGAGTTAAGGACCTTCTTCAGGTGCCATTTACCCCACTCTTGGGGAGAGACATATATAAATTCCTTCTTGTATTCTTTTTCCAGTATANAGTTTAAGCTCATACAACAAAGCTCGAAGAGATCATCCGAACTTTCCATGTTAAAGAATTTATTCACCAACTCACCTGANGTAGCCGATAATTTCTTCTCCAGGAGATGACTTTTAATTTCCTTTATTTTTTTCTCCTGGATCTCCATTCGCTTTTCATTGAGTTGCCAGTAATTGTTCCAGCAGAAAAATTTTGATGACTTGGAGAGCGCAGACCTCAGATTTTTCTCCAGGATTTTTAAATCTCTATCCGTCATAGGCAGTTCACTTAGTCTCGGATCTTTCTTTTTTTCAATTTTTTCTGGAGTCTTTGCTTTTCTGTCGACGTTACTGGGGAGGAGAACTTGCGTTTTTGTCTTCTTCATGTAATCGATGTATTTTCGGAATATTCCTCCTCCTGAGTAATCAACTTCCAGCATTTCGCAGTTGAAATCTTCATAGGCG
>JGI2172J19969_10001417_pt1 | contig 10989 bp, 10 predicted proteins | sample DeeMarSWOR230_32_FD_19969 | JGI IMG/M metagenome (IMG submission 19969)
CTTTTCCAACTTATTCAGCCTCTCAGCATACTCCTCCCGCTTCAACCCTATCGGTATCTTTCCCTTCGGACCCCACGTTGAAGCGGGATAATGAGTAACAACAATCATACGGATGTCAGTTCCCTTGAAGACATCAAGCGCCCTCATCGCGCTTCTCCCCGTCTCCGAAGCAATCACAACTTTGCCTAAGTCCGAATCTTCACAACGTGACCTGATTGCAAGCAAAACCTCTTCTGTATTCACTTCGCCACAATACTTGAAGTACATCACTCGTCTTTGCATACTCTCTCCCAATTCACTTCCTCCAGCTAACCATAGCTATTGCCCTGTTTCTATAACTTACTGCTCAAAGCACACTCGGAGGAAAAATGGGCGCATTACATTGAAGAATCCTCAAAATTAGCTGCGCGCGTCGTTTTGTGTTGTATATGCATACGTCCGTGTTAGTCCAATCAATAACTTAATATATTACCAGCCGTTCTCCACTATTGATAAAACGTATCGGCCTAACACAGTTTTTACTGTGGCAGTCAAGTCGGAAGAAACACACTCTTATCCGATTTTCAAGAAGAATTACGTTTTACAAGAACAAAGGAGGTAAATACATGAAAATTCATTTCCTCGGAGGAGTCCGAGAGGTGGGCGGCTCCTGCATCGCCGTCGAAAGCAACGGTGAGAAGGTCGCCCTAGATTACGGAATCAAGGTTGGAGAGAAAGTTTCCAACCAGTTACCGAAGGATTTCGACGTGGTGATCATCAGCCACGCTCATTTGGACCACTCAGGCAATCTCCTGAGCCTGTCCCGATCGAACCCAGTGATAGTAGGGTCAGAGATAACCCGCGATGTCACTTCTGAGCTCCTACTCGACATGATAAAGATTCAACACATGAACGGAAACCACTTTCCCTACAACAGACGAGACGTAAACAACATCAAGAAATCCTGGTGGGTTCGCGACGCCATCGCTCTATCAGGAATGCAAATTCGTCTGTATCCAGCGGGACATGTCGCAGGCGCGAAGATGACCAGCATCAAAGCGGAGGGCAAAGAAATCCTGTACACAGGGGATTTCTGTCTCCACGACACCGAAATTCTACAAGGAACCAACCCGGAAGATCTCCCAAAAGAACCCGACGGACTGGTGATCGAGTCAACCTACGGGGGGACAACCAGACCGCCCAGAGGCCAACTAGTCGAGCAGCTTTTCAGACAAATTAGCAACACAATCGAGAGAAAAGGAAACATCCTGATCCCTGCATTTGCCTTCCACCGAACCCAAGAGATGGCCAAGAGAATAGACCAAGCTATGCAAGAAGGCATCCTACCCGACTACCACGCCTACACCATATCCAAGCTAGCACACAGAATCACGGACTACTTTAACAGCCAAAGACACTTCTTCACTGAAGAAATCCAGAAACAAAGACACCCATTCAACTATCAACACGTGAAGCCCCTGAGCCGAACAAGGCAGATCAAAGAGCCCGCCATAGTAATCTGCACCTCAGGCTTCGGCCACGCAGGCGCAAGCCTTCATCTACTAACTAAATGGGCAGCGAACGAAGATAATTCCGTTATGATAAATTCGGGCTATCTCCCTCCAGACAGTCCGCTAAGAACTGCAAAGGAACAAGGAGAACTCATCCAAAATGGGAATAAAATTCCCGTCCAAGCCGAGGTGGAACAAATAGAACTCTCCGGCCACGCCGATCAAGCAGANCTCATTCAACTAGTAGAGACACTAAAGCCGAAGAAGACCTTCCTTGTCCACGGAGAACCCGAACAAGCAAAAGCCCTATCCGAAAAGATTTCAGACATAACCGAAGTCTACATCCCAGAGAAAAGAGAAACCATCGCCATGTAAAATCTATCGCCTAACGAGCACATGCAAGTGCATGCATAGGCGTTGTTGGAAGGCTAACAGGTGGCGCAGCACGATATACGCGGTGTTACTCAAGGTGTTGTTCGATCCTGCGTGCTCGTGTTTTGATCCATTCGGTTACTTTCGCTTCTGTCATCTCTTCCGCTTGACTCTGCTCTTCAAGCTTGTCCTCTATGAGATCCAATAGTTTCTCAGGCTTCACTGGCTTTATAGTGTAGGCATCTGCACCATGGTTCAGAGCAATAACGGCGTTTTCGAGCGAAGGATATCCTGTGACCATTATCTTCATCATTTCCGGCTGCTTCTTGTGCATGGTCTTTAGGAGTTCTGTGCCTTCTATATCTGGTAGTTTGATGTCCAACAGCGCGAGATTGAAGAATTTCCTTTGGGATTTCTGCAGAGCTTCCTTTCCAGTTTCTGCTGTATCAACACTGTAGTCTTCTGATTGAAGGGTTTTCTTGAGGCTTTTGAGGATAGCCTTATCGTCTTCCACGACTAAAATGCTTTTCTTCTTCACCTATTTCAACCTCCTTTTAAGCGGAATTTCAACTGTGAAAGTAGAGCCTTGTCCAACTCTACTTTTGACGTGGATACTCCCGNCGTGAGCTTCTACCAACCTTTTGCAGACTGGTAGCCCGAAACCTTGTCCTCTCGCCTTTGTTGTGAATAAAGGCTGGAAAATTTTGTGCCGATTCCTTGGAGTTATTCCTACGCCCGTATCTTGGATACTTACAAGTGCACTTTTTTCTTGTTTGCTCAATCTTATTGTCAGTTGACCTCCATTTGACATTGCCTGCAATGCATTTGTGATCAAATTGGAGAACACTCGCTTCATCAACGCGGGATCAACGAACAATGGTGGAAAATTATCCTCTTTGATGATAGAAACTCTCACGTCCCGTGGGTGAGTCATTGTAGAGAGTGTGTCCTGAATTAGTTGATGGAGGTTGGTCTCCACAAGTTTGGGTTCTATGGGCCTGGCGTAATCCTGAAGATCATTGATAATCTTGTTCATGTATTGCAGCTGTTCACCTACTGTGACCATGAGCTCTTCTATGCCATGTTTCTCAACAAGTTTCTTATCTTCAGTGGGCAAGGCCGCCAGAGACTTATCTACTAGGTGGAGTATGTTAGCAATCACCTGCAAAGGGTTTCGGAGGTCGTGACCAACCATAGCCGCCGTCTCGCCGATTCCTGCCATCCGCTCGGCTCTGAGAAGCTGCTTCTGTGCCTGTCTCAATTCCTTGGTTCTTTTGCGAACCAGTTTTTCCAGGTTCTTAGCATACTCTAAGTTACTCATTGCGGTGGCAGAGTGAGACGCCAATATTTCCAATAGCTTAGCATCTCTCTCGTCGAAAGCATTCAAGGTCCCGCTCTCTACATTTAGGATTCCAAGGACTTTGTTGCCAATCTTCGTAGGGACCGCAAGTTCGGAACGTATATCCGGCATCCCTTCAACGTATGCGCTTTCTTTTCTAGTGTCAGGGACTAGAATGGACTGCCCTGTCTTTGCCGCTTTGACGGTTATCCCCCTACCCTCGTCCAGAGGCAACTTCATAGAGAGAGATTGATATCCACGTTGATCTACGACAGAGAGCATGTTTCGGTCCACAACCATAAATGATGCGTGTTCAAATCCCAGTATCTTCTCCATTGCACCCAACGTCAACTGATATATCTTTTCCATACTCTCCGCCGTATTCAAGTTCCGACTGTATGCATTCAACGCTGAAAGCCTTTCTTCAAAGCATTTTCTCTCTGTGATATCATGTACAATACCTACAAATCCTGTCGGTTTCCCATCAGTGTCTTTCATCAAGGTTGTGCTGATCTCAACATTGAGTTTGTTCCCATCCTTGGTGACAACAGGATATTCTACATTTTTGTTGTAACCCTTTGTAAGAACTTCCTTCATTCCCGCAGTGGCCCTCTCTCGATCCTGAAGGTCCACGAAATCGAAGGAGCTTTTCCCAATCAGATCCTCCGGATCTTTAGTCCCATACATCTCGAGGATGGCTTCATTTACTTCAATGATCTTCCCGGTAATGTCACTTACGACGACGCCGTCTTTCGACATCTTTACTGCGCTGGATAGTCTGATCAATTCCTCTTCTGCTTTCCTGCGTTCGGTGATGTCCCTTGAAATCGCTTGGATGCCACTGGTCTTGGTCCCTTCTTTCAATAAACTGAGCCGGACGTCACATAGAAGGAGGGTTCCGTCCTTGCGTTGGAAAGTAAGTTCCGCCAGTTTTTCCACTTCCTCTCTCAGAATAGAGTTGAAAAGCTCCGTGTAGTATGGAAGATCTTCGGTCCTGAGGACTCCTGTCTTTGAGAAGTGTTTACCAATCATTTCATCTTTGGAATAGCCTAGCATTTTTGTTGCAGTTGCATTGCAGGACGTGATGACTCCTTGAGTGTCAACCGTTACTATGCTATCTGGAGACAGTTCAAATATAGTCCTATACCTTTCTTCGGATTCTCTCAATGCTTCTTCTGCCTTCTTTCTCTCCCTCAACTCACGGAATATAACCAACGCTGCCGGTTTTCCCTCGTATTCTACCCTCACTGCGTTGACTTCAGCTGGTACTTTTTCTCCGTCTTTTGTCAACGCCTCGACTTCATATGGCGCGAACTGCATTCCCACCATTCTTTTGACCAGATTCTTCATTAAAGTAGCCTTACTTCTCGCTGTCACGATTTTTGTCCATAGGAAATTTTGCCCAAGTAACTCCTCTTCCTTGAAGCCAGTAATCTCCTCCACTTTGCGGTTAACTGCTAAGAAAGTGCCTTTTCCATCAACAATCACGACTGGATCAGGCATAAGATCAAATAGAGTTTGGAATTCCTTCATGGATTCCGCGAGTTCCTTCTCTTCTCTGTGAACACCTTCAATTGAATTCTGCACCACATTGTCCTTTAACATTAAAATCTCTCCCTCAACTCCTCTAGGTAATCTGAAAAACCATGACCCCTTTTCTGCACAAATTTCAACCCAAGCTGATGATACAAGTTTTTGAGAATCAGTTTCTCTATGACTGGGGCTCCTGAACCCAACAACTCCCTCAAACCCGCAGAAAAAGCCTCAGTCTTGCTCGAAACATCCTCTCGCTTCACGTGTGATTTATTCTCCAGAAAGTCGTAAATGACGTTAGCGCCTTCCTCTCTGAATATCTGATTCAACGTTCTGTTTATCACACGGATTAGCCGATCCTCAAGGCTCCCCATCTCTTCAGGAATCTCAGTGTCTAATACCATGATAGGCAACGCATCCGAGTTTTCTACAGGGAGCGACCATTTGGTCATGCGACAACGTCCGTTTCCATACGCCTACAGCTTGCGAACTGAAGGTTCTGGGAATATCGGATTTAACTTGTATGAACTTCCGGTATTGAATCCATGTTTGGAGTGGCAATGCATACTCGAAGTCTGAGAAACAGCTGGCGAAGGAATACCCGCTCGTGCATAGACTGGGCCGAGTCATCGGCAGGCAAATTTTAAGAGTCACAAAGCCGAAATGTTTCAGAGCGAGATGATGGCTATGGTATCGCAAGAGCTAGAGACATGTTTCGGATTGGGTTTGCGTGAAAAAGACTACATGGGTCTGGTGTCTTTCGGGACTTTCATTTTGGCAGTAGGCATAGTCTTCGTAGTAGACCCCAAGTTATTCTCGGATTTTCGTTTATGGATTGACCAAATGAGAATTATGGAGAATCTCGTCAGACCACCTAGAGGGCTGATCGTCAGCGCCATAGTATTCTTTGGTCTAATCGGGTTATCCGACTTCTTCAAGGCTGGCATAAGAGTTTGGACCGCCCAATCTAGGAGACAAGTATTGGCTGACATATTATCGGGGGCAGCCTTAACATTGTTCGCCTATCTAATTTATCTCTACAGCAACTACACACTTGGATGGCAAATGGTTTTAGCAGTCGAGGCAGTGGCAGTTGGACTACTCGTAATACTATACAGCATCATGCGTTCCGTTTTTCTGAAATAGAAACTCAGAATCAGGCTGTGCACACGCGTTCAATGGAGAAAATAGAAAGCGTACGCTTGAGCAGAAGAGGCAAAAAATGAGGGGGTGGTTCGTTTTACGAAGGTGATAATGGTGCGGCCGGATTTAGTTCAGTGGTCGGTGTTTTTATTGAGAAAAATCCAACCGCAAGCAGTATGAAAGCAATCCACATCAATACGAAACCGACTAAGATTATAGTTAAAACGGCGCCTATCAACAACAGCAATCCTGCGATGCCAAACATGTTCACGCCGGACTTTGCGGCAAGGAGATTGAATGACTTTCTGTAGAATATCGCCGAGACGATCACGAACACAAATGCAACAAAGACAGCTAGTATGATGCTTCCAATCAGACCCCAGAGGGCACCGAAATCCATAAGATCTTGGAGCATTGTTGGCCATTCGGCTGGATTGGTCCAGTCTATAGGTAGAGTCGCAATCGCCATCAGAACTGACACCACAAGGACANCCACAAAGGCAACTCCCCCCACTATGATGGTGATAAACCCATAGAGTGCATTGTTAAATATGCCCCCGTCTTTGTAGTAGTCTGCCAAGCCCTTCATAGCTATCAACACCAATATTATACCGATGAGCCCTAGTATACCGACGAAGCCCGATCCAAGTATCCCCACTGTACCCACAACAAGCAATATCGCTCCGACACCGCCCAAATTCTTGCTCGAATCTAGATCCATTTAAAAACGCCTCATCGAAGGGGTCTTCCCAATAATGGATAAAAGCTTTTTCGATAACGAGATGCGCGATTGGAATAAAACAGATTCGTGATATGTATTCTCCGTTCACAAGGCTTAACCTTACTCATCGTAAAACAGCTGACTGCGTCCTCTGCGAGAAACCACGCGGACTCACTGGAAACGTTGAAAAGAGGTGGTTAAGACTTGACCGAAATCCAGAAAAACGAGACTCCACCATCAGATTTCGTCAGTTCATTGGAGAACATTGAAAGTGCTGTCCACAGACTGTCAGCAATACTGAATGGGATGAAAGAGATGGAGAATCGTTGGAAAAAACCCCAAGAAAAGACAAACCGGGTTAACGAGAAGATACCGAATAGTGAAGAAAACAAACACCCAGCAAATCAGATAAAGGACGAAAAATCAGCACAAACGCCACATCGAGAACCCAAAGAAACACGTGATGAGACCAAAATGATGCGAGCCAAGCTCCAAGATGTCAAAAGCACACTTTCAGAGGCTAAGAAAACTGAAAAAGGGTCCTCACGAAACGACTATTACATTCTGGCTGTAGCCCTCGTCACTCTGGGCGTAATCATCTTCAAACTCTGTTCAATGTTGTTCTGAGAACAAAACCTAGCCAGCACAACACATGAGTGCACGCGCCACGAGGTCGGATTTATGGATTCCATAAACTACGCGCACATGGATACGATAGATTTTTAACCAATTCTTTTACAGTAACTGCTCATGGAAAAAAAACTACCTCAGCAATTGCTGAGAGAACTTCTGAAGAATTCGAAACGAAGCGACAGAGAACTTGCCAAAGTGCTTAGGGTTTCTCAGCCAACAATCACTAGACATCGACGCAAACTCGAAGAGCAAGGACTAATCCAGGACTACACGATCGTCCCAGACTTTAGGAAGATGGGTTTCGAAATACTGGCCCTAACCTTCGTCAAAATGCGCCCTGACATTCTCACACCAGAGATCATGGAAGAAGCCAAAAAATATGGCGAAAAGTGGCCCAACGTGATCTTGGTCTCCAGTGGAGAAGGTCTAGGCATGACCGGTGTGATCCTATCCTTTCACAAGAACTACACAGAATACCATCACAGGTTGAATCTACTGAGAGTTGACTGGAAAGAGTTTTCTGAGGACATTCAAAGTTTCATTGTCAGTCTTGGGGAGGAAGAGTACAAAAGACTGTCTCTCACATACCTGAAGGACGTTCCCCTATAGCCCCTTGACAAAATCACCAGCGCGCAGGGCTACATCGAAAGCGACGCCTGCACCTACGAATCAAACGCAGCCAGCATGCATGCATCTCGCTTTCGGTCTCGTTATTGTCTGGGCTCTTGTTGGAGTCATTGTAAAGCAAGTAGAAAACCAGAGTGTTACTTCAATCGCTGCCGCGGGCATAGCTGTTACATTAGTCACCTTGACCATCAGAATCGCCCTTGCCCGTTCTTGACCATGTTACTCGATGCAAAGCTTCATCGTCTTCTGAATCGATCAAGCGTACAATCCTCGCCACAACGGATAAAAGAAGCTCATTCTCTCTGCGAGCATATTTGGATCCAAATAACGAGGTAATGTTAAAACCAGGTGGGAGCCTCTCTACCCGTCTCTCCCTACTCGGTCAATACGGATGCCGCCTCACACACAACTACGAATCTAGAAAATCTGAGGGGGAGTGCACGATCACTCAAGTTGTGAGACCCAAGCCTATTCGCTGCAGGCATCAGCTCCTCGATGGCCACGAGACGGAGAAGCAGCATCATGAGAGCGAAACTCGCAATCGTCACGACATGAGTGGCGAATGGAAACGAGTATGTGACTTTGATCGGCAGAGAAACGTTGAAGACATTGACGACAGCATGAAAAGCAAAAACGCTCCAGATGGCCTCCTTGCTCTTAAAGAAGAGGTATCCAACGAAGACACCGAAACAGACGACATAAAGGAACTGTGTCTCAAGAAATTCTACGATCCAGCTTAACCGAAAGATGTGGATATGCTGCAAAGAGAAGAGCAGTGACGCGATGAAGACAGCAGTAACTTGACCATGTCGTGATGCAACTCTCGATTGCACGTACCCCCTAAAGGCAACCTCCTCCACAAACGCTCCAAAAACAGCAAACACGACGTAAAGGACGAACGCCAGTGGGAGCGAATAGACAGCATAACCTTCATACCCCCTCAGACTTGGAAATGCCAAAAAATCCATGCTCCCCCCCATGGTCAAAATCATTGTAAACCACACAGCCTGAAATACCGCCGCAAAAATAACAGCAATTGATATCACACCATAACTACGCACTCTGAAAACCTCCGAAAGCGAGCTTCCGGCATCCTTCTTCAAGAAGAACAGCGAAAGAACCAAGACTACCAAATAGGATAAAATCAGCATCAAAAACAACGGCTCCACAAACTCAAACAGACTCCACGTCGGATTCCTCATGAACCACACCAAATAAATGAAGACAAGAAGGAGAAAAGGACACAACACTGCCCGCATACCCTGTCTGGAGGTCACGCTAAATCCCTTATTCAAATCTGTCGACACAGATGTCTACGACATGTTATCAGAAACTAACGCGCGCATCATCTCAGAAGTCTGTGTACGCTTATATAATTAAGTCATTTCCTTTGGTAAAACAGACATGTAGAGGTCCCTAAATGGAGTCTGGGGGATTTGTCAGCACTCTCAAGCTTCTCTTAAGAGTATCCGTCATCATCGTAGTTCTCTTTCTAGTATCCTCCTATTTCTTGGCGATGCTCCTGGGACCCGTCTCATTCTTCTTCACAGAAGAAGGACTGTCCGTCAGCGGGCTCTATCCACAGCGGCTACTTATCATATTGTTCACTGTGATCGCCGTCGATTTACCCACAGCGCTCAACGTTGGAACGCTTTTTCTTCTTCTTTTGGCAGCATACACCGCCTGTTTCATCGCGGCCTGGAGAGTCAATGAAACCTTCCATCAGGTGGTCAAAAGCGGTTTCTCACATTCTGTCAAAAAGCTATTCAGAAACTGCCTCTTTGCCATGCCCCTGATCGCGAGCATGCTACTCACCGGAGCCATGGTCATCCAAGGCCTTCAGGAAGCTCAGGGGATCCCTACTGGTGAACCTCCCCTGCCCGAAGATCCCTTCAAGGCCTTCTTCTTGTTGACTTACTCTCCACTAGTTGAGGAAGTAGGCTTCCGAATCAGCCCGATAAGTGCCTTCCTCATTGTATATTTATTCCTCCTTGGAAGAAGAAACGAAGCCACGCTCTCACGGACTGAACGCCTAAAAATTCTAATTCTGACTCCGCTGTTTCCTGAGAAAGCCAAGAGGCGGCTTGGCGCGAAGACCATCAGCAACTTCGGTCTCAAACAGGGAATAAGCCCAGGGGAATGGATCATGCTAATCTGGACATCGATTGCCTTTGGACTCAGCCATTATCTCTCTGGAGGCGGATGGGAAATCGGAAAGATCACCTCAGCTTCGATAGTTGGCTTGGCCTTAGGCGTAGCGTATCTGGTCTACGGCTTTCAGGCTCCGATACTTTTACACTGGTTCTTCAACTACTACTTCTCAGCCTTCGACCTCGCCTCAAAACTCCATCCCAGCATAGCCGCTGTCACTTCCACATTCGAGGTAACAACAGTACTCTTTGGCTTGGCAGGATGGCTCGCATTCACAATCTCAGCAGTACACAAGGGCATTTATGCTATGGAGCGGAGACTAAAGAAAGATTAATCAACGCATGACAAAGGTCCTTCATTCGCGCAATTACGCATTTCATCGAACCTGCCGGATAAGCTAATACGCCCGCTTTATGGATAAGATATGCGAACAGGTGGTTGTAACATGTCCGAAATCCCAGAAGACGCTGCTCACGGCGGTGCCGGCTGGTCTCCACGAAGGCAATCACTACAGCAGGAAATCGGAACGATTTGGGGAATTTGTGGAGTAGACTCTGAATGGGCCCGTCTCAAAGCAGTTCTGGTGCATCGCCCAGGTGCTGAGATCGAAGCGATCACTAACGCCAACAAAGCGCTGATGCTTGACGTACCCAACGCTGCCTTGGCGAGACAGCAACATAACGATCTGGTTAGTGCCTACCGGAATGCCGGCGCCACCGTCTTCTATGTCGAACCACGGCATATTCCTCCACCCAACCTGATGTTCGTGGCCGATCTCCTCTTCATGACTCCCGACGGGGCAATCTTGGCACGGCCAGCATCCACCGTCCGCGCTGGTGAGGAGCGATTCGTGGCGCAGAGACTTGCCGAATTGGGCATTCCGATCCTGCGCTGCATACGAGGAAAAGGAGTCTTCGAGGGAGCAGACGCCTCTTGGATCGACTGCAAAACAGCGATAATTGCAACAGGGCTCCGCACCA